>Ga0075418_10000895_pt1 | contig 32578 bp, 24 predicted proteins | sample SoiMetdeltSBSDD2_FD_81776 | JGI IMG/M metagenome (GOLD analysis project Ga0075418, IMG submission 81776) | Bulk soil microbial communities from a Populus tree surrounding site in Tennessee, USA - Soil MetaG P. deltoides SBSDD2 | ecosystem: Environmental > Terrestrial > Soil > Tree plantation... | reverse complement strand
GCATTCGATGGTTCGCTGTGAGTTGATCACGGGACGCACGCATCAGATTCGTGTCCATCTCGCGGCGCTCGGTTGCCCGATCCTGGGCGACCAGGTTTATGGTGTCCCCCATGCGCAACTTGCGCGCCAGGCCCTGCATGCGTGGCGCGTCACGCTGCCGCACCCCATTACTCGGGAGCCGCTCGAGTTCGAAGCGCCGCTGCCTGACGACATGCGGGTGTTGGCGGGTCTATCGTAGGCCGCCAACAACCCTGTCAACTCCCAACCTCCACCCCTCGACGAGCGCGGGGTGATCTGAGCGACTCGAAGGCCAACTCCCAACTCCCAATGATTACGTTGGGAGTTGGATTTGGGAGTTGGGTTTTGCGAGTTGGGAGTTTTCAGAATTTGACGTTGTAGAGCACTCTGAAATTCCGCCCCATCTCGAGAGCGAGATCCTTGATGAGTGACAAGTGATTTCGATACAGCTCATTGGCCACATTCTCCAGCCGAGCCGTGATCGTATGCGCCACTGCGCCCTGACCGAACGAGTACGACGCGTATAGTCGCCCCAGCTGATAACCGTCTGTCGGCGTTTCCGTTGGAAACAGGCGATCCTGTGTCGCGACAATCGAGACATCGCCGCCGGCTTGAAATGCGTTGCGTTGGTAGCGCAGACCTCCGCGGAATCGCAGCGGCGGTATTCTCGGCAATGGCTCGTCCTGGTCCTTGAGCGTACCCTGGACGTAATCGAGTCCGAGCTCCAGTGCGATCGCTGGAGTGACCTGAACGTCTGAGTGCGCCTCGACTCCCTGCAGCACGCTATCGGCCGCGACGTACTCCACGATGGGGAAGCCTTCTTCACCTTCGCCGCTCGCCGGACCCTCAATGTCACGACTCGGGAACCTCGCGGCGAACTCGTCGAGACGCGCGTTGAACTCCTGCTCCGTGAGCGGCGCCCTGAACAGGTAGCCATTGACGTCATTCCGGAAGTACGTGATTTCGCCCGTCACACGACGAGTGCGCCACCGGAGCGACACGTCGAAACCAAGGGCGTGTTCGGGATCGAGATCGGGGTTGCCCACTTCGAACGCAAAATTCCCGGGGTGCGGTCCGAAGTAAAACAGCTCCTCGAGCGCGGGGCTCCGCGCCGCCCGCGCCGCGCTGAAGGCAATCGTGATGCGATCGTCAGCCGCGGCCGGTCTCACCAACAACCCGACTGAACCCGATCCCGTCGTGAACGAACGATCGGGCTCGCCGTTCGGTTGATAGCCGGTGTGATCGAGGCGGCCACCGACCTGGAACGTCATATGCGGCCAGGTCAGCTCCTCGTAGAGGAACGTTGCGAACCCTCGCTGATCAACGGCCGGCGAGAGCGCTTCTTCGCCAATGGCATCGAAAGCGCGGTTCAGGACCCATCCACCCGCGCTGCCCTTGAGCCGGCCGAGCGCACGATGCGAACCCATCACCTCGATCTCCTCGGTGTTGTTGCTGAACGCCGTGCCGACTTGATCGCCCTCGAGCTCGTCATGCTTGTAGCGGCGAACGGCAAGCGTCGCGCGATAGGAGTCAAACGCCCCTTCGAGGCCCTGCCCGCCTCCACGCAGAGAGAACGCGTGCCGTCGCGGCGTGAGCTGCACCTGCCCTTCCTCGATCACGGGGATGCCGTACTTCGTGTCGTCGTAGCCGTAGCTGCCGCCGAAGTACGACTTGGCGCCCGTCCACGACAGGCCGACGTTGCCGAACCCACTCCGCGACTGCGAATTCACCACCTCGCCTTCCGGCGTGTCGACGTCGCCGGAGCGACGTCCACCGCCACCAAGGTGCAGTGCCAGCTTTCCATTTCCGAGGTGCACATCACCAGCAGCCCCACCTTCGCTTGCCGCCGACCCGAGGTCGAACGTGAGGTTGCCGCTGGCGCCCATCATCGGTTTCGTCGGAATCTCGTCGGTGATGACGTTCACCAGGCCACCGATTGCGTTGGCGCCGTAGAGCAACGTCGCCGGACCACGCACGACCTCGATCTTCTGGGCCGCAGCAGGATTGATCGGCACGCCGTGGTCGCCTGACTGACTCGACAGATCACCGAGGCGTTGCCCGTCCTGCAGGATCAACACCCGATCGCCGTCGAGCCCGCGGATGACCGGGCGGGCCGGCGCAGGACCGAAACTTCTGGCCGCCACACCAGGCTGACTCTCGAGCGTGGCGCCGAGCGACATCTCGAGCTGCTTCGACAACTCCTGGCCCGCCAGCACGGAGGTGGGCTGGAAGGTCTCGAACTGACTGCGAGCATCACCGCTGACGGAAACGACCTCTTCGAAATGCAGATCGAAGTCGACCTGCAATTCGATCGGTGCCGCATCCGCAGCGGCACGTACTTCTGTGCGGCGCGTGGAGTAGCCCTGTGCGAGCACCGAGAGGTGGTATGTCCCCGGAGGGACGTTTTCAAACGTAAACGTCCCGTCGGCTTCCGACGTCGTCTGGCGGCGGAGTTCGTCGATTTGTACAGTGGCGCCGCTCAAGGGAGTGGCATTCAACGAGTTCAGTAATCGTCCTTTGAGTGGCACGCCATCCTGCGCGGCCGCCTGGGATGCCATCACCAGGGCCACAACCAGCACGGCGCACGCCCGAACGAACGTACGTACGACCATGAGCATCTCCCGTTACTAACGTCAATTACGCGGCGAACCGCCGATTGTCAGGCGACGCTAGGAGAGGCGGGCGGAGCGCGAAGCGACGGACGTGCGAGCGAGGTTTGTGAGCTGCCGCTGAAGACATCCAACGACACCTGGATCTCTCCCACGACCGCGGGGGCAAACAGGGGCGTCGGCTGCGGCGTCGTACGAACCGAGCGCGTCCAGTGACAAAGGACGCAGTGAAGGGGCTGACCGCTGGATTCCTGGGGGCGGCTGACACTGTGACTCGATGGATCGTGCGGCGCCGCGCGGGCGCACTCGGCGTCGTGACAATCATCCTGATGGGGAACGGCCGACGAGACGGTCAGCGTGACGAGCGAAAGGAGCGCCGCGCTCGCAATCGACCGAGACCACTCGCGGAACCACGACAGCATGGATTTTCAGGGTAGCGGGCGACTCTCTAGCTGTCAAGAAAGCTGAAAAGACCCCGGGGGTGATTTCCGCCATTCCAAGTCCGGAAATCACCCCCGGGGTCATTAATGGTTGACTAGAATCAGTAGGACTCTCGCATGTCTTTTTCGCGTCGAGCGTTCCTCCAGACCACGGCCGCAGCAGCCGCCGCATGGCCGCTGACCGTGCGCGGCTGGCAAGATCCCGCCAAGGTACCCACTGGCCTCTTCCGTCACGGCGTGGCAAGCGGCGATCCGCTCTCGGATCGGGTGATCCTCTGGACACGGGTGACGCCGCCGAGTGGCCGCGCCAACGGGAGTCCTCTGGACATCCGATGGCAGGTTGCGTCCGACGATCGACTGCGAAACATCGTTGCGCGGGGCACGGCGGAAACGGCCGCTGAACGCGACTACAGCGTGAAGGTCGATGCGGCCGGTCTCAAACCCGGTGCGACCTACTACTACGCATTCGATGCCGGCGGCGAGCAGTCCCCGATCGGACGCACCAGGACACTCCCTGATCGCGGAACGCAACGGCTACGCCTCGCGCAGGTGAGCTGCTCCAATTACCCGACGGGATACTTCAACGTCTATCGCTGTCTTGCCAATCGCTCGGACCTCGACGCCATCGTCCACCTTGGCGACTACATTTACGAGTTCGCCAGCAACCGCTACAGCGATCCGTCGATCAAAAGGGCGGTAGAGCCAAACAAAGAGTTGGTCACGCTGCAAGACTATCGAGACCGTTACGCCTTTTACCGTAGCGACGTCGACTTGCAGGAAGTCCATCGCCAGCATCCTTTCATCGTGGTGTGGGACGACCATGAGTTGGCGAATGACGCGTGGTCGGGTGGCGCCGGCAACCACAGCGCAGACCAGGGCGACTGGAAGGTCCGTCAGCGGGCGGCGTATCGCGCGTATCTCGAATGGCTGCCGATTCGTGAAGCAGCCGGCAACGATATACGGCTGTATCGCCGCTTTGCGTTCGGCGGTCTCGCCGATCTGATCATGCTCGATACACGCGGGCTGCGCGACCAGCAGGCAGACGCAAACGACAAGGCCGCCATCGCCGATCCGCGCCGCACGCTGCTGGGCGCGGCACAGGAGAAATGGTTGTCGGAGACGCTGCGCGCGTCACAAGCGGCGGCCACGGGCTGGCGGATCCTCGGTCAGCAGATCCTCTTCTCGCCACTCACGATGCCCAGCATGACCGTACTGCGACCTGACCTCTGGGACGGCTATCCCGCGGCCCGTGAACGCGTATTCGACATGATCGATGGCGGTCGCATCACTGACATCGCGATACTCACCGGAGACATCCACAGCTCGTGGGCATTGGAGGTTCCGCGAAATCCCTGGTCTGGATACGACGCGAAGACGGCGATGGGATCGAGAGCGGTCGAGATCGTGACGCCGGCGGTGAGTTCGCCTCCCATGTTCTCGACCCCCTCGCAGCGCGATGTGGCAACCATGCTGCGGCCGCTCGCGCAACATTTGAAATTCCTCGATGGTGACAGCCGCGGCTACGTGATGCTGGACGTCACGCCGAAATCGCTCGTCGCGGACTGGTACTTCGTACCGACGGTCACCGAGCGGACGGAGCGCGAGTCTCGTGCGGCGCGCTTCGTCTGCGAGCGCGGGTCATCGCGACTGGTTTCAGCGGGAACGTAGAGGCGGGTCTTTAGACGCGCCTTGGCGATCGGCGGGTTGACTCTTCAGCTCACTTGTGTTGCCCCCCGGCCAACCGCGGGCTGCAAATACGGCCCGTCCCGCTGGGACGAGCGTCCCTGACACTAACAACACAAGTGAGTTCCAGGTTAAAAACCCGCCGCTACCTGCTGCCAGGCATCGGCGGCCATCCGAATCCCCGACGACAGCAGCAGTATGGCGCTGGCGATGACCACGGCATCGACAGCGGCTCTCACGCGCGGCAGGTGGACCCACCGCTGCATCAGAACGACGAGCGGGATCGCCGCCAGCGCCGGTGTCATCATCGCGAGCCACGCCGCGATAGCACCGGACCATCCGGCAGCAAGGTATCCCACGCTCACGACATAGGCCCCTATCGGTCCCGGCGTCGACCTTCCAACGAGCACGGCTTGATTGATTTGCTCGACCGAAAGCGCGTGACGCGTCTCGACGAAATCCTGTTGAATCTGCGGCAACGAGCCCATACCCGCAAACGACGTGGCGATCGCTTTCAACAACAAGACGTAGACGACGATCGGGCTCATTGCGGGTCAGACGGGCGGGCCGAGCCCGAAATCGCCGCACCGAGTGCGGCGGCAAGGAGCAGGATGCGCACGGGTGTCACGTCGGCAGCGAGCATCGCGACCGACATGATCGCGACGATCGACGCGCGCATGAGCGCCGGCCTCCGCAGGTATGGACGCAGAAGGGACGCGGCGCTCGAAAACACGAGCAGCGTCGCCGCCAGCACGGCGACCGCCAAGATCACGCGAACCGCGGGATATCGATCGATTCGTACGATGGCCGCCGTCAGGGCGCAAATGATCAACGACGCTGGCAACGATGAGGCAACAAGTGCCGCCAGTGCACCCGGCCAACGATGAAGTGACCACCCGAGGCCGACGCAGTACGCCAGGATATTCGTGCCGGGCGTCAGTCGCGACACGGCTACGAGACCTGCGTTCCCGGTTTCATCGAGCAGGCCGTTCGCGGTGAAGGTGCGGCGCAGGAGCTCCATCGAGGCCAGTCCGCCACCGAACGTGCGGTTCACATCACGCGCGACGATCCAGGTGAACCGAGGGAGGGGTAGATGTGGACGGGTTTGTAGGTCAAAAGTCAAAGGTCATCACCTAACTTTTGACCTTTGACCTTTGACTTTTGACCTTCCAATGTCACTTCACGCCAATCGTCTCGAGGTACTTATCGACTAGAGCTTGATTAGAGCCGCGATAAGCCGCCGCGTACTTGCGGAGTTTCGTACGCTCGACATTCGACAGCGGCTGCCCGCCGCGAGCGACTTCGTACTGCGCGACGATGGCGGCATACAACATCTCCTGATCGGTAGGATTGCGGCTCAGGTAGTTGTCGAGAACGGGAAGCGCATCGGCATGCCGGCCGGTCATCGAATATGCCATGCCGAGACGACGGGCGAGCCCGTCCTGGGCGGGGTCGCGTTCATACGCCGGCTTGAGAATGTCGACCGCTGATTGCGCCTGACCTGTGCGCAGGCGGGCATCCGCTACCATCGTGTAGAACGCGGCGGGACGAGGTTCGTTGCCCAGCGCGATTTGCCACACACCGGCCGCGTCCTGATCGCGGCCGGCGGCGGCGAACAACGCTCCCAGGTAGAACGCGGCTGGGAAGAACTCGCGTCGTGGACCGGCCGCGATCTGCAGTTGCGTCGCCGCCTGATCGAGTTGACCTTTCGTGAAGAGCTCAATGCCGCGCAGAAACGCGGCGACCGTTTGATCGCCCGCGGTGAAGGCTTCAAGCGCCGCGGGCCCATAGCGCCCGGCGCGCGCCTCGGTCAGTGACTCCTTGAGCGACGGCGAACGCTTCTCCACGAGGTCGAGCATCGAGCCGACCACGTCGGGCGCCAGCACCGCCGCCTTGTCGAACTTGGGCAACGAGGATGCAAACGACACGACAGCGGCTACGGCGGCAACGCTACCAGCAGGCGCCGCAGTGCCCTCATGCTCGAAGACAAAGGGGCGCGCGAGCACACCGACCGGTTTCCCGTCGCGAGCGATCTTGGCGCGCGCCACGTAGCGTCCTGGCGGAAGCTTCTTCGCGTCCATCACACCAGCCGCCACTCGCCACGTTGGCTGCTTCCCCGGCATCATCGTGACCGGCGATGACATCAACGCCGGCGAATCCGCATTGTCGGCAACTTCGAAGGTGACCGTCGTACCGTTCCAGGTCTGCTCACTATTCGAGTACAACTCGAGGTACGCCGCCACCCCTTCTGTCAGCACGTACGGCTCGACCTGAACCACGAGTCCTTGTTGGCCCTGCGTCGGGATACCACCCACGATCAGATCGCCAAACGCGAGCGTCTCGCCCGCCATCTTCCATGCACTCACGTCGCGCGCGATGCTTCCGCGACGCCCTTCGGCGTCGACGACGCCGACGCGCAGCGAATAGAGGCCTGGATCGACCGCAGCGCTGTGCACGAATTTCAGCGGCTCGTTGGGGCTCCCCGCGCCCGGCGTGAGCGTGACCTGATCCCCGAACGAGGCGGCAATCTTGTTCTGATCGTCGATGAGGATGTATCCAAGCGTGAACGTGCCTGGTTTGGCGCCCGCCTCACCGATCTGCGCCGCGACCACGAGACGAACCTTCTCGTTCCCTGGATCCTGTTGAGCGAACGTGGTGACGCGGAGAGGCAAACCGGAAATGGCAAAGGGCGAACCGAGTGCATCCCGCAAGCTATCCTGCGCGGACCGTTTCCTGGTTGTCGTCGGCGACAGCACGAACGCCTGCCGCGAACGTATCGTCACATCGTTGCGACGAACCTCGACGTCGATCCGGTGACGGTCGCCAACGCTATCGCTCGGTCGCTGCTCGACGCCGAGCAGGTAGTACGCCGAGATCTCAGAGGCGAGGCGCTCGAAAATCGGTTCGCCGGTCCCGGCGATGTGATACAGGCTTCCGCGCGACATCGAGGCAATCGCCTCGAGACCCTGCATCAGGATTCGACGATCTTCGGCTTCGGTCGGCGGCTGCTCGGCGATCGTCACGTCTCCGCGCCGGAGATCCACGGAGAGGACGTTGATCGCCGTGCGAGCAGCTCCCGCCAGTCGCACCAGGTGTCGCAGATCGTTGGTCTCCGAGATCGCGAGCCCCTCGGAGATCAGGATGAGGGACTTGGGACCATCAACGAAGGCCAGCTGCTCGAGCAATTGCTGAAGGCCACGCAGCGAAATGTCTGCATCCTCGCGCGAATTGCGCGAAATCTGCGACGATTCGGAGATGATGTCGCGTTCGCACTGCGCGAGCTGCCGCGGATCCGAGGATCGGCACTCACGAGTGAGCACTTCCGCAAGCACGATCTGATCGCGGCGCTCTTCGATGGCAATCGCTTCCGACACGCCGATGTTGTAGTTGCCTGGTCGCGCTCGCGGCTGCTGCCCGACGAGCCCTTGCATGGCGCGTTTGAGTCGAAGTTTGTCGTTCGTGAAATTCACCCGCGGCCCGGGCTCGGGATACGCAACAAACGCGATCTGATCGAGCGGGCTCAACATGTCCAGAAAGCGGCCGGCGGCGTCGAGAACGGGGCGAAGCGATCCGGGCCGGATATTCACCTGGTCGACAGCGATGATGATCTGTCGTCCGTTCGGCGGCGTGAGATTGCTCGTGTAGAAGCTTTCGGTCTTGTCCGCCGCGACCGCCTTGCGCGCCTCCTCAATGTCGACTTTGATCAGCTCGGCGGACACCACGCGCCGAACCTCGCCATCGATCTTCACGGAGAACTCCGGCGCTCGCAGATCTTCGACCGGTCGGCCACGGCGATCGACTACGGCGACGTCAACGGCCACCAGATCGACCCCGGTGCGGAAGGTCGGCCCCTGGATAGGCTCCTCTTGTTTTTGAGTCTCAGGCGGTTTCTGTTGCTGTTCCTGCGCGTGGACAGCAACCAGACCGAGCAGAAGGCACGTCCCGACGGAGATCAATTTCCTCATCGTCTTGCTTCCCGGAAATATCCTCATCGTCGTTCTCCCGGGCAGGATCCTAGCCTAGATGCCGTACAGGTCAGCATCCCAATTCAATCCGAGTTGGGACGGCGGAGCCATGTAACCGGCGAGTGCCGAGGCGGCCACGATGGCCGGGCTGGCAAGATAGCCTTCGCCCCCCACGCCCATGCGGTTCTGCCAGTTGCGATTGAAGGTCGTAATGGCGCGCTCACCCGGCTGGAGGGCATCAGGCCCTTGACCAAAACAGGGGCCGCACCACGACTGTCGAATCTCACCTCCCGCCTGACGAAACACGCCGGCGATGGATTCACCGTCGAGTCGCGGATCGGGGCGCTCGATCTGCCGGGCGACGCCGCCTGATCCCGGAAACACTACGAGCGGCCGCACCGCCTTGCCCACTCCGTGGCGCCGCGCCTGATACAGGACGAGCGCTGCCTGCAGCAGGTCGTCATAGCTCCCGTTCGTGCACGATCCAATCAGGGCCTTGTTGAATTGAACGCGTTCCGCGGCGACCTCGTCTGCCGGAAACGCATTCCCCGGACTGAACGGCTTCGCGATCATGGGAGTGACCGCATCGAGTGACAACTCCTCATCGATCTCGTATCGTGCATCGGCACCGGGAGACACGCGCGGATACGGCAGATCGACGATGCCCTTGGCCGCGTACCATGCGCGAGTCGTCTCATCCTCAGCGAAGATGCCGTTGAGAGCTTCGGCCTCCGCCATCATGTTGGCGATGGTGTTTCGATAGGCGATCGGAAGCTGACGATTGGCATCCACGAACTCGACTGACATTCCCTGCGCCTGCTGGCTTCCCCACCGGCGCAACAACTCGAGGACGATATCCTTGCCACTGACCCACGGCTGAAGCGCGCCGCTGACGACAACGCGCCGCGCCCTGACCAGCGTGAAATAGATGTAACCAGTTGCCCACCCGAACCCGAGCGTCGTCGAACCCACCCCCATGCCGACTGCGCCGTATGCCCCGTAGGCCCTGCTGTGTGAATCTGCGCCAGGAATGAATTGACCAGGCTGCACGAGGCCTTGTTCAGGAAAGTAGAAGTGAAAGATGCCGTCACCCGGCGTGGCGTAGTAGGGTGGCGCCAGTCCCTGCTCGCGCGCGAAGGCGCGCCCGATGCTCGTCTGCTTCTCATCGTCGTCACGCCCGGTGAAGACGAAATGATCGTTGGCGATCGCCGCTTGTCTTGGATGGATCACGTTTCCGCCGGTGATCTGGTTGAATGTGTGGATCGCAAAGGGGGCGGTCCCGTCGGAGGCCGGAAGCAGGTCGGCATACACGCGCAGGGTGTCGCCGGGCTTGAGTGCCCGTTGTTCTTTGTCGACGCGGTGCGCCCAGATGATCTGTTCGGTCGTCGTCAACGATCGTGCGATCGAGGGGTCCGGGAACTCGATGAGCGGTGGCGTTGCGATCGAGGGGCGGACCTCTCGACGGCCCACAGCCACGATACCGCCGCTTCTACGAAGCTCGTCTTCCTTGGGTGTAAGCGGAATCGGTTGGTAGAGGCGACCCTGTGTGATGTTGGTGAGCTCGCGCGACGCCGGATCGAAAGCGAACTCATCGCCATCGCGCGCGTCCTCGACGGCTTGCGGACTCTGCACCACGTGCAATCCGAGGTTGAGGGCGTTGCGGCGGAAGATGTCGCCCATGTTCTGGCCGCACACGATCACCATCTCGAGGCCGGCCTCGTCGGCAATACCCTTCAGACCAGCTGGGCTCATTTCCCTCGAGGAGCCGATGGCGAACCGATCGCCGGCGATGACAAACGTCTCGCCCCGGTGCACACGCGCCCGGAAGTCGGGCATCAGGTAGCGAAACGAGCCCGCCTTCCATCGCTCGTCCAGGGTCTCGAGACTCTCGGAGACACAATCAGCCGCGGGTGTGATCTGGTCGGTATCGATAGCGTCGAGCTTGCGGCCGTATTTCGTTCCGGCCAGCTTGGGATCCCAAAAAATCAGCGCATGTCCGCGGATTGGCCGCCTGCCGGCGTCGTGGGTTGACCGAGGCTGTGGAAGCTGGTCGAGATCCGCGCCCGGCCAAAGCTCGGCCCGACGGATTATGTTCATTTAAGACAAGATCTTAGCGTCACGCGCACGGCTCTGATAGAATTCTTCTCTTGCGCCGATAAGGTGACCCGGCCTCCCATGGACACTCCTCGAGAATCTGCCGTAGCCGAATCACGCCAGCCGGCGGAGCGGCGTGCCCACCGGCCGGGACGCGCAGCGTCCGCACCTCCTGCGATGGTGCCGCGGACCGATCCGGCAGACCTCAAGAACCCGGCTCTGTACGTCAACCGCGAGTTGAGCTGGCTCGAGTTCAACGAGCGCGTCCTCGCGCAGGCGCGCGACGGGTCGCATCCGCTGCTCGAGCGCGTGAAGTTTCTGGCGATCACCGGCACCAACCTCGACGAGTTCTTCATGATTCGCGTGGCGACGACGCTCAAGAAGCTGCGCGAGGAGATCGAAGACGTCGCGCCGGATGGATACAACACCGAGCAACAACTCGAGGCCATGCGCGCGCGCGCGCGCCGAATGCTGAGCGATCAGGCATCGACATGGGCGTCGTTGAGGAAGCTGCTCGAGAAAGAGCAGATTTCATTTCTCAACGAAGACGCATGGACGCCGGCCGTACGTGAACACCTGAGCAGCTACTTCTCGCGCGAGATCTGCCCGGTGCTGACGCCGCTCGCGTTCGATCCTGGCCACCCGTTCCCGTTCATTTCGAACTTGAGCAAGAACTTCGCCGTCGTCGTGCGCCACGGCGGCCGTACGAAGTTCGCCAGGGTCAAAGTGCCGGACGTGCTTCCGCGCTTCATCCCACTGCCGCCGGCGATCAGCCCGGCAGCGGGAACGACCTACGTCTTCATCGAGGACGTCATCCGCGCCAATATCCAGGAGCTTTTCACGGGAACGCAGGTCAAAGGCGCGTACTTGTTCCGCATCGTTCGCGACACGGATCTCGAAATCGAAGAAGACGAAGCCGACGATCTGCTCGAGAGCATCGACCGCAGCCTGCGGCAGCTCCGTCGCGGCGCCATTTCGCTGCTGCATGTCGAGGCCGGCATGCCGACACGCGTCCTCAACATCCTGGCCGAGAACTTCGAGGTCAGCGATGAGGTCGTCCTGCGCACGCAGGATCGTCTGGGCTTCGGCGATTGGGCGCAATTGACGCGACTCCACCGCCCCGAGCTGAAGGACGCACCGTTCTCGCCGCACAGCCTGTGGCGGAACGATGAAGATCCTGAAGTGATCTTCGATCAGATCCGTTACCAGGACATCCTCGTCCATCACCCCTTCGAGTCGTTCGCGTCAGTCGAGACGTTCCTGCGCGCAGCCGTGCAGGATCCGCACGTGACCGCGATCAAGATGACGCTCTACCGCATTGGCTCGAACTCGCCGCTCATTCCGCTGCTCATCGCGGCGGCCGAAGCCGGCAAGCAGGTGGCGGTCCTGGTGGAGCTGAAAGCGCGATTCGACGAGCGCAACAATATCCTGTGGGCCAAGCGACTGGAATCGCACGGCATCCACGTCGTGTACGGATTCACCAACCTGAAGACGCACGCGAAGATCTGTCTCGTCGTGCGGCAGGAAGCCGACGGCATTCAGCGCTATGTCCACACGGGGACGGGAAACTACAACCCCGACACCGCGAAGATTTACACCGACCTCGGTCTCTTCACGGCCGATCCCGATATCATCAGCGACGTGTCTGACGTCTTCAACTATCTGACCGGCTACTCGAATCAGAAAGAGTACCGGGCGATGATTGTCGCGCCCGTGCAGCTTCGGCAGCGGCTCAAGGAACTGATCGAGCGGGAGATCGAGCACGCGCAGGCCGGACGGCCCGCGCGGTTGATGATCAAGGTAAATGCGATCACCGACGATCAGAAGATCCGTCTGCTCTACCGCGCCGCGCAGGCGGGTGTGTCAATGGACCTGATGGTGCGCGGCATCTGCTGTCTGCGGCCGGGCGTCCCCGGCGTCAGCGACAACATTCGCGTGCGCTCGATCGTTGGCCGCTTCCTCGAGCATTCGCGCATCTATTGGTTCCACAACAACGGACAGGAAGAGATGTACGTCGGGAGCGCCGACCTGATGGAGCGCAATCTGGACCGGCGCGTCGAAACGCTGGTTCCGATTCGCGACGCCGAGATTCTCGAGCACCTGCGGGATATCGTGCTCGGCGCGTATTTGCGCGATACCGACCGCGCAATGGTGCTCGATTCCTCGGGCCACTACGAGCGGCCGCCGAATGGCTCGGAACACTTCGACGCGCAACAGTTCCTGATCCGCCACTACACGGACACCCTCGGCGAGCCTTAGTAGCGGCGAGTCTTTAGACTCGCCGTGAATCAACGGCAAATCATCAGGCGGGTCTCAAGACCCGCTTCTACGACTTTCGTCTGCGGCCAATGAACGCGACCGGCGCAGCCAGGATCAGGCCGCTGATCGTGATGAGGAAGGCGAGCACACCAAGCGGCCAGAGCAGGGCAAGCGTCAGTTTCGTCGACGGCGGACCGTCGGTCCGCCACAATCCCACCATCACTCCCAGTAGATACGCTGTCAGAAGCACTCGCACGTGTGCCACTGTATTGCTGCATCAGACATGCTGCAAGAGTTCAGACCGCTGATGAAACTCGCCGGGCCGGTCATTCTCGCCGAAGTGGGGTGGATGAGCATGGGCCTGGTCGACACGATCATGGTCTCACCACTCGGCCCGGCCGCCATCGCCGCGACGGGCATGGGCAGCGGCGTCTTCACGGCCATCGTGATCTTCGGCATGGGACTGATGCTTGGCCTCGATGCTTTCGTATCGCAGGCGCACGGCGCAGGCGATGAGCGCGAGTGTCTGCTGTGGCTGCATCAAGGCGTCTGGCTCGCGTGCTGCGTTGCGCCGATCGTGATGACGCTGACGTGGATTGTGTATAGCACCCTGGACCACTGGGGACTGCACCCGGAGACACGCCTGCTCGTCGGGCCTTACATGCGCGCCCTCGCGCTCAGCGCGCTGCCGCTTCTGCTCTACGCCGCGTTCCGCCGCTATCTCCAGGGCATGCATCTCGTGCGGCCGATCATGATCGCGCTGGTAACCGCGAACGCCATCAACGCCGCGGCCAACTGGCTCCTCATCTACGGCAACCTGGGAGTGCCCGCGCTTGGTGTTGAAGGTTCGGCGTGGGCGACGAACGCAGCGCGTGTGTACATGGCGGCCTTCCTGTATGTCGCCATTCGTGTCGAACATCGTCGCCGAGGCCATCGCCACCCGAAGGTCGCCCTCGGCTTCGATGCCGCCCGCATTCGACGCCTCATCGCGCTGGGGTTTCCGGCCGCGTCGCAAGTGGCGCTCGAAGTCGGTGTCTTCGCATTGGCGACGGCGCTGGCCGGACGATTGGATCCCGTCTCCTCTGGCTCGCACCAGATTGCCCTCAACATCGCATCACTTGCATTCATGCTGCCGCTTGGCCTGTCATCGGCAGCGGCCGTACGGGTCGGATACGCGTATGGCGCCGGAGATCGACACCGCGCGGCGCTGGCGGGGTGGACGGCGCTCGCCAGCGGCTGCGTCATCATGGCCGCGCTGGGGCTGGTGTTCTTCCTCTGGCCGGCGGCGCTTCTACGCGTTTTCTCCCCCGACCAGCGGATCATCGATATCGGCGCCGGCCTGCTCGTCATCGCCGCGGCTTTTCAACTCTTCGATGGAACGCAGGCCGTAGCAACCGGCGCCCTGCGCGGCATCTCCGAGACGCGCACGCCGATGATCGTCAACGTCATCGGCCACTGGTTCCTCGGCCTGCCGGTCGGCTACGCTCTTTGCTTCAGCTTCGGATGGGGCGTGAGAGGCTTGTGGATCGGGCTCTCGATCGGCCTCGTCGTGACGGCGCTCGTTCTTACCGTCGTCTGGTGGAAAAAGTCTCAGGTACTCGTCATGCACGCAGCACAGTACGAAATGCAAAATGCTCAACGATAGTCATTGCCATTTCTTTTCCAAGCAGTTCTTCTCGACGCTCTCGCGCCAGCGCGGCCGTCACGATACGGTCGAATCACTTTGTCTCGAACTGCAGTGGGACGATCCCGGATCGCCGAACGCGCTTGCCGACCGATGGGCGCAAGAGCTCGATGCCAACGGCGTCGCGCGGTCGGCGCTGATTGCCAGCGTGCCGGGCGACGAAGCGTCGGTTGCGGCAGCGGTGTCTCGACACCCAAACCGTTTCGTTGGCTTCTTCATGGTCGACCCGTCGGCCGAACAAGCCGTCGAGCAGGTCACCCACGCAGTGACGACGCTGGGCTTGCGCGTCGCGTGCCTGTTCCCCGCCATGCATCACGTGCCGCTGACCGATCCTCGCGTTCACCGCGTGGTCGAGGCCGTCGCCGCTCGGCCCGGGACTGCGGTGTTCGTGCATTGCGGTGTGCTGTCGGTTGGCGTGCGGAAGAAGCTTGGGCTTCCCAGCCCGTTCGATCTGAGTCTCGGCGATCCCCTGAGGATCACGCGCCTGGCTCTGTCTTTCCCGCGTCTGCCGTTCATCGTGCCGCACTTCGGCGCCGGAATGCTGCGCGAGACGATGATGGCGGGGGACGCGTGTCCCAACATCCACGTCGACACCTCGAGCTCGAACAACTGGATTCGTTACGCGCCGGGATGGACGCTGCCGGGCGTCTTCAAGACGGCGATGTCTGTGCTCGGACCGTCACGCCTGCTGTTCGGAACAGACTCGTCGTTTTTTCCCCGCGGCTGGCAGCGCCCCGTTTACCAGTCGCAGAAAGCCGCAGCCGCCGAGGCTGGGATCAGCGATAGCCATCAAGCGCTGATCTTCGGTGGTAACTTCGATCGACTATTTTCGTAACACGACCCGGATCCCGAGTCCCAAGCCCAGAGTCCCGACCCCGAGTCCCGCAGCCTGCAAGGAGCACGCATGAAAGCCATCGTCGTCCGTGAGTTCGGTCCACCCGAAGTGATGAAGTTGGAGAACGTGCCTGAGCCTGTGCCCGGCCCGGGCCAGGTGATCATTCGGGTTCACGCCGTCGGCGTCAACCCGGTGGACACGTACATCAGGGCGGGCGCGTACGCGCGAAAGCCAAACCTTCCGTACACGCCAGGGACTGACATCGGCGGCATCGTGCAGGCTGTCGGCGCCAACGTGGCGCGCGTCCGAGTTGGCGACCGAGTGTACGCCCATGCCGTCATTGGCGGGTACGCGGACGTGGCGCTCTGCGAGGACTGGCAAGCGCGCGCGTTGCCGCAGGGTTCGTCATTTCAGCAGGGCGCGGCGATTGGTGTTCCCTACGCCACGGCGTGGCGAGCGCTCTTGATGCGGGCGGAAGCGAGGCCGGGCGAAACCGTCCTCGTGCATGGCGCAAGCGGCGGAGTGGGAACTGCCGCCGTACAAATCGCACGCGCAGGTGGCATGCGTGTCATCGGCACCGCAGGCACGGAGGAGGGGCTGGCTCTGGTGCGCACCCAGGGCGCGCATCACGTGCTCAACCATCGCGACGCCGATTACCTGCAGCAACTGCCGTCATTGACCGGCGGGCGCGGCGTCGATGTCGTGCTCGAGATGCTGGCCAACGTCAACCTCGATCGCGATCTCGATCTGCTGGCTCTTCACGGGCGTGTGGTCGTCGTCGGCAATCGTGGCCGCATCGAGATCGACCCGCGCAAGTCGATGGCGCGCGACGCCGCCATCCTGGGGATGACGCTCTTCAACGCGACCCGCGAACACCTCGAGGAGATTCACGCCGGCATCGGCGCCGGGCTGGAGAATGGCAGTCTGACGCCGGTAATTGGAAAGGAGTTCCCGCTGGCCGACGCGGCCAAGTCGCACGTGGCCGTCATGGAGTCAGGAGCGCTCGGGAAAATTGTCTTGATTCCGTAGCGCGGGGCCAGCTCCCGCGGCTACTTCGACTTCGAAAGCTCCTCGTCGATCACCGAGACGAACGTCTCGAATGGCTGCGCGCCTGAGAGAACGCGGCCGTTGATGTAGATCGTCGGCGTGGAGTTGACGCCCAGCCGCGAGCCCTCGGCGACACCGTCGCGCACACGTTCGCCGTGCTTGGACGAATCCAGGCATGTGGCGAAGGCGTTCGCGTCGAGACCCAGGTCGGCGGCGTACTTCTTCAGATCGGCCGGTTGCAGCGCTTGCTGATTGGCGAACAGCCGATCGTGGTACTCCCAGAACTTCCCTTGGTCCGCCGCACAGTGGCCCGCCTCACCGGCCTTGAACGCCTGCGGATGAATCTGCGTCAGGGGGAAGTCCTTCCACACGACCCGCACCTTGTCGCCGTACTTCTCCTTGACTTGCTTCAGCGTCGGGGCAACCCGCTGGCAGAAGGGGCACTGGAAATCCGAGAACTCGACCAACGTCACCGGCGCGGACGCCGATCCGATCGACGGATCGTCGGCGGTCACTTCGATCGTGTGCCGCGGCGCGTCGAAGAGCAGTCGCACTTCCGGACCAGACTTGCGCAGGTCGGCGATGAGCGACGCGCGCGCCGCTTCACTCTGTTGATCCTGCAGGTATCGGCGGATCGCCGGCGCCATCAACTCGATCGATCGTCCCTGCATCTGGTTGATGTTGCCCTGATAGAACGTCACCACATCGGACTCGCCCACCGGCTTCGTGCGAGTCTTCATCTCGGCCTCTTCGTAGGCCTCGGCGGTCATGTTCTTTGCTTTGGCCGCCTGAGCGATCAGCATCTCCGCGACGATGGCATCGAGGGCCGACCGTTTGCCCTCGTACTCCTTCTGCGCCGCTTCGGCGTGACCCGAAGGATCGAGCGCCCTCCAGCGATCGTCGAGCTCCTTGGCGGAGATCACGCGATCGCCGACCCGGGCCGCCGCTTCCCCACCAGTCACCTGCTGGGCCGCCGATGAGCAGCCGAACAATGCCAACACGGCGGTCAGAAATAGCGCTCTTTTCATGGCTCGATCATACATCTGGGGCTGCGGCTGCCGGCCTCAAGGCTCACGGGGTTCCTCGGTGGGGGATTGCGAGTTCGGGACCTGAGAGTTGGGGCTTTGGGAATCCGGAGCTGACGGGGCCAGCTCCTCGGTCGTGCTTACCTGGAATCGTCGAAACCTCGAGTACGTCGCTACGCCTTGCACTTCCATCGGGTCGCGCGGCCGGCGATACCGTTCTTCCATGCGGGCCGGGGCGAACAACCCAATACCCTCGTCCCTCTCATACGTGACAGTGATGTGCGCTTCCACGCCAGTGTCGACGGCGTCGAGCTCGCTGCGCAGGACTGTCCCATCTGTCTCATTGATCCAGAATCGCCCCTTCACGGGGAGGTCGCGGCCTCCGGTCGTCGATACGAACGTAGGACGCGCCGTCTCGCGGTACTCGATCTCCACGCCGGGATCAGCGTCGTCGCGCTTACCCAGCTTGAATTCGAAGCGACGACGGTGCTGCTCGGTCAGGAACGCGAGCGCCAGCGTGGGAGCGTTGATGTTTCGATTGATGTTGCCGATGTTGTAACGCGCGCCTTCCGTCATGACAGCGCGCGCCTGCTCGAAGGCATTGCGTTCGCCCTTCAGGAAGATCTTCGCGAGACGCTCTTCGCGATCGCGCACGGGCTTTCCGTCGCGCTCGAATACGTCGCGAAACGGCACCCAGCCTTCTCCTTTCACTTCGACGAGGAGGAAGTCGGACACCAGCGTCGTTTCCTGGGGGCCGCCCCCGCCGCGCTGTTGCAGGCTCGTGTTGGTGGGATTCGGAATTCGACGAAGCCTCTGCTCGTACCGCTCCTCGGCGACCACCGAACCGAACTGCCGTTGAAAGGTCTCGACGTACGCGCTCGCACGATCGACGAGCACGGAGACGTCGGTTTGAGCCACCGCAACGTTCGTCGCCAGGACGACGAACGCCGCGGCGAAACCGACCCTACCGACCTGAGAATCGCACACGCACGCCGCCGTTGACCAGGCGCGGCGACCCGGTGGTCGTCGGCAGGAGCATCACGTAGTACTCCGTGTCGAACGTGTTCTGCACACCGAAGAACACCTCGAGATTGCGGCCGAAGTCACGTGACACACTGAAGTCCAGCACTCCATAGGGCGGGAGTCCCGGCTCGGTCTCTCCCGGCTTGGTGCGCTGGTTCAAGTCGTCGTCGTATTGGCGGCCGAAGAACATGGCCGTCGCGGCAATCGTCGCGAAACGCGGATTCGTGTACGACGCGCCAACCGACCCGCGGTGCTTGGGCACCTGTGGCAGGTAAAGCCCGACCAGCGCCGGGTTGATGTCGTATTCCGTCACCTTGGCGTCGTTGAAGAGATACCCAGCGGTGACTCGCAGCGAGGGGTTCAGCCGCAGCTCGACGTCGTTCTGCCATCCGCGAACGCGTGTGCGTCCCAGATTCTGGCGCTGCTGCAGATTGGTGCCGATCGTGACGTTGGAGACAGGATTCTTGACGGTGTTGTCGTACCACGTGGAGCGAATCGACGAATTGCGCGTCGTCTCGATCCTGACGCCCGCCTCTCCACCGAACAGCCGCTCGGGACCAAGATCCTCGTTGGCAAGCGTTCGCACCAATCCCACGCTGAACTGCCGATAGAGTTCGTTGAGCGTCGGCGCACGGAAGCCCCAACCCAGGTCGCCCCAGACCGAGACGCGATCCGAGATGCGATAGAGCGCCGCGGCACGCGGGCTCACGACGGTGTCATCGCGGTCCTCGAGCGTGGGACGGTTCCCGGCTCCCGGCAAGCCATTCGACACCATCGTCTCGATGATGTGCCCGTCGCGGTTCTGCCAGCTGTCCACCCTCGCGCTGAGCGTGACGACAACTTTGTTGAGACTGATGACGTCCTGGAGAAACGCGCCGGTGCTGTTCTGCGATCCGCCCGAATTGCGCGTCAAGGAAAGCGTGGCAGGAGCCGTCGGCGGAATGATCGGCGCACCCGGCGTCGCGATGTACACGTCCTCGAGGCTGTCGCCATCGACATGACGGAAGTCGAAACCAGCGCTGAAGAAATTCTTCTGACCGATCGGCCTCGACCATTGCATCATCGTGCCCACCTGGTTGGTCGGGACGTTCTGGTCGGTGGCAAGGCGGACGATGCTGCGAGATGCGACCGTCGCGCTCGGCGCCGTTACCGCGAGGAAGGTGCTGTGAAATGTGCTGTCGTCGCCGAAGACCGTCACCTGCAGGTCGCTGTCGTCCGGCATCCTGGCGCGTAAACCACCGGCAATCGACGTCCATTGGGTGTCGTTGACCTCGCCGATCTTGCCGTTGACCCGATCCTCGTTGAAGTAGCCGCCCCGGAAGAAGACGTTCAGGCGATCGTTGGCGCGGTACTCGACCTTTCCGTTGAAGTTCGCGAAGTTGACTTGCGCGTTGTTGTCGATCAGCCCGCGCTCGGCTGCCGTCACGATCGGAAAGCCGTCGGTATCGAACGCGCTGCCCTCGACCGCGACACCGAGCTTGCCCCATACGTTGCTGGCGAAAAAGTCGCCCTTTGGGCTGTTGTGGTTTCCGTACTGCGTCTTGAACTCGACCGACCGGCGGCCGGCACGCGCGGGGATGATGTTGATCACGCCACCCATGCCGTAGTTGCCATACAAGCTCGAGCTCGAGCCGTCGATCACCTCGATCCGGTCGACACTCTCGAGCGGCACGCGCGTCCAGTACACCCAGCCGCCGAAGGGATCGTTGAATGGCACACCGTCGACGAGCACGAGGGTACGGCTGACTCCGCTCGGCCCGATGCCGCGGAGGGAGACACCCTGTGATGTCGGATGCGATGACAGGCTGCTGCTCCGCCGGAAGAGGCTGAAGGTCGGCACCTGGCGCAGAACATCGTCCGCCACCACGGCCGGCGACTGCTGAATCGTTTCCTTCTCGACGATGTTGGCGCTGACGGGCACTTCGCCGAGGCGCTTCTCACTGCGGGTGGGGGTGACCGTAACGGTCTCGAAGAGCGTCGCGATCTTGAGGACGACGTTCACTTCATTGGAAGGCGCCACCGGTTCAGCCCATTCCGCAAATCCGCCCGCGCGGACAATCATCGTGAGGTTGCCGCTGGGAACCTCGGTCAGGGTGAACCGACCATCCGGCCCCGTCACGGTCTGCTGCTCGAGACCGTTCGTCCCCAGCACGCTCACCGACGCGCCCGAAACGACGCCGTTGGCCTCATCCCGGACGATTCCCGACACGGTCGACTGAGCGGCCGCGCCGGTCGCGAGAGCAAGAGAAAAAGCGAGAACCAAGGCTGTTCGCATGACCCGCCATATTACACTGCGGCTCGATTGTGTTGGGGGTGTCCCGCCACGTTCCAGCCGACGAAAATGGCCGGTCTCGCGCAGAATGAGCGTGGGCGGAACACCGACACCAGCAGGACCCTGAAGAGACGCGCAATGCTGGGTCTTGTTTACTGAGCCCCCTGCGGTGCTAAGCTCCCCATATGGGGCTCAAACAGCCGTTTCTCATATCGGCGTTCGCGGTCCTGGCAGGGGTCGCGGCACTCGCGCAGCAAGCGACTTTCAAGTCGGGGACCAGCGTCGTCGCGGTGCTCTCCACAGTCGTCGACGCGCAGGGACGGCTCATCCCGAACCTGGAACAAGAAGAGTTCACGATTCTCGACAACGGGAAGCCTCAGGAGATCTCGTTCTTCCAAAACGAGACGCAACCATTCACGGTGGTCGTCATGCTGGACTTCAGCGCGAGCATGACGGCGAATCTCGATCTGCTCAAGGCCGCAACCGAGCAGTTTATCCTGCGGATGCTGCCTGACGACAAAGGGCAAGTCGGGGCGTTCAGCGACAAGATTGAATTCAGCGGCAAGTTCACCAGCGATCGCGATGATCTGATCGGCGCGCTCAAGGATCTGCAATTCGGCAACCCGACTCGCTTGTACGACGCCATCGACGCCAGCATCGACATGCTGGAGGATGCCCAGGGCCGACGAAAGATCGTCCTCGTCTTCACCGACGGCGACGACACGGCGAGCCGTCGCGGGCAAGGTGACGTGCTCCAGAAGGCGAAGGCCAAGGAAGTGATGATTTACGCCATCGGCCTGGAGTCTGAGTTCTTCAACGGCGTCCGACTGCAGCGCACCAGGCCGGACCGTGGATTGCGAAAGCTCGCCGAAGAGACCGGCGGTGGCTACTTCGAGTTGAAGAAGACCGACGAGCTCGCGCCGACCTTCACGCGAGTCGCGCAGGAACTGCATAGTCTGTATGCGTTGGGCTTTGCGCCGACGGTGCTCGACGGGAAGGAACACAAGCTGGAAGTGCGAGTGAAAACCCCCGGCGCGACCACACGCGCGCGCCGGACCTACGTCGCGTCTGAAGATCGTCTCTCCACTCAATGACGGAACAGGAGTTCCGGCTGCAGGCCGATCGCGCGCTCGAGGGCGTGCAACGCAGTCTGCTGCCGCTCGCCGACGAAGAGGGCTTCGAAGTCGAGTTGCAGAATGGCGTGCTGCAAGTGATCTTCGAGGAACCGTCTGCCGCGAAATTCGTCGTCAGTCCTAACGCGCCCGTCCGGCAGATCTGGGTGTCAGCGATGTCGCGCAGCTACAAGCTGGCGTGGTCGCCGGATGTGTCTGCCTTCACGCTCGATAGCGAACCACTCTCTGCGCTCGTTCAGCGCCTTACTCGCCAGCACCTCAGTACATAGTGTCCGGCTTCCGCCTTCGCTAAAGCTACGGCGGACCACCGTAGCCTTGGCGTAGGTGGTTACCGGCCGACGTGCGCCTGGCGACTGAACTGGCCGATAGATCAGATCGTAAAGTGATCAGGAGGTAAGCGTGACGAAGTCCCTGTTGGTGTGTACCGCGCTGGTGTTGGTGTCCGCCTGTAACGCTGCCGCTCCTGATCCGGGTCAGGAGGCCGTACTCGTTCGCAAGCCGTGGCTATTCGGTCACGGTGGCGTGGAAGCGACGCCAGTAAAGACCGGCCGCTCCTGGGTCGCCCTGACGACGCAGATCTGGTACGTAACAACGGTACCAATGCTGTTCACTGAACACTTCGATGATCTGATGTCGCTCGATGGGGTGCCGCTCGACTTCGACGCGTCGCTGCGCGTGCAGGTCACAGACTCGGTGGCACTCGTCGACAAGTTCGGTGTCTTTCCCGACCAGAGTGGTGCTCCCCTCTGGTATCGCGCCAACGTCGTACAGCCGTTTCGAAATCTGGTGCGCCAGGAAGTCCGCAAGCATGGGATGAATGAGACTGCCATCAACACCGCGGCCGTGGAGCAGATCGATCGCGTGGTCAGCGAACAACTCACCGCTTACATCAAGGAAATCGGTCTGCCGATTCGTCTCGTCGACATGACCGTCGGGCGCGCCAATCCTCCCGATGCGATCAAGAATCAGCGCATCGAGACGGCCGCGCAAGAACAGCGGGCGAATACGGAGAAGCAGCGGAAGCTCGCCGAGGATCAGCGCCTGCAGGCTGAACTCTCGCGCGCGAACGCTGACAACGCCTACCGCAACCAGATGAGCCTGTCACCGGAGCAGTTCCTTCGGCTGGAGGCCATCCACATGCAGCGGGATGTCTGTGCGAAAGGTGGCTGCACCTTCATCGCCGGGGACGCCACGCCGGTGATCAACACGCGGTAACGGACTCGTGTCCTCAGGTCTTTCGATACGATCTCCCGAGCCGCCTCCCGGCCCACATGACGATTGGTCGCGGGAGATGGCGAACGAGCGCCTCAATCGCGCGGTTTGCGCGTCCGTTGATGTAGATGGGCGTGCCCTGCATCACGGCATCGAAACCCTGGCGTGCGACGGTGGGCGCGTCCATCCACATCCACGCCGGGAGCTTGCTGACCTGAGCGCGTGTCCCGGTCACGTCGTGGAATTCGCTTAGCGTGAAGCCTGGGCATACCGCGGTCGCATGTACTCCGTGTGGTCGGCCCTCGTGCGTCAGGGCTTCTGAGAACTTGATCGCAAACGCCTTGGTCGCCGCATAAAGCGTGTGTCCCGCGGGCGCCGGCACCAGACCCGCCAGCGATGCGACATTGATGACGCGGCCGTAGCGACGTTCGATCATGCCGGGCAGCAATCGATAGGTCAGTTCCGAGACCGCCATCACCATCAGGTTCAGCATCGCCTCATGGCGCTCCCACGGCGACGCGACGTAGGTGCCGGGAACTCCATAACCGGCGTTGTTGACCAGCGCATCGATCGTGATCCCGCGCGATGCGATCTCCTGACAGAGATCGGCAGGAGCTTGTCGGCGAGACAGGTCGCAGGCGACTACGTGCACACGGCGGCCGGTCGCACCCTCGAGTCGAACCGCCACCTCCCGAAGCCTGTCTTCACGTCGTGCGGCGATGACGACATCGAAGCCGTGCGCCGCGAACACGTCTGCGAACGCCGCGCCGATGCCTGAGGATGCGCCCGTAATCAAGACGGTCCGAGGGTGTGAAGGTTCGAGGGCGCGAAGGTGCGAAGGTTCGACGGTGCGCGGGTCCGGGTCTGTGGGTGCGATGGTCCGAGGGTCCTGGTTCATCGATTTATCGTTCCGCGTAAGATTGCTGGGTCATGACTCGTCTGTGGCCGCTCGGAGTCGTGTTGCTGCTCTGCACGTTCGCGGTAGCGCCAGCATCCACGCAACAACGCCAATCCGGAACCCCAAACCGGGGCTCCCGAACCCCGGACCCCGGACCCCGGATCCCGAGTCCCGGTTTCACTGTCGTCGAAACGTCCATTGACGAGATGCGTCGCGCCATGGAGCAGGGGCGCACCACCTCGCGAGACATTGTGACTCAGTCACTTGTCCGGATTGCGACCTACGAGGATCGACTGAACGCCGCGATCACGATCAACCCGCGCGCGCTGACCGAAGCAGACGAGCGCGACCGCGAACGACGCGCGGGCCGCATCCGCGGGCCGCTGCACGGCATCCCCATCGCGCTCAAGGACAACATCCACACAACAGCCATGGCGACCACCGGCGGCGCGTTGGCATTTGCGCGACTCGTGCCGCCGTATGAGGCCACCCTCACCAGGAATCTTCGCGAGGCAGGCGCGATCATCATCGCCAAGACCGTCCTGACCGAGTTGGCCAACTGGGTCTCCGACCGCATGCCCACCAATTACAACTCGCTCGCCGGGTACGGTTTCAACCCGTACGATCCGCGACGGGATCCACGCGACAATGCAGACGGCCGTCCGGTGCTCGCCACGGGCGGCTCGAGCTCCGGCATCGGCACCGCGGCAAGTTTCTGGGCCGCCAGCGTCGGTACCGAGACATCCGGCTCGATCCTCAGCCCGTCGAATCAGACGATGCTGGCGGGCATCAAGCCAACCGTGGGGCGCATCAGCCGCTACGGGGTGATTCCGATCGCGGCCGAACAGGACACGCCGGGACCGATGGCACGGTCCGTCACTGACGCGGCAATCATGCTCGGCGTTCTCGAGAGCGCATCACCGGATCCCAACGACTCCGCCACCAAGAGGTGCGCCGCGCCCGAAGGACGCGACTATAGAAAGTATCTGAAGCGGGACGGGCTCAAGGGCGCTCGAATCGGGATCCCGCGCGCGTTCTACTACGACGCGATCGCGGCAACCGACGCGCGCGGCTCGAGCGGCGGCCTCAACCCCGCACAAAACACCGTCATGGAGGAGGCGGTTTCGGTCCTGCGTGCGCAGGGCGCAACGGTGGTCGATCCGGCCGACATTCCATCTGTCGTCACGAAGGATCCCGCACGCAACCTGCTTCTGTGGCCGACTTGCAGCGGACCGGGCGACGCGAAAGGACGCGACGAGGATTGTTCCGTCGTGTTCAAGTACGGCATGAAGCGCGATTTCAACGCATGGCTCGCTTCACTGGGTGACCGGGCGCCGGTCAGGACGCTCGCGGAGCTCCGCGCCTGGAATCGCACGCACGAGGCCGCGGGCACTTTGAAGTACGGGCAGGCGCAACTCGACATCTCGGACGAGATGGAGCTGCAGGCGGACCGTGGCCGATACGAGGCAGACCGCGAGAAGGACGTCACACTTGCCGGCCGCGATGGCATCGACGCCGCGCTCAAAGACAACCGGCTCGACGCGCTCGTCTTTCCGGGCAGCGCTGGAGCGGCGCTCGCCGCGAAGCCAGGTTATCCAACGGTGATCGTCCCGTTCGGCATGGTCCCGAACAACGTCGCCGTCGCCGGCTTCGATGCGAAACCATCTCCCTACGGTGTCAGCTTCACAGGAACGGCATGCAGCGAAGGACGCCTGATCGAGCTGGCTTACGCATTCGAGCAAGCCACTCGACGACGTGTGCCGCCTCCACTGGATTGAAACACGATGACCGACAAGACGAAGTGGGCAGCGCTCGTGGAAGGCGCAGGCTGCCCGCTGGACGCGCCACGACCGCCATCCAACGAGTACTGGGATCTGGTGCAGCAACTCTCGGTGTCGTCGCTGTACCTGTCGAAGAACCAGACGTACCGCGGGCAGTGTCAGCTGATTTTCGACTCGCGGCACGTCGCGCGTCTCGATCAGCTCTCGCCCCCCGAGTGGCTCTCGCTGGCAGGAGACCTCTTCGCCGCGCAGCAGGCAGTCGCGCGTGCCGTGAAACCCGATCATATGAACATCGAATCGCTCGGCAACGTGGTGCCGCATCTGCACTGGCACATCATTCCGCGCTACGTGGGCGACCCGATGTGGGGCGCACCCGTGTGGAAGGTACCGCTCGATTCGATGCCGGACACACGACTGACTGATGACGAGCGCGCAGCACTGATCGCACTGTTGCAGAAGGCGCTGGCCGGTCCCGTCACCGACATGTCGGGCGTCGGCTTGACGGCGCGATGGGTCGCTGCCAATCGCGCGCTGGAATCCGATCATGCATCACCGCTCTACCCTGATCCGTACGCGCGCGAACTGGCGGGTGAGGCGGGTTTTGAAGTGTTGTATTCGATGCGAACCGCTTCCGGCATGGGAGCCTTCAACGGACCCGATCCGTACCTCACTATTCGCACGCGCTTCTACGACGACAGCTTGCTGAACGCGGTCCGGTCATCGTCGATCGATCAGGTGGTGATCCTCGCCGCCGGCATGGACGCGCGCGCATTTCGTCTCGACTGGCCTGCCGGCGTGCGGGTGTTCGAAGTCGATCGAGACGATGTGTTCGCACACAAGGAGGCCGTGCTCACTCGTCTGAACGCGGCGCCCTCGTGCGACCGGCGTATCGTGCGTCAGGACCTGGCGCAGAGATGGGTGCCCGCGCTCGTGAGCGCCGGTTTCGAGCCCACGAAGAGCGCGGCGTTTCTTGCCGAAGGATTGCTCTATTACCTGGACGAGACTGCCGTGAACTCGCTCTTCGACGCGCTGCGCGGCATCTCGGCGCCGGGGAGCTGGCTCGGCGTCGACACGATGAACATGGAGGTGCTGACGTCGCCTTTCATGGCGACGTATCTGAAGAAGCTGAGTGAGCTTGGATGTCCCTGGAAGTTCGCCGTCGGCGATCCCGAGGGCCTCATGGCATCGAAGGGGTGGGAATCAAACGTCGTGTTTCCTGGTGAGCCCGAGGCAAATTACGGCCGCTGGGTCCTGCCCGTCGTCCCGCGCGCGATACCCGGCCTTCCGCGGACGTTTCTGATCCGCGCGACACGCGTCGCGGATTGAGGTACCCGATTCCTCATCGCTCTACCCACAGCGGACTCGATCGCACTTTCTCGATTGTCTCGCGCTGGAAGTCCTCGCGATCGGCGCCGTGATACAGCCCGCGTATCAGCGCCAAGCCATCGGAGAAGCGACCGCCGTACATCAAGCCGAGCGTCGGTCGAAGGAGGCGACATTTATCGAGGCCGAGATCTCTGCCGCCGGATTCCGACATCCAGGTCTGCGCTTCATCGAGCGCCGTCGCGAGTTGATCGCGATAGCGGTTGGCGAATCGAGGCGTCTCGAGGACATAACTGCCGCGCGTGGGGTCGTAGGAATAGACCACCCTCGGGAACGGTGAATCCGCAAACGAACAGTAGATGTACGCCCACCGATCGTCACAGGTGATGAACTCACGCGTCCCATTTCCATCGAGGTCCTCGAACTCCCCTGGACCGCAGTTGCCCGTCTCGAGCACCAGGATCGGCTTCACGTCCTGGCCCACTGAATACACGGCCGTCGAATAGCAGCAATGCGCCCCACCGGACCAGGCCGACACCACCAAATCGGGAAAGCCATCCCCATTGATGTCCGTGCCGGTCAAATCCGACGTGGTGAACGCGGAGATCGTGCCCGCGGTGCCCATCGTCGCGACACGACGATCGCCCGCGTAGACGAGCGTGAGGCAATCGCACATCCCGGAAGGAGACACTTCCGGGAGCGCTGCGCTGACCCATCGCTGGATGACGAACGGCCCTATGGACCGCTCGTCGTGCAGGCTGTAGCCTTCCTGAGGAGCCTCGCGAGGCGTTTGAGCGAGCGCGGGAGTCGCTGACAGCAGAAGAATCGCAACCACTAACACTCGACGCATCGCAGCCCGCGCTTCCTCCCTCGCTCAAACACTTGGACGATGTGGTAGAGACTTTAGCCTGAAACAGGCAACGACGTAGAGGCGGCTCTTTCCTGGCCCGAGCGAAGTCGAAAGCAGCCCGCCGGCGACCCGGACGGCGCGTCTAACGAGGCGCCGCTACGTGGGAAACGGCGCGATGCCGACCAACAGCACCAGAGGGCCGGTGCCGGTGTTCACGACGCCGTGGCTGACGTCTGCCGGCGCCCAGACCACCATCCCCTCGCCTGCTGTTCGCCGCTCGTCACCCACGGCGAAATCTCCCGTGCCCTCCACAACGAAGTAGAACTTGTCCTGTCCGCCGTGCACGTGAGGGTGCTGCTCCTGCCCCGGGTGAAGGCAATTGAGTCCCAGCATCAGACGCTCGCTGCGAAACAGCGTGGACTTGAACACCTTGGACGGGTTGGCTCCGACATGCTCGGAGTAATGCGTGATGTTCGACATCTCGTTCCACTCGATGACGTGAATGACGTGAAGGGGTCAGACCCCTTCACAGTGTTGCGCGCGAAGAAATGTGAAGGGTCTGAGCCCGCTGTCACTCGACTCGACGAAGAATGAAGCATTTCAAGTAGTACGTCTCGGGAGCGCCGACGAGCACGGGGTGATCCCGACCCTGCATCCGCTTTTCGACGATCGTCATCGGCGTGTGACTATCGACCGACGCCTCGCGCAGCACGACCGCAAACATGTCTTCGTTCACGTTGTAGGAACAACTGCAGCTCACGAGGTAGCCGCCCGGCGAGAGTAACCGCATCGCGCGCAGATTGATCTCTTTATAACCGGCGAGCGCATTCGGCACCGATGCCTTGTTCTTCGCGAAGGCCGGGGGATCGAGAACGATCGTGTCGTAGCGCTGTCCCGCTTTTTCGAGCCGCCGCAACTCGTCGAAGACGTTGGCTTCCCGTGCGGTGAGATTGGTCACTCGGTTGCGCGCCGCGTTCGCCTCGATGCGCGTCACGGCGTCGGCCGAAATGTCGATCGCCTCGGCCGTGGACGACTGCCCGGCGAGACGCAGCGCGAACCCGCCGTGATAACTGAAGCAGTCGAGCAGCCGTCCGTGCGCGTAACTCGCGGCCGCTTCGCGGTTCTCGCGTTGGTCGAGGAACAGTCCCGTCTTCTGACCTTTGCGCAGGTCGACTTCGTACTCGACGGGTCCTTCGCGCACGACCACGGTGTCAGGCACAGTGCCCGCAAGAACCTCCACCGCCTGCTCCAGGCCCTCGAGCGCACGGACCTTGGGATCGTTGCGCGCCAGGATTCCCGCCGGTGACAGCAGCTCGGACAACCACCCTGTGACCGCCGACAACAGGCGGTCCATGCCTTGCGACAGTGCCTGCAGCACGAGGTACGGTCCGTAGCGATCGATCACGAGAGACGGCAGCAGATCGGCTTCCCCGTGCACAAGTCTGTAGGCGGTCGCGTCGAGCTCGAGCGCATCGCGAAACTGAATCGCGCGTTCAAGCCTGACGCGCAGCATCGAGGCGTCGAAGGGGGCGTCGCCACGTGCCAGCATCCGGATTGGAATCTGTGACCGATCGCTGAAGAGCGCGTGTCCCAGCGTCCGCCGCCGTGGGCCGATGACTTCGACGATATCTCCCCCCGCGGCATCCACGTCTGCGACGTCTGCGCGATAGATCCATGGATGGCCGGTTCGAAGGCGCTGCTCCCCGCGGGCAGTTATGACGACGCTCGACATCTTCGTCACTGGAAGTATGCAGTATGCGGTAGGCTGTCGGCGGTCGCGGGCCTGAAGACCCGCCTCTACTGAGCACCAGGTCTGAAGACCGTAAGCGGTAAGATCGGCCAATGCGTTCACTTGCCGAAACCGATCCCGAAATCGCTGCCGCCATCCAGAACGAAACCGATCGTCAGGCCGAAGGGCTCGAGCTCATCGCCTCTGAGAATTTCGTGAGCCGGGCGGTGCTCGAAGCTGCCGGCTCGGTGCTGACGAACAAGTACGCCGAAGGGTATCCCGGCCGGCGCTATTACGGCGGATGCGAATTCGTGGACGTCGCCGAATCGCTCGCGATCTCCCGCGCCAAGAAATTGTTCGGCGCCGAACACGCGAACGTGCAGCCGCACTCGGGCGCGCAAGCCAACATGTCGGTGTACTTCGCGACTGTGAAGCCGGGCGACACCGTGCTCGGCATGAACCTGGCCCACGGCGGCCACCTCACCCACGGTCATCCGCTCAACTTCTCGGGCAAGCTGTACAACATCGTTCCGTACGGCGTCCGCAAGGACGACGAGCGGATCGATTACGAGGAACTCGAGCGGCTCGCACACGAACGGAAGCCCGCGATGATCATGGTGGGGGCGAGCGCGTATCCACGCGTGATCGACTTCGCTCGAATCGCCGTCGTCTCGAAAGCAGTTGGTGCCGTCATGGTCGTCGACATGGCGCACATCGCGGGCCTCGTCGCCGCCGGTGTGCATCCGAGCCCAGTACCGCACGCCGACTTCGTGACCTCGACCACGCACAAGACGCTGCGTGGTCCACGCGCCGGCCTGGTTCTCTGCCGCGAGCAGTACGCGAAGGATCTCGACAAGGCACTCTTCCCGGGAGTGCAGGGTGGGCCGCTGATGCACATCATCGCGGCCAAAGCCGTGTGCTTCAAGGAAGCGATGGAACCGTCGTTCCTCGCCTACCAGAAACAGATCCTGGCCAACGCCCAGGCTCTCGCGCGGTCGCTCTCGAGCAACGGCTTCAGGTTAGTGAGCGGCGGCACGGACAATCACCTGATGCTGGTTGACGTGTTCTCGAAAGGCGTGACCGGCAAGGCCGCCGAGGCCGCGCTCGGAAAGGCCGGCATCACCGTCAACAAGAACGCGATCCCCTTCGATCAGAATCCACCGATGGTCGCGAGCGGGATTCGCGTTGGCACACCGGCACTGACGACGCGCGGCATGCGCGAAACGGAGATGGAACAGATCGGTGCCTTGATGGCGCGTGTGCTTGCCGCCCCGGACGACGACCGCATGATTGGGATGGTCAAGAGTGAGGTCGAAGAACTCTGCAAGCGGTTTCCGCTGTACGACTCTCAATTGTTGAATAGGTGATCTTTGATTGGTGAATCGTTGGTGATTGACGACTGTTGATTGTTGATTTGTCGGAGCGGTTGCCGCGAACGGTCTTGAACCGTCAACCAATCGGAAATCAACAATCTCCAATCAACAACGAATCAAGAATCAAAGATCGGCAAATCAACATTGGATCTAAGCGCCGTCGTTCGTTCCACTTTCTCAGACACCGGTCCGATCGCGCGTGCGATGCCCGGGTTCGAGGCGCGTGAAGGTCAGCGTCGCATGGCTACGGCCGTCGCCACTGTCATTGAGGAGGGCGGCGCTCTGCTCGCCGAAGCGGGCACTGGGACAGGCAAGACACTCGCTTACCTCATTCCTGCGATCCTGAGCCGTCAGCGCGTCCTCGTGTCGACGGGCACCAAGAACCTCCAGGAGCAAGTTTTTTTCAAGGACCTTCCGTCGCTGCGTGACTCAATCGGCGTGGCGTTCACAGCCACGCTCATGAAAGGGCGCACGAACTATCTCTGCCTGCACCGGTGGGAGAACTATCGTGATGCGGTCGAGGGCAACACCGGCACCAATGGTCGGCTCATCGACGTCGGTGACCACGCCTTTCTGCCGATCATTCAACAGTGGGCGGGCGAGACCCGGACCGGCGACCGCGCGGAACTGCGCGACCTGCCCGAGGATCTTCCGCTCTGGAACGACATCTCGGCAGACGCCGACACGTGCCTGGGAACCGGGTGTCCGCGCTACGGCGATTGCTTCCTGACGCTGATGCGTCAGCGCGCCGCCGAATCCGACGTCGTCATCGTCAACCATCACCTGCTGTGCGCCGACGCCACGGTGCGGCAGAGCGCGTACGGCGAAGTCATTCCCTCGTGCCCCACGCTCGTGGTCGACGAGGCGCACCAACTCGAAGACGTCGCCACTCAATACTTCGGCGTTTCGTTCAGCAATTTCCGCGTCGACGATCTCGTTGGCGACGCCCAACGTCTTGTGCCGACGGCGCCGCTCGAGACAGAGCGGGTAGAGGACGCGTTTCGGGCGCTGACGCAGATTACGGATCGAGCACGGATCTTCTTCTCAGCGTTGTCGCTGGCTCGGGCAGTTTCCGGGACCATTGCAGACGCGCGGGCGCGTTATACAAGCGAGGCAATGACCGACTGCGCCGAGGAAGGGCTGCAGCTTGCGGAAGCGCTCGAGGAACTCGAACGCACGCTCGCAGTCCGAGACTCGCCTGTCGGGACTCGGGACTCGGGATCCGGGATTCTCGGTTCGGAGTTCGAAGATGGTGTCGAAGAAGCGATTGCCACGATCGTCCGGCGCGCGCGCGATCTGCGTCAGGATCTCCGCTTCCTGCTGCG
>Ga0075418_10000889_pt1 | contig 32683 bp, 65 predicted proteins | sample SoiMetdeltSBSDD2_FD_81776 | JGI IMG/M metagenome (GOLD analysis project Ga0075418, IMG submission 81776) | Bulk soil microbial communities from a Populus tree surrounding site in Tennessee, USA - Soil MetaG P. deltoides SBSDD2 | ecosystem: Environmental > Terrestrial > Soil > Tree plantation... | reverse complement strand
GTCTAACGCGGCGGCCCGAAAATTTTTTCGGCTAATCCCCCCCGGCCCGTGCTTTGGGAAAAAAATTCTAGCGAGAACGGGCCATCCCCCGAGGCTTGCGCGGTCTATTGACTGGATGACGCGGGTCGATTGGCCAGCCATCTAGTCCCACTTCGTCAGTGTATCCGCGCGCATCTTCTGCACGCTTGGGGCGGTTGTGGCATGCAACGCACAGCGATTGCAGCTTGCCAAGCCAGAATGCATTGAGGTTGCCTCGATGTGGAACAACATGGTCAGCAACGTTTGCCGGTTCCACCTTGCCTTGCTTGGCGCAGTATTCGCATAAGCTGACTAGGCGAAGCTGGTGCGCTGCCCGCTTGCGCCAGCGCGCAGAATTGTAGAGATAATGGAATTCTGAATCACTTGTCATATAGCCCTATAGGGTAGCGCACCCTTAGCAATTAGGTAGCTTGCTGGTTGTATAGAGCTAGATAATGGCATTATCACTCTTGGGGTGATAGGGTGATCTCGGATGCCGACGCTGTTGCTGGTACAGAGGAAGGCCACGGCGCATGACCAGGCACAGCACCGACATCCGAGAGCTTTTCCGGTTAGTCCCTTGCCTGCGGAAACCCTCATTCCCACAGGGACCACCAGCCGGAAACGAACGCGCTGCACAGCGAAGACGCGCAGCTTAGTGCGCGATTCTTCGGTAAATCATGACGTTACGCGGGAATGAGGGAAGGCCGATTTTGCACAGAACGGGAAACAATTCAACCCGTAGTGTTGCTGCGCTCGAGCGCTACGATGTCTTGCGTTGGCAACACGGCAACGACCTTGCGGCCAAGCAGTTCGAGCAAGATACGCGAACGGTCGTGTCCTGCCATGCCATCGAACACTGCCAAGTGACCGGCGAAGGACCCTTTGGCCACGCACACGGCTTGCCCGAGCTGTAGCCCATATTTTGGAATTTTCACGAAGCCGTCGCGTCCTTCTCGCCGTTGGATGGCGGCCACGATGCTGTCGGCAAGTTGTGCCGGATGATCACCAACCATCAATAGGCGGATTACGCCAACCGACCAGCGCACCGGATACCAACGCTCGACAATTTGCACGAACAAGTAGCCAGGGAATAACGGCACCCCACGTTCATCGCTACGTTTGCGCTTGAGCCTTGGCAGGTAAGTTGTGAAGCCGCTTTGGTTGAGGAAATCAGCGGCCGTTTTTTCACGTTGGCTTTCGATTTGTGCCACCGTCCAGTACGGCATCAGCCATCAGCCCTTCGTCGGAATTCCATACTCTGCCGCTGATGATATTTCGCACCTCGAATGCGCGGTGCTCATCCATGCAGCGAGCAAGCGCCTTGGTCATGCCTGGTGACCAGCCCAGGTCCGTGTAGAACACGATCAGGTCCGCCACTGACCACCAGGCGAAACCAGCACTAATGCCCAGCTCGCGTTCTGACAAGACGTGATCGCGCAGGATTCCCGGTTGCGTGTAGATCAAGTGCGAGGCAATCGGGGCTTCGCCGCGCTCGAGGCTATCGCGCATGGCCTGCCGCGCGTAGGCTACATTGCGGTCGACGTAACCAGCGTAGGGGGACTCGATGACGACGCGTTTCATGATTCCTCGCTCGGTTCCTCGACTTCTGCCGGGATGGTGCCTTCGCCTTGGCAATGGCAGCATAGTTCCGGCATCGGTGGGGTGATCAGCCGCTTCACACGTTCGCCGACCTCGAGATAGACCAGCAGATAGCCCACGCCTTTGCAGCAGGGACAGGTGACGCGCTTCACGCTCATGGCTTCTGCCCTGGAATGAACTCGCCCAGAAACCAGTCGATCAGCACTTGGCGGACGTGATTACGGATGACGTCGTCCTGATAGAACATTGGGCAGTCAGGTCGCCGCGTACATCCCATCTCGATGCGCCGCCTAACTTCGTCAGCGAGCCCGTCGACGACGCGGATAATGTTGCCGGTGAGATCTTCCATTTCCGTTGGCTCATCGCAACGGCATCTGGCAGGCGACCAGCAGCAACAGCACCAACGCCAGCAATAGACCGATGCGCCAGCTCATGATTGTTCATCCGGGAAGGTCAGGCGCAGATATCCGCGCTCACATTCAGGATGCAACCATGCTTCAAACACCTCGAGCACGCCAGGCGAGCCGATAGCGGTGAGCTTGGTTCGCCCATCTTTTTTGCCGCAGTAGTCGCAAGTGTGGCCTTCCAACATTTCATCCATATCGAGTCCTCCGCGGCCTTTCTCGATGCGCACGCGGCCTTGACTGTCAGTCTGGCGCTCGATGTGCAGCGCTTGGAAGATTGGCCGGCAGACGTCATGCAGCCAGATCCATCCGTCGCCGGGATGGTCGTTGAACTCGAGTGTGGGGTTGGTGCCACCATCGAGCTGCTGGCAATGATCGCAGCGGGTCAGCTCGGAAAATCCGGCGCGGGTGATTTCCGGGTCGGGCGGTGGGTGGTCTGCGCGTGGCACTCTTGCCATTATCTTTTTACCTTCTGGCTTTCCGAGCCTGCGACGGGTCAAGTGTGTCATCGCGCTAGGTCGCCGTATGGCTGAAAAGGCACTGCGCCATTGACGCGTTAGCGTCTTAATGGCGCTGACGCACGCTTTGCGTCAGCCTTTTTAGCTATAGGCGACCGGTCAATGACGCACATGACCGTTGCGTCAGCGGTGCGTCAATAAAAAGAGAGAATGACGCACAGATTTTAGCGGTTATGTGTTGCAATTTTGCAACTCCCTAATCAAGGTGCCACGTTCTTTGGGTGACAGTTTTGGGACTAGTTTTCGGATTTGGTCGAGTGGAGAAATTGGCTTGAGAAATTCATAACCAACCATCTGGCCGGCCTTGCGTGCTGAGAGGCCACCGCCCCGAACTTTCTCGACCAGATCGGTGTGACCGTCGCGTTCGAGGCAGCCGAGGATGTAGGCGCGGGAGGTGCCCTGCTTTTTCAGCATTATATTATAATTTTGATCAGCGCGTGCCTTCTCGGATCGCCGGTCGCCGCCTTTCGTTCCCACTTTGCGTTCTTGCGCGTCCTTGATGTCGCGCTCGAGTGTGCGGGCATCGATGCCGAGTTCTTTCGAAAGCATGTTTGCGAGCGAACCGTAGGGCTTATCGGTGGGGATGACCTTCCACGCTTTGACCGATTTAAGCTCGCGCAGGGCCTCACCGATCTCCCTGAATCGTTCATCAATAAACTTGTAATCGCTGACCATCCCGTTGAGTGTTTGCCAACACCATTCCGGGCTGCCAGGCTTTTTCAACACCCGCGGCCCATAGGCGGCTTTCTCACGTTCGGTGCGCGGGTCAACTCCCAGGGGTGTTTTTGCCATAGGCCATCTCCCGCCAAATAGCGCGCAATGCTTTCAGGGTATTCAGATCATTGATCTGTTTTAATTCCCACTTCAAAGGGACATTGCATGCCTGTTTTGCGATAGTCCAAAGCTCGGTCGAAATCTGCCCATACATATTCTTTGCGGCTTTATCTTTCGGGTTATAGGCTCTTGGTAGTCTGGCGTTGATTGCGGTTTTGGCAAAATCGTTGATTTCGTCGCGTAATGTCTGCACCTGTGCGCCAGTGCTTTGCGCTTGAGCGCCACCGTTGGCTTGCTGTTGGCCTGCCCTTTGCCGTGCGGCAATTTCCGGTTGAGTGAGTACGGCACCAAGCTCTGGAAACATGTCGAGCACGTCTTTGACATACTGATCAAGTTCCGGCTCGGTTGCGATGTTGCCGCGTGTATCCCGCGCGCCGGTGCCTTGTGTGCCAGTTGGGATGTAGGTGGGTTTTTCCGGTCCTTCCTCGCGATCCTTTTCATAGGATCGCAGTAATTGCAGGTCCATCGTGGTTGCCTGACCGTTGTTTGCAACGACAACCGCTTGATAGATTGCGGCCATCAACAGATCAGCCGGCGTGACCCATACCGAGATCAGCAATTGCCGGCCGCGACCAATTAGATGCGGTGTTGCAATCCGCATCATTCGTTGAATGACGGCGGCCTTTGTACGCACCGGAGAAAGATCGAGCCCTACTTTAAGGCGCGAGACATCAAGGCCGAGTCCAGCCATTTGCTTGACAAGCAAGCCACCACCATTACCGGCAGCAAAAGCCTCTAACTCATCGCGACCTTCATTTTGTGAGGTTGCGATGACAGGCTTAACGGTTGGATCGAGTTCCTGAATGATGCGGCTGATATCGTTGGCGTGCTTGTTGTAGTCGGCATCGTTTTTAATTTCGAGATCATTACCGCAAAACACAATCAACGCCGTTTTGGGATCGATGGCGCGAAATGATTTAAGCCGTTCCAATGCCATCGCACAACCAGCCCGCATAACCAGAGGCGAGCGGACGCATTTGGATATTGCGCGCTGGATCTCTTGTTGGTTTTTGATGGCGCTCAACATTCCCTGCGCAACATTTCCGCCAAGCACTTCATCCAAGTTGACATCGAACGGATAGTGCTCGACATGGCATAAGACTTCCTCTTTCCATGCCTGATCAAAGGTTATATTTTCATGTGGGATAAGATTGAGAACGGCGCGCTTGCCATCGTAGATATCAACACGAATCTTTTCAGGTGTTTTACCTGGCCTAGTTTTAGTGACAACAACATCTTCGACGTCATCCATCGAATAATCGAAGCCCGGGATGCGAGTTTCATCAGCGCGTTCTGGTGTGGCGGTCAACAACACCACATGTCCGCCGGTGTAGCGTTGCCATTCGGTAACAGCCGCGCCCCATTGATTCAGAATTGAGTTGGTATGCGACTCGTCGACGAATAGAATCACCGGCAAGCCGGTCCGCCGCCGCTCATCGCGTGCCCAATCTTTCCAATATTCCAAATTTCTTTGAAAAAACTGAATCGTGGTCGATAGAAGATGTTCGCCGTTGATGTTTGGCTTCATTACAGCGGCGTTAATGCGCGCATGTTTTGGCGCAACCTGTAACTTCGTCCGGTCAACCAAACTTTGCCACTTATCATTATTGTCCATCTGACCTGTGAGAAAATCGGTCGGCGATAGACTTAATGCAGCACACGACATTCGGGTTTCTTGCGAGATGACAGCCGTGATACGTTGAAGATCGCTTTTGCCGTATCGTGTTGCCATTACAATTGCAGTGAAGGATTTACCTTCACCGAGACGTTGAAGGATTCTGCGCAGCCCAAGACGTTGCCCAAGTCGCAGTCCATTTTCGTCGTACAGGTCCATGCGGTCCCCCAATTTGAGATTGCAGTCAGGACAAAGCGCTTGCATTTCGTTGAGTGACGTTCGGCGCGTTAGTGTCCAAGGATAGGGATGATGTGCGTGCCATTTCTCCGGTAATTCCTTGCCGCACTTTTCACATCTGCCACTGGCGCGTCGCCAGAGCATCCAACGCTTGAGGTGCGATCGAAGCGTGCGTGCCATAGCAAAAAGCGGCGGCCGCACACTGCCCTGCAAGGAGTCGCGCGCGGCCGCCATCCTGGCCAAGATTGTGAGTTGAAGCCTTGCAGGGCACAAATATTGCAATCCAATCTAGATTAGATTGTCAAGTCGGCCGCTTGGCGTCGTTGACGAACAGCCCTTTGCGCTTCCGGCGCTGCAATGGGTCGTCGTAATCGTCAGGAAATAATAACCCGGAGTCGAGCCAGGCGCCGATGATTTGGCGGCACTGTGCTTCGGTCTTGTCGGTACAATGTTGCTGCACGACCGGCCATACTTGGCGGTCGGTTGCTGCCGGTGCATTGCTATAGCGGCGGCCGTCGTCGAGCCCCTTGGCGATATCATCGAGCACGCGATTGAGCACTTCCGAGCTGACGTCCCACAGCGCCGGTGGTGACCAGGGTTGCGCGACTTGGATGGTGTCGCCCGAAGGATAGATCTCATCGCCGTTGTTGATCGGCACGCCGACCAGCTCAAACCAGGTTGCCTTCATGGCGGGCGCGGCGATGTTGAGCTTGGCCGGATCGAGCCGAACAAAAAATCGTCGCCGCTCCGGTGAAACGCCGAACGTCTCGCTTTCCTCTTGCGACATGGTGCAGAGCGTGAACACCAGGCGGGCGGCGTCGCGGATGCCGCTTGAGCCACGGCCAGCGTCGGCGTTGCCGGGCAGCACCAGACCCTTGGCCACATGATGCGGCGAGTCTACGGCGATGTTGAATTCCACCGATAACTTGGCCAGCAGGTCGCACACGAAATCCATATCGCCCGAGCTATTCTCTTCTAAGCCGTGGGTTTTCACGAACGGGTCAAGCGAAACGATATCCGGCTGCAATCGCTGCACCGCTTCCCGGATCTGTGCCTCGAGCAAACCGATGTGGCGGTCGTGCTTCCTGTCGAACACGGCGAGCTTGGCCATCTGGCTTGGTGACGAACAGAACAGCCAGCCCTTAAGGTCGGTGCGTGGAATTTCGTAGTGCCGCAAGATTGCTTCGATGCGGCGTTGCAATTCGTTGCGGTCATCCTCGAGTGATATCAACAGCACACGCGCGCGCCTGAAGATGTGTTGCCCGCACAATTCGCGTCCGGTGGCCATGGAAATGAATTGCAGCAAGCGCAGCGCCGACTTGCCGGTGCCACCAGCGGCGACCAGGCTCGAGATGAAGCGGCGGCAGAATTGATTGCCGAGCAACCAGGCGCGTGGCGGGATGGTGCCGGGCGCGTCACCTGCATCCCATTCACCGAGCGGCGGCGGTGTGTCATGGCCGTTCGTTATCGTCCATGCTGGCGCGACTAGCTCATCCGGCACTGCCTCTTGCTCGATGCCGTTGAAGGCGCGCGCCGTGATGCTCTGTACCAGGTCGGTATCATCTAGCCCGTTGGCAATTGCAATGTCCTGCAACTCATCGACTGCCACGATCTTGTCGAGTCCGCGCTCGACATAGCCGGCGAATTCCAGCGCGACATTTTCGAACACGCGCAGCTTATCGTCGGCGCTGGCGAGCATGCGCCGGGCACTGCGGAAGCCCTCTGTAAACCGTCCCGGTTCGGTCACAGTAATTATTGCTCGCGCCTCGAAGTAGTCGGTGCAGGCAACCGCCCACCGATTGGCATCGGCGGCACTTGCGTTTGCGTCAGGTGCGCATAAGCGATTTCGATCTTCATGGTTTCAAGCACCGCGCGCGCCAGGCTGATATGCAGGCGTGCTTCCGATGCCGACATTTGCTTGGCGTCAACCTGTTTCCAGATTTCAAGCAACTTGGCGCGAATGTCCGCTGTGTTTCTCACGATCTCCATGGTGTCTGACTTTCCTGTTTAATTTACGGAGCGACATGGTGGCGAGTTCAAGCGCGCGCTCGGCTTCGTCCAGCTCATGGCGTTGCCGGGCGCTGACCCCAAGCGTGCGTTGTTTCTCGGCGGCCTCCCATTCGAGATCTGCCAGCGCGGTCCGTTGCAAGCGCTCGGCGCGCTCTTGCGCGATGCGGTCCTGTGCCAGCTCCCAGGAGCGATATTCCTGCGCCAGCACTTCGGCTTCGACCTTGGCATCAGCCTGGCGCTGCAACCATTGCCGTTCGAATTCGGCCTTCCGCTCCGCTCGCTTTTCGGCGCGAGCGAGTCGCCTTGTAGCCATCGCTGCCTTCAATTCATCCCGAATGATTTTCTGGTGCGCCTTCGCTGCCAGATTCACCTCTTTCGTCCGCTTGGTTTCGGCGCGTTCGTCGATGGCAGCAACGGCATCAAGGGTGTAATACGCCGGATCGGCCGACGTGCTTTCCCACAATTCATATGCGTCGCGCGCCTTGCCTTCGTCGGTGTAACCGCGATAGGCGTGCGACCATTGCAGGTCGCCGATGCCATAGCCTGCGATTGAACCGCTGTGCCGGATGCGCTCAAGGAATCGGTAATCATCATCGTCGAGATAGCGCGTATAGAAGCCGTTGCGCGCCAGCGAGAACAGATAGCGCGAAAACGTGGTGCGATATGGAATAAAGCCCGTCGTCATAGCACCACGGCCCGATTGAACAGCGGCGTCAGCCGCAAGCCCCATTTTGGATCCAGCAACGCGCAGGCATACGACCAGATGGCGAGTGCATCGGCGGCGTTGTCATCTTCCGCCGGCCAACCGAGCTGCACGCAGCGGCGAATCACTTCACGCTTGGCAGCATTGCGCTTCAACGATCCATCGCCAATGAAGTGCCGCCTGATATCCCCAACAGTCACATGCACGAACTCGGCGACACCAGCACGGCGTGCGCAACCGAGCATGATGCCATGCAAGCCAGCGAGTCGATCGCGCACCTGGCGTGACGTCTTGTTGAGCATGGCCTGCGGCGGCAGCATCGCCTCGATGATGAGAATGTCCGGCCGCTCGCGCTCAAAAAAAGCCACCGCCCATTCGATGGCGGTGGCAAACACCTCTTGCGGTGGGTCACGTGCGATTACGCCAAGGCGGATTGAGCCCGCGCGCGGGATCTCTCCCAAACAACCCACTGCATGGCCGCAAGTCGTGGCTATGTCGAGCGCCGCAATTTTACGTGCTGGCCCGTTCATTAGTCATAGTTCCGCTTGTAGCGGTTGCCGTGGCGTCTGTTGTTCGCCTGTTCCTTTCGTGTCGCCCATCGACAATTTGCCGGTTCATAGTTGCCATCGTTGTCGATCCGCTCAAGCGTATGCGCCGTCGATGGCCGCTCGCCCATATCGAGCAAGAAACATTCGAAGCCGGATTTATCATCTTCACCGAACCGCCAGCGGTCGCAAACAACGATGCCGCGCCCGCCATATCTGGCAAACGCGGCATCGGTGCGCGTGTAACATCGACTCAAGGCGTGCGCCCACGCCTCATATTCCGGTGTATGCCGCTTGCCGTGTGTTCTCCATCGGTTGCCCCATGCCTCACGATGCAAGCAACCGCAACTCACGATCTTGCCGGATTTTAATTTCTGTGCAGCGACTCTAGTGACGCTGCCACAGTCGCAAAGGCAAAACCATGCGCTGCCGGTTCCCCTGCCGCGCCATACGGCATTAGTTCCGGCATAGCCGAGCACCAATAGCCGCGTAAAACGACGCCCCTCGAGATCATCGAAACGCGGCTGGTTTGTCGGCTTATCAAGCGCTGCGATCTTCCGTGCTGGTGTTGCCGCCATTGCCCGCTGCCTGCCGTTGTGCGGATGCATCCTCGAGCCGATCGGTGACCCATGTCAGCACACGCCGCTGTTCGGTCGGTGTCAGGCTGGTCAGCGTGCCCATGAGCACAGCGATCGCCCGCAATTCGGGATCCTCGAGCCCGCGCTTGATGGCGTCAGCCTCGCGCCGGTCCTTCACGTCGATGTTCGCTTTCATGGTTCCTCCCGTTGTTATGAGAACTTCACCATGTATTCGAGCACGCGCCAGGCATCATGCGAGCGCGCGGTGCGCCCGAATGCGCCGGTGCTTGCCGGATCCCCGCCATGGTGACTGCGGGTCGGGTCGTGGCCGTTGAGCTGCAACGGCAAGCCGTAGGTGATGGCAGCAACGCCCTTCGGCGTGGCGACTTCGACGCGCGCCGGTGAGCCGGTCGATGTCGGACGGCGCAGCTCTTGCTTGGTGACCGGGTCCACCAGATAGGTGGTGTATCCGCTGGCGCGCAAATCCGTGCGTCGCGCCGATGCCGTTTGATGGCGCATGCCTAAGCCACGCTCGCAATCCTCGCATATCGTGCCCTGCGGCATCAGCTTCCCCCGAACAGCGGCCCGTCGTTTGGCGGTAAGCCAAGCGCCTTGATTTCGGCACGGCGGCGTTCTTCCGGTCCCATCATCACCGGGAGTGCCAGCTCGGGATCTGGAACCTGATAGCGGATGCGATCTATATATGCGGGACCAACATGATCGCGATCCCAAACGAACCAGGCAAACGCCATCCCACTGTTCGCTTTGCGCCCCTCCCAGCCAGCACGGTGCATCATCGGCAAGCGCCGGGCGAATACATGCACGCGCGCCAGCATTCCATTCTCGAGGATTGACGTGCGCCGCTCGCTTTCCATGAAAGCCAGGCGCATCAGCATAATGACTAGCGGCGCCCGAACTAACGCCATCTCAACGAACTTTTGCGCCAGCACATAGGGCGGATTGGTCACGATGGCATCGCATTCGATGGCCGAGCCGGGCAACAGAAAATCGATACCCGACATGCAATCCGGGCAACCGCGGTCATTCAAATCGCTGGCAAAGACTTCGCGCCCACTGGCACGTAACGTGACCGCGATGTTGCCGATGCCCGCTGCCGGTTCCCAGATCCGCTGCGGTAGATCTTCAACCGCCAGCAACGCTTCAACCGCGACAATCGGCGTATCATAGAAGTCGCCGCGATGCGACTTCATCGGAGCGCGTTGCACTTGCGATGAATGATCAAGGCCCATGACTCCTCCGTGCGCGCCGTCGCGCGCTCGAGCTGTCAACACGCTTGATTTACTGGTGGCCAGGAAATTGAAAGCCGCCGCAGCCAAGAGTCATACGGCCGACACAATGCGCCGGTCAAGCGCGGCTTGACTCAGGGACGGGGAAAAATATCCGGGCGGATCTGATGCGGCGCCAGCCCGGTCAATCGGGCAATCATCTTGACCCGTCGCGGCGGAACTCCGCGGCGCAATTTCTTCCAATCCGACAGCGCTTGCTCGGTCAGCGGATCACCCGCGCGCCGAGCCGCTGCAATGATTCGTCGCCGCAACTCGGTGTCGTTGGTGATCATCAGCACAATTTTGTTCATGACGGAAAAATGCGGAACATCGGCAACATGTCAAGCGGTGCCTGATACGTGCCGGTCGACAACATCACACATGCGCACAAGCTGCACCATCTCAATGCATAGATCTGCCAGCGCTTTTCCGGCTTCATCGTTATCGGCAAATCCATCGTTGCGCAGCTTGTCGCCCCAAGCCGTGAGTGAGCGCACCATGGCGTCGACCATGATGACTTCGTTCTTGGTCATTGCGTCACCTCCCTCGCACGTCGCCAATCGGCCGCAGCATCGTGCGAGATCAGCACCTTGCGGCCGAGCCGCATTTCGCGCGGACCGAGTCCCTTCTCGCGCAGGCGGTAATAGTACGGCTCGCTGATGTGGTGCGCTTTGCAGAACGCCGCGATAGTAAAAACTTCCGAGGGTACAGCCGCTTCGATGCGCGGTCGTTTTGTCTTATAGCGCGGCATGGTTCGGTTGACCCTCGATAGAATCGATCCGGCTTTAGCATAGCGTTGCATAGATTGGCAGCGGGTCAAGATTTTGCGAGTGTGGATAAGGATGAAAACACAAGGGCCGCCCGAAGGGACGGCCCAAGGTCGTGACGCACGGCTGATGTGGGGTCGAGCTGGGGGGCTGGGGTATCAGCCGCGCAACTTGACAACGTTGGTAACGCTGTCCGGTTCCAGCTCGAGCAAGCCCGCGCGCATGCTGTCGTCATAGTGCGGGATGTCGCGGCTGTAGTTTTGTTCGATCATCTTGACGCTGGTGTCGTGCGTCGCGGCAATGGTCCGCAGCGGCGCCTTGTTGGCCTTGATTTGCCGGACGATCGAGCTGTGCCGCAAGGCATAGATGGTCACCACCTTCGGATCCAGCCCGGCGTCTTCGACCGCACGTGCGAACGGATCGCGGTGGTCGCCGTTCTCGGCCGACCAGGCGGCGCCGTTGCCCTTGAGCAAGAGCGGCGCACCAGGCGAGCGGCCAGCGGCCGCCAGCCGCAGCTTGGCGGCGAGCCCGGCGGTGATCGGCACCGGGATGTGGCGCGGCTTGTCGCCGGTGCCCTTGCGCGAGGTCGGCATCATGACTCGGGCCTGGTCGGCTTGCAGGTCGCGAACCTCGAGCCGGGCAATCTGCGACGTGCGCGCGCCAGTGACGGCGTGCAGCTCGACGAACAGGCCGAAGGCGTCGTCAGCAGCATAGGCAGCGGCCACGATATCGCGCACCTGGTCATCGGCCAGGACGACGTTGCGCGCCTGGTAGCTGTTCGGCTTCTGCTTGAGGCCGACCCGCCAGGCCGAATTCGACAGCCGTTCATCGGCTTCGGCAACGGCATTCAAGGCCGCCTTGAGGATGCGGATGGTGCGGTTGACCGTGGCCGGCACCGCCTTGATGCCGTCGCGGAACATTTTCAGGTCTTGTGCGGTGACCGCCGCGACTTCCCGGTCAATCAATGACGCGGGTAAGTGGTGCAAGACGCGGGTAACGTTACCAGGCAGACCGCCGCGGGCCGCCAGGTCGCGGCCGTAAGCCTCGAGCGCCTGGCGCACGGTCAGCTTGCCGTCATGCTCGGGCCGGCCGCGGGCGACCGCCGACGCCTTGGCGGCGGCCTGGTCATAGGACAACACGGTGTCGCCATTGGCATCGGCCTGGTCGTCGGCAAAGCCGATCTGCCGGATCCAGTTGCCGCCCTTGCCGTCGGCGACGCGCACGGTCCAGGAACCGGCGCCGGCATTCTTGCGGTAGCCGAGCGACACGCCCGGAAACAGGGTGATGAAGTACGGCTTCGGCCGAGCCTCGAGCGCAGCGCGAGCGGTGCGGGTGTGCAGTTTCTTCGACATGGTCATTCATTCCTCAATTTGACACTGCCGGTCAGCACCTTGCCGGACAGTGAAAACATCATTTCCTCATTGTAAGACGGTGCCTCCTCGGACTGGCATCTTGCGGTGATGGCAAATCGGTCCTTGTCGATTTGATTGATGGTTGCAAACCGGCAGATCACATCCTCGCCGATGCTTTCGACGTAGCCGCGCGCGCCGAGCTGCATCCAATCGCCCTTACACTGGCTGCGCGGGCGGCGCTGATAGGTCGAATTCGACCAGGTGTCGCCATCGCTGAAATGCTGGCCGGTGGCGCACCAGCCGCCGAGCATAGCCTTGGGCAAGCCTCGCAGTGACGGGGCTTCCGCCGCCGCCGGCAGGCTCGAGGCGACCAGCGCCATGCCCGCAATCAACAGAGCAATCTTGTTCATGGTCATCTCGCCTCCAATTCATTAAATCGCTTCAACGCTTCGCGGCGCGTATCGAATTCCGCGACAATGCGCTGATCAATGCGCCTAACGACCCACCACTTAACGAGCGGATTTGCGCTGAATGCATCGTCGCGCTGGCGGGCAAACCGCTCAATTCGGTAGGCATTGCCGACAATCTCATTTTTCATGGTCACGATTCCTTTCTAGCGAGCGCCCGAGCAAATTCGAAAATGAGTCCCAGAACGGTCAGCCCGAAAATGACATGGGGCAGATACTTGTCCGGGTTGAAGATGAGCGCATCAATTGCAATCAGCGTTGTCACAGTCTTGGTTCCTTTTTCCAATGTCCCGGCAATGTCCCGGTAAGCTCTATATAGGTGCATAGACCCCGATATGTCAAGAGCTATTAAATCGTGCATTTTCAATGGCTTGTCCGGTGGCTGGTAGAGCCCCATAGGGCCGACTCGTGCCCTATCGCGGCCCGACCAGGACACACACATAAGCCCATTCTATCGAGGTTTCCGCCAGGTCCAGCCGCCGCCATGTCCTGCCAATGTCCCGGCGAGCCGGTAGAGCCCGATATATTTGGCGTTCATTAATGTCGTCGCTTAACCTTGACCAAGGTGCTTTAATCTTGACCAAGGTGCTTCAAGCTGCTTTATCCCTAGAGTCACCTACCTCAACACAACAGGGAGCATCTACCATGCGAGTGTTTATCTTCGACGGCACACCGGAAGAACTTTGCGCCGTGCCGCAGCTCGAGCAACTGATCCAAACTTCGCCAACGTCTGCGACTGCCCTCGCACATGAGCCATCAGACGAGACATCGGACGACGATAATGCAATGGCCAAGCTGATTTTGCGCGGCTTGAATGCCTCGCCGCCCCCTCCATCCCAGCGCGGACTCATCGCGAGGCTGGCCAACGCTTATCCCGATGCGCTGACAACGGCCGAAGCGGAAGCGGCAGCAGGTAAGCAGATCGGCGGCGTGATCGGTGGCTTGGGATTGCGGTTCAAGCACGTTCGCGGCTGGCCCCGGCGCGCGGCGGATTGGCCAAGTCGCTACGCCATCCGGCGCGAAACCGACGCGGATGGAATCGTCCGTTATCGTGCGACCCCCGCTTTGGTTGCAGCTTGGGGGCAATTCCAGACCAGAGGATAAAAGCCGCCTCAAGTGATGCTTGACGCCCGGCCTGGCCGGGCCGATAAAGGCGCACCGGGTCGCCGTGGGTATATCGGCGACCCGGCACTTGGCAAACGGCCAAACAGGGATGGCCAGAATGCCCGTCGCCCGCGATAGCATAAAATCCAACGGGGCGCGCCAGGCCATCGACGCTGCGCGCAAGAACATCGCCGAGGGCGAAGCCGCGCTGGCCCTGGCCTGGTCAGGATTAAAGCCGCGTTCGACGCCACCAGCATCAAATATCTGGCCTGCGGCGCAAGCCCCGGTCGTGATGGCGGCGGAAACACTTTGCCACCTGATCCTGACCGCCGAGCGCCAGAACAGAGCGCATACGGCGGCGCTCTATCTGGTCAACCTGCGCAAGTGGTTTGACGATTATCCGGTCGAGCTACCGCCCGACGAAGACACTTGGGAAAAATTCGCCGGCAAGCGGCTGGCACCGATGCCGCTCGACCGCATCAGGGAACTCATCGGTAGCATGGTGTACCGGAACGCCATCGTGGCCTGTTCTCGCTGCGGTGCGGAAACCGTCTGCCCCTGCGGCTGCGGCGAGCCGTATCTGCCCGACCATCCGTGGGCGCGCGGTGTGACGGAAAATGTGACGATAAATCCGAGCAAGTCCGTCGAACTTCCGGCGAATGATGAAATGGCTAGCAAGGCCAAGAGTTTACGCGGCAGGCCGCCGACGGGGAAGGCGACGACCTCGGCTGAGCGAATGCGTCGCCTGCGGGCGCGCCACACCTCCGACGATCCCGCGGCCACGACCCTCGACGGCCGCGTCATTCCGGGCGCCGTCGGAGCGCTCTTGCTGCGCTCGAGCACAGTCGCGGACATGGCCCATTATGACGATGGCGACCCGGTCACCGATGACGCAATAGCAGCGGCCAAGCACGCCGCCGACAAGTGGAGGGAACTCTATCACCAGCTCAAAGAAAGGAGGAAAGCATGACAACAGCAAGGCGCCGAAGACGGCAACGAATCGTGCGGCACTTGCGGCATCCGTTCCATTTCAAGGTTGAGCCCGGCGCCAAGGTGTTCACCGCTTGGGCGCGAGTCCGAGTGCCGACCACGGACGTGACTCTGCCACTCAAAGTCGAGCATGTTCGCGAATCGATCAGGCTCAAAGGAATCGGGAATACAGCGACGTGTTCGATGGCAGTCTGCGCGCGTCGCGAGGCAGAATGCTTCCCGCATCCAGTCGAGGGCTATATCGACTGGTTCTACAAGCGAGCATTCGTCGTCTCTAGGCTCGATAAGAACGGTATGCCCTGCGAGTGTTATGTGTACGCGCATAAAGACGGAATCGGAAAGCTCAACGACACTAAAGGCGGCCAACAGAAGTTGCTCGCCCAACTCGAAATCGATGACGACCGCTTAATCGTTCTGAGAGTGCCGCCGCCTTCGATTGGCAAGGACAGGATCAAACGACCGACCGGCCGCAAGGATGGTAAAAAGCGACTCCAGCCGCGCGGTGCCAAGCTGCGGTTTGCGGCCGCACAGATGGGCGGTGTTCCGGCATAATTTCGGCGTCGGCTTTCGCTGCAACTTCGCTGGCCGGCGTCGAGCCCCGCGGATCTTCCCTCCGATGAAGTTTCCGCGGGGCACTGCTCTGGCCGCTGCTGACCGAGAGCTGCATCGCGGCATCGCTGGCGACGGCCAAGGGCCGCCGGACGGGCTCATACCCCGACCCCGGCGGCCACTTTATCAACAGGTATGACAACAATGGACAACCGCCCGACATGAGAAACAAGCGCATGGAAGAAAAAATCCAGAGCGGCGAAGCCGTTGACCTAAGCAAGTGCCGGCGGGAAGGCCGCTATTATATCGTCCCCGAATTCATCGACGGGGTTGATTATTGCGATGCGGTGGCGGAATCTTGGATCTGGTCGATGGGCCGGCGCTATTCCGACGGCGTGGTGCTGGCCTCAACCGGCACCGAGCTTTACCAGAATCCACAGTTTCGTTGCCTGTTCTTGCGCTAACCCCTTGACCCTAACGCCGCATCAAGGAATGCTTGATGACGACTACCATCCGCCCAAGGATGATGCTGCCATGAACGTCATTGCGCCCGTCGCCTTCAACCGCGACCGTCTTGAGGTAATCAAGGAGCGGATTGCGCGCGGTTATGAGCGCGCCAACAAGGGCGGCCAGGAGTGGGTCGAAGGCTCGCTTGAGCTTGCTGCCGCTCTGCGCGAGGCCCGCGACAACATCCCGTCGAACATCACCTTCAAGGGCTGGTTGCTGGCGAACAAGCTCGACTTCTACAACAAGAACGATCGGCAGGCTTTGATTAGCTTTGGTGACAATCTCGAAGTCGCACGCACCGTACTGACCGAGACCAAAAGCCGAAGCTACGACTTGATCTGGCGCGAAAATAAAAACCGTTTTCCGAGAACTCGGAAAACAACCGACAAGATTCACTACAGCAAGCCGCGTGTGCGCAATCCCGGCCGCGCGATGATTTTGCGCAAGATGAAGCTCGGTGAGGGAGTCATTGATTCGCTCAAAGGTACGACGCTCGATAGCGCGCTGGAGATGGATGAGTTGGTTATTCTCAACAGAGGGGCACCGCCAGGCGAACTCAACAAAGTCGTATCTCGACTGGTGCAGGAAGCCATCGCCGGAAAGGAAGTAAGCGCACTCGCTTACACCGCAAGCCTCGCGGGCTCGAATACCCGCAAGCATGTTCCGACACTGATGGATGCCTGGAAAAAACATATGATTTTCCCATGGAAAAGAGCCGGATGGGCCGAGCGGGAAAAGTTTTTGCAGCACGTGATGGAAATGCATACCGCGAAGGAGGCAGCGGAATGAGTGAGGTTAGGATTTTCAAGGCGAGCCTGGAAGACGATGACGAAACCGATCAGATCATCATTCGCGGCGTGCTCGATCAGGAATGCCTAAAGTACATCAAGCTCGACTGGTATCAGCGCGAGCAGGGTTTTTCCAATAACCACACCAATAAAATTGTGGCGGCCTTTATCTCTGGCAACAAGATCGAAGACATCACCGTCGGCATGCGTGGAGCACGCATGCGCACCAGCAAAGATGGCACCTACACTCTGCTCGACAAGTGCTACTGCATCAATGGTGGGCAACGTCTCTGGTCGGCGGCCTGCGCGATCAAGGAAAGGCCCGATCTGAAAATTCGGCTCGGGATCAAGGTCTACACCAACACAAACGAGCAGTTTGAAAATGACCTGTTCTGCAAGATGGGCACCTCGCAGGTGAAGATCGGCCCATCCATCCTGCTCCGCAACAGGCGCAAGAACAGCCGCGCCTCGGCGATGCTGTTGGCGATCTGCAAGGATCCAGTCTTTGCGATGAAGGACCGCATCGCTTGGGATCAGCGCAAGACGCGCCAGGATCTAATGCAGGGCTTCACCTTTGCGCGCGTAGTTGGAGCATTACACTGCCACAAGGGTGGTGCCCTCAGAAGTAGTGTCCCCTACGATCTGCTCGACGGCCTCGATTCCTTGGTCGAACGTATTGGTGAAGAAGCGGTTACTGGCAACATCATTCGTTTCTTCGACGGTATCGACAAGTGCTGGACTATCCGGCAGTTAAGCGGAGATCGCAGCGAGCAGCGCTTGCATCTGACGCTGCCGTTCCTGCTCACCGTCGGAAGGCTGTTCTCGGCCTATTCCGAATTTTGGGATGGTACCGCGCGCAATGACTTCTATCTTCCTGACAAGTACCTAAGACGGCTTAAGGGACTCACGCTCAACGACTACATCATGCCGCGCGCCAAGGTGCCGCGCGATGCCTTCTATGAGATTCTACGCAAGCGTCTGCAACTGAATCCGATCTTCGAGCAAGAAGCCGCCGAGTGAGCAAGTTTCACGGCCGTGAAGATGATTTCTTTTTTGAGCTTCGTAGCGGCCCGAGCCGCACGAATGGCCAGCACGTCCGTTATTTTGTTCTCGTCTGCCGCAAATGCAGCACCGAGATTTCGCTGCAAGCCCATGGCATGGGAACCGCCAAGATTCGGAAATGGTTCAAACGCCATGGATGGGACGTCGGCAAGATGCGGAATCAGCACACTTGCCCGGATTGCCAGCGCAAGCACGAAAAGCACATTGCAGAGCACGGCGGTGAAGACACGCTCGCACTCAACGATTCGCCGAAGCCTCCGCCGTCACCGCTGGTTCAATGCGACTTCTGCGACAAGATGAATGACCAGGTGAAGAAGATGGTGCAGGGCTGCCGCGCCTACATCTGCAATGAATGCATCACGCTCTGTATGGACATCATTCATCCCAGCACTGAATGCCACATCGTTACTGCGCCGGGAATACTCGCCGTTGCAGAGGGAGACGCGGTGATCAAGCACGTGCAGCAAGCGACCATCGACGAGCAAGGCTTCCAACACGGCGCCCATATCGACAGTATGCCGATTGAGGCACGGCCCTCCGAGATCGAGCATCCGATCCAGGTCACCAAGAACGATGATGAAAGCGTTGAAGCCGATAGTCAGATCAGCGATGCCGATAATGAAGACGACGTGGCTGACTGGTGGAAAGAATTGCACGCACAGAAATAAGGATGAGAATGCGCGACGCGCAAGTTCAATTCTTTGCTCTTTGGGGAAAAGATCATGCCTATGCGCTCGACGCGTACCCGAATGAATTCGGACCATACATTGCGGAATGGAACAGAGCACGGCAACAATTTATGGGGCCATTTACTGATGCGCATGAAGCTCTGAAAATAGCGCTCAATCGCTGCTATGACTTGCGCAACGACGGCAAGAAGCGAAAGAGAAAACGCAGACAACCTTGGATCGTTGTTCAAACCTGGCCGACAAAGCCATCAGCAGAGCTGATGCAACTCGTTGAGAAAGTGTTGCTAAGTGGGTGAAATTTGATGCCGTTCCTTGCCCGCCCGATCACCGACCGTGCCACCTGGCTGGAGTGGCGCCGGCAATGCGTCACCGCCTCGCGCGTCTGCCAGCTCCCGGCCTTCGATTGCAGCCCGTTCAAGGAATGCACGCCCTTGCGGCTCTATGCCGAGCTGCGCGGCGTCGAATTCCCCGACCGCGATGACAACAAAATATTGCGCCGCGGACGATGGCTCGAGCCGAGCATTGGTCTGGCCTGTTCCGAGCTGCGGCCGGAATGGACAATCACCCCGGCGAAGGAATTCCTGACCGATGGCGCTCTTGGCGCAACACCTGATTTCTATGTCGACGGCGATCCGCGCGGCCGCGCCGTGTTGCAAGCGAAATCAGTGGCGCCGAGCGTCTATGCCAAGGAATGGCAAGGCGGCAAGGAAATCCCGTTCTGGATCGTGCTGCAAACCCTGACCGAATGCATGCTTTCGGACGCCGCTTTCGGTGTGGTCGCCGCCCTGCTGGTCGACGCCTATGCCATGGACTGCGCCATTCTCGAGGTGCCGCGTCATCCGGCGGCCGAAGCCAAGATCCGCGCCGAAGCCGAGCGTTTCATGGCCGACGTGCGCAACATGGTGGAACCGGATCCCGATTTCAGCCGCGATGGCAGCATGCTCAAGCTGCTGTTGCCGAAAGAGCAACCGGGCAAAGCCTTGGATCTGATTGGCAACAACGCCATGGCCGAGAAGTTGGCCGCCCGCGCCGAGCTGTGCCAGCGCATCAAAAACGACAAGATCGCCATCGAAGCTATCGAGAACGAATTGAAGTTCATGATGCAGGATGCCGAGCGCATCGATGGCTTGCCAGGTTGGCGAGCGACTTTCAAGACCACGCATTACAAGGGCTATACCGTCGAGCCGCGCGATATCCGCGTGCTGCGCATCCAGGACAAGCGGCCGCCGGAAGAACGGCCGGGCGGTGATAACGACAGCGATGAGAATTGACCATGCTATTATTTGAACTAGAGGAAGCGATTCAGGCGATTGAAATCGCCGTCAAAGGCAAAAAAGGAATGCGCATGACGCAAGCGCATAAGACCATTGTGAAAGGTAGGCGCATCGTCGTGCAAGATGATGTTCTCTCGCCGCATCGCCTCGAACAAATCAATCGCATTCTAAAATGGGCGCATCACCATTGGCATGACTTCGGACCGGAGCTTCACAAATTTCTTAATAAAGGATGAACGACAATGACCAACACCGACCAAGCCCCCATTGTCCAATCGAAGCCGCCGATTGTGGTGTTGCGCGAACGGCTCGAGGCGCGCGCGGGCGAGCTGAAAGCTGCGCTCGCCGAGATTCCGCCCGAGCGCTTCATCCGTGCCGTCATCACCGCGGCGCAGATCAATCCCGACATTCTCGCTTGCCAATGGAACAGCGTTTGGCTCGCTTGCATGAAGGCGTGTCGGGATGGACTCCTACCCGACGGCGTCGAAGGCGCGATTGTTGCTTATGGCGACAAGGCAAACTGGATCCCTATGTACAGAGGACTTCTGCGCAAGTTTCAGGAATCCGGGTCGTTCCGATGGGTCGCCGCCGACGTGGTGCGCGAAGGCGAAGCGTTCGAATATTGGATCAGCACCGACGGGCCGCACTTCAAGCATATCCCTGACGGCATTGAGACGGCGCCCATTGTCAAGGTCTATGCCATCGCCACCACCTTGCAAGGCGGTGTGTTCGTCGCCGTCATGTCGATGCCGGAAATCGACAAGATCAAAAAGATGAGCCGGGCCAAGCGCGAGGATGCGCCCTGGCGGATGTGGGAAACCGAGATGATGAAAAAAACCGCGTTACGGCGGCTGGCCAAGATGCTGCCGTCGGGGCGCATCGTCGATGAGGATGACGACGACAACGATGATGTCAGGGAGGAATCCTCATTGCGAGCGGCGGCAGTAAGTGCGCCCCGAGAGCGCACGGCCGCCGCGGCGCTCGATCTGTTTGCAGGTTCTTCCGGTGAGTCCGTACAGTCGCCGCCGCATGATAGTCACCCCGACGCGGCGGCACCGGGAGAAGGCGACGGCGTGCAGCAATCGCAGCACCATGAGTCCGCCGGTGCGGCGCAGCTCGACCAACGATCTGCCGGTCCGGCAACTGCCGCCGTCGCCAGTACGGATCCTGACCCGGTGACCGTCGCCTATCTGCGCGGCAAGGAAGCCAAGGCCGCCAAGCATGAGCGCAAGGCGCTGCCGGGGGAATATCGCTCGAGTGAGCGCGACAGCGAAGCCACCGCCTGGCTGGCGGGATATGACGGCAAGCCGAAGCCACAACATGGGGAAGCATCATGACCGACAAACCGGAAGACTACGCCCAGCCCAAGCAGCGCGCGACGCAAGAGGCATTGCGTGCGGTCGAAGCCGCCGTCACCGACGCCAAGGCGGCCGAGAACGCGCTGCCGTCCGAGAACCGCACGGTGAGCGACTACGCGGCATTAGGCTCGCAGGCCATCACCAAATATTTCGAGGCCGCCGCCGTGCATATGGAGCAAGCGGCAGCCGAGATCATGAAGGAAGCCGAGCATGCCCGCGACGAACTCATGATGCAGGCGGAAGACGTGCGCCATTCGGCACGCGCGCTCACCGCCGCGGTCGAAGCGGCAGCGAGCCGGACCAAGCGGGCTGCGCTCGGTGCCACCGACATCCGCAAGGCATTCGCCGATGACGTCGCCCGCGAGCGCGCCGAGCACGAAGCCGCCCGCCAGCGAGCGGTGGGATGATGTCCGAGCTGGATTACAAGGCGCGCGCCGAACAGCTCTGGCAGGAGTTCGATGAACGGAATCGCGATGCCGTCTGACGCTTTCTGTATGTGGACGATCTACGACCATCCGAAGGATTATCCGACGGCATTCATCGCCCGCAAATTCCTCATCGGACGCGGTACGGCGACGCCGACGACGACGATGTTGGCTAGCCCGGATCTCGAGGATTTGCGCGAAGCGATGCAGCGCATGGGCTTGACCTGTCTCACCCGCATGCCGGATGACGACGCGGCCATTGTTGAAACCTGGATCTAGCGAGTCGAAAAATGACCGATCCAATAACGATCTTTCTAGCGTCCGGCACCGGGGCATTCATCGGCGGCATTATTGGCACTTGGCTGGTCACACGCTGGCAATTCGACAGAATTCGCGAGCTAGAGCACGATATTGAAATCATCCGAAAAAATCTCATGCGGATACTTTACGAGCGCGGCGACTTGGAGCGGAGGCAATGATGTTGAGCAAAATCAAATACACCGACCGCGAGCACATCGAAGCCGACACGGTGCGGATGATTGAAACCGGCAGCGAAGCCGAGCAAGTCGCCGCCCGCATGCTGCGGAGCATGACGCCGCTGTTGCTGGAAATTCTCACGTCGTCGAACTTGGCTTATCTCGCGGGCTTCGCGCGCGGCACGGCGCAGGTTGTCGCTAGCCTGGTGATGTCGCTGCCGTCGGACATGCGCGACGGCATGGCCGACGTCTTGCGGCGCGAGATCGACCAGGCGCTTGACCTTGCGGTGAAAGGCCCGCCGAAGCGACCATGAAGTTCTCCCCCAAGCTCGAAGACTGGCGCATCCGCCAGGGCGACTATGCCACCAGAACCGGCGAGCGCTGCGGCGCCTTTAGCATCCCTGGCCCGGCCGGTCGGCAATTGCTGGTGCTGGCCACCGATGGGCAGTCACCAGCGGGCCAATCGTGGGAACACGTCAGCGTATCCATCAAGGGCAACCGACCGCCCAACTGGCGGGAGATGTGTTTCATCAAGGATCTGTTCTGGTCGGCCGACGAAGTGGTGGTGCAGTTTCACCCGCGCGGCCAGGACTACGTCAACAACATGAGCACGTGTCTGCACTTGTGGCGCTGCACGGCGCAGGAATTCCCGACGCCACCGCCGAGCCTGATCGGCATCAAGGAACTTGGGACGCTGGCATGATAGGCGAGATCACAAAATTCGCAGAGCGGGCGGAAGCGATGATTGCCGAGCGCGACAAGAAACTTGCCGAAGCCGCCGCCTTCCTCGACCGGCTGGCGGAACGCTTGCATCGTGTCGAGGATATCGCCGCCAACTGCCGCGCGATGGCGAACAAGCTGCGGGGTGAGGCATGACGAAATATCGCCCGCATCGCCATCTGCTTGAAGACTCAATGCGCGAGGTTGTCGAAGTTAATGACCTACCGCAGCTTGTCCGCCACATGCGCAGATCCGTGCAGTCCTGGTATCCACCCGATGAATTGCCGACAGTCGAGACTACCGAAGTTAAGCCCTACGTGTTCGATGATCGCATCGGTTGGGACACGTACATCGTGCTGGTCAAAGGTTCGGCATGGGGATTCACTGATGGGCCGCTCTGATAGCAACATACCGCGCCCACCGAAACATATATCAAAGCGCTGGCCGGGCGCCGGATCGGCTGGCGTGCGCAAGGCCATCATCACTAATCGCAACAAGAAAGTAAAAGTGACGCTGGCCTCTACAAAACGAGAAACCCATGAACAAACGTAGGATCGCAGAATTAGAGCGGATATGCGCCGAGCTATATCAAGTCATCGGCACGCTTGCGGACTACGCGGGAGTTTTTGACCACCCCGACGTGGTGCGGGCGATGGACAATGCGAGCAAGCTGCGCCTTGTCCATTCAGACTTGTTGCCATGGCCGCGTACTGCGCTTTCCGCCATGGCGCGCCAAGAATGACCCAAGAGCAAGCCATTGCCGTGCTCGAGGCCGAGCTGCACCGCCTGCGCCGGGTCGAGCACTATGCCAGGGTCGTGGTCGAAGCACATCACCGCGGCCGCCGCGGCACCATGACCGAAGCCGACGCCCGCGCCATGCTGCGCTTGCTCGATGCCCTGGCGCTGGCGCTCGAGTCCGATGGCCGACACTAGAATTGCGGGGATAATTTCTAAATCGAAATTGTAGAATCGGAAAGTTCCGGCACTGTGCGACGCCATGCGTTACGCCATCATCAACCCGAAAAAGCAAACCCTGCGCGCCATTGACGCGTCGTCATTCGACGTCGCGCTGGACGTCGCCGAGCTGGCCGAAGTCGGCCGCGATCATGGCCTAGTCACCCGCCGGGTCGCCATCGTGGTCTATGAATACAGCCTGTATGTGCCGCCGGCCGAGCAACATTATTTCGCGCTCGAGGGCAAACTCTACGGCGGCAATGCCCTGCTCTATGGCGTCGGCGATGCTGGTGAAACCATCGACCTGACCGCCTGTCCGGAACCGACGTTTTTCAAATCTGCCGCCGACGTCGAAGCGGCGATCTATCTGGGGAAAGTCGAGCGTCCCGTTGTTGCACGTGACGAAAAGGTAGTTTGGAAATGGCCCGATCCGCAACCGGAATAGATCATCAGCTTGTGCGCAAGCTGTCGCATAATTTGCGCCGCTATCTGACGCCAGTGCTCACGCGCTGGCTGGCCGCCGCGCAAGCCGAAGGCGTCAACGACAAGACCACCAGCCTGGTGGTGATGAATGAAGCGATGGCATTGGCGGCGACATTTCACACCGGCGACCCTAAGCTGTTCACCGACCTGGCAGCGCTGGCCATTGCCGACGCACGCACGCCGACTGGCACGACCACGCACTGACATGCGCACATTATTGACCCGGCGCTATAAGCTCGAGATCTCCGAGCTGCAACGCCGCCTGATCATGCGGGCGCTCACCAGCACGGTCGCCAGCAATCACCGGCGCCGGGCTTCAACCGACGCGCTCGATGACGCCCGGCGGGCAGAATGGCTCAACCTGGTGCGACTGTTCGCGCAGCTCGATGACGAAAGGCCCATGTAATGGTGAAGCACATCACTGGATACGCCATCGGTGACCAACCGATTGATCCGAAGCTAATCGAGATGATGAATGCGCTCGCGCGCGGGCTTGATGAGATTTTGAACGGCGGCGCCAAAGGCGAAGCCCGCAAAAACGGCTTCGTCCTGATGGTGTTTCCGTTTGATGGTCATGACGGCCGCTGCAACTACATCAGCAATGCCGAGCGTGCCGACGTCGTAACGCTGTTGCGCGAACAGCTTCGCCGCCTCGAGGGTGCGCCGGATGTGACGGGACACGCATAGCATGGCAACCGTCTATGATCTCGCTGTCCGCAAATTGGTGGAACAGGCGCTTGAGCTGGCCAAGACCAATCCCGGCTTGCGGCGGCTCGAGCTTGACGCTTTCCAGCGCGTGATATGGCCACCCGATGGCGAAGCGTTCCGGCGCTTCGGCTTGCCGGTGGAAGTGCTCGAGCGCGCGATGAAGGAAGCGCACCGGCAAGTGCGCGTGCTGACCGATGGCGAAGACACCGGCACGGCGGGCGGTGTGAAATGAGCGACTTGCGCGATGTCGAGATTTGCAGGTTGCAGGAGGAAGTCAGATGCCTCCGCACACAAAACGATTTACTGACGAAGATCATTCAATTGGAATTTGCTCGGCGGCTACCGAGCCGGGGCGAACAGATGCGCAAGGTGCATGAAATAATCAACAGCGTTCGGTTCGGATTTCACGACAGAAAATGACTCATCCGCTCGACCCGTACACTTACATCTTAGTTGACCGCAAGCCGGTCAATTGCCCGAACGATGACAGATGGTTCATGTGGTTCGGCAACATGGAAAATCGGCGCGTGGCCCAGACCATCATCGGCCCGGCCCGTGTCAGCACTATCTTTGGCGGCATTGATCGCAGCTATGGGAGCGCGCCGCATCCGCAGGTCTTCGAAACAATGATCTTCGGCGGCAAGCATGACGGTCGCGAGGAATGGTCTGCATCATGGGAGGAAGCCGAGTTGGTGCATGCCGAAATGGTCGCCCTGGTGCGTGGCCAGCTCGCCGATGTTTGAGTCGCGTCGCGGCAAGTCGGGAGCTTGAGCGAGTCATGTCAGAATCTTTTTGTTGTCCAGAATCTCGCAATGCTGTCAATGCGCGTTGCTTGAGCCTCGCGACACAGAATCGATTCGTGTGAATCCAATCTGATATAATAGCTCTGTCAGTTGGAATTCACCGATTGACCGACTCGCTGTTTGACAAAGTGAAGATCTGCAAACAAAAGGCCCGGCCATGTCCGGCCGGGCCGAGTCGATTTCATATGCAACAATGGAGTCCTACCATGGCCAGGCGCCATAGGAAAGTGAAGTTGACGAAGGCCGAGCAAATCGCGGCCGACATCGGGAAGTGGCAGCGGGCGCAAGAGCGTGCGCTGATCATGGAACGCAAGGCGGCGACCTTGCTCAAGCGGTCGGCGGTCGAGCTGGCCAGGCTGCACAAGCGACAGGCCAGGCTCGAGCATGAGGCGACCAGAGTCGAAACGACTCCCAAGCCGGTCGCCCTGGCGGTCGCGGTTCGGACCGACGGCACGGAAGAAATCGTGCCGGTCGCCGAGCCCCAGCCCGAGCCGGTCACCGAGCCGTCGCGCACCGAAGCCTGGCGCGAGCACCGGGCCGCGGTGAAACGAGCACGCAAGGCCAAGGCGCCGCCCGGCTCGGAGCGGGCAGCGCTGCACCACACGCCGCCCCAGGCCACAGCGGAAGCCCGCCAGGCCAAGATGGAAGCGCTCGGCTTCCGACGCACCGGCAAGGCAAAATAAGCCGCCAGCGGCCTTCCTAAGCCCGTCCCTTCGGGGGCGGGCTTTTTCTTTTGTCTCCGCAACGGCTTCGCGAAGGCTTCGCGAAGTGTTCTTAATGCTTGTATATGGCGAGATATGCAGCTATATGTAGGGACAATAGGCACGGCTTGGCTAGGCGAGGCAAGGCAAGGCGGGGCCGGACTTGGCGCGGCGGGGCTCGGCAAGGCAGGCAAGGCAAAAGGAGTATTTGGAATGAGCACCGTCATTGCATTTCCCGGCGCGCACACTCGCGCCCCGGTTCCACCAGTCTCGGCGGTCGATGAACTCGAGGCCGCCGAACTGGCTTTGCTGCGCGCACGGCTGGCACAGATCCAGGCCGAGACGCGGCAACTCAACGCCATCTGGTTTACCTACTGTTTCCGCAAATTCTTATTTTGGGGCGTGCTGGCCTGGCTTTTGTATGCCCTGGCCAGCCCGGCCGCCGCCGAGTCGCGGTCGCTCTATGGGCCGAACGGCGGCTTTGTTGGCTCGAGCCTGGTGCGCGGCAACCAGACGACGTTCTATAGCGCGAGCGGTCGCTTTATCGGGTCCGAGATCCGGCACGGCAAGCAACGCGCGGTCTATGGTCCGGCCGGAAACTTCGTCGGCTCAATCGTGACGCGACGATGAAAAAGTCTCGCAACCGATTGGTCGAAACATTGAAACGATTTATCGAAGGCGATGCATCGCGCAAAGAATTAGCAGAGGCGGCGATGCACTATGACCGAATGACCCGCGTCAAACTGCAACCGGCCCTTCGTCAGCTTGTCGATATCATGAAGGGGGCATCATGTTCCGGGTGACCTTCCTAGTCGACGACAAGAAATTGGCATACGCGCTTTGGGCACTGACCAACGTTGCGCTCGCCAAGCCCGACATCGAGCCGGTGATCAACGTCAAGAAACGCCGCAACGGCGTCGCGCAGCAAACCGGCGGAACGTTGCTCGAGATGTTCACGGCCCATCTCAAGGCCGACAAGCCGGAACAGATCGACGCCAAATACGTCAAGGCATGGATGCAAGGCGCCGGGCTCAATCCGACCAGCCATGGCTATGTGCTCAAGCACGCGCAGCGCAGCAAGCTCATCCGCAAGATCGGCAAAGGTCTGCGCAGCGGCTACACGGTGCTGTGATGGCAAAGCGACGGCTTTACGCTGCCTATGTTTGGAGAGGTGACAAGGATCCGGTGATTGCAGAATTGCGCAGCATGGCCGAGTCTTACTACGGCGTGAGCAAGGTCACCGGCAAAGAGCTGGCGCAGAATTCCAAGGACGGCGGCCCGTCGGCGACCTGCATGCGCGCCTGGTTCTATGGCGACACCCGGCGGCCGCAGAACACCACCATCGAAGCCGCCGGGCGCGCCATGGGATTCGAACGGGTTTGGAAACGGATGCGACGCAATCGACCGGAGGAATGACCATGGGATATGCTTTGGCCCACGGCGCTTGCTTCGGCTGCGGCCGCATCTTCGGCTTCAATCCGTTGCGCGTGCCGAGCATCACCAGCCCGAAGACCGGGACACGCGAGCCGATCTGCCAGGCTTGCGTCACCCGCGCCAACATCACGCGCGCCACGAACGGACTTGCGCCTATCATCCCACTGCCCGACGCTTATGACCCGATTGACGAAAGCGAGCTGCCATGACTAACGCCGAAAAGTTGGCCCAACTTGCTAACAATGCGTTGCGTCGCAGTGATGGCAATCTGAAAAAAGCGGCGGACGAAATCGCGTTTGAATTTGCCGAGTGGGAATATCGAAGTTTCAAGCGTCCATTGTTGAAGGCGCTCATTATCAATTATCTGACACGTCTGCGCAGTGGCCATGACTAAAGGTGCTGCCATGAGCGAACCGACGCTTGAGCAATTCGCGCGCTGGATCCAGACCGCCAAAGACAAGCGCGACTATGCCGTGGCCTGCGCCATCTATCGCGCCACGCACGGTCAGGCAGCGCTTAATGCCGCGCTCGAGACGATCGAGGAAATCGAACGCGCCGACATGGCCGAGCGCAAAGCCAACCTGACGCCCAACCCAAAAGGACGATGACATGCCCAAGAAACACAAGCGCGACCGACATCAGCCGACGCCAGCGGCGCAAGACATTCCAGCGGTGGTGACACAAAGCGAAATCGACGAAGCCGAACGGGAAATTGATCGGGAGCTTTCGCGCGATCCGTCGATGTTGACCGAAATGCTCGAAGCCATCCGCGCCGATGCCAAGGCGACGCGAGACGGCACCGCGCGCACCATTGCCGATCTTGAAACCATGCGCGCCGAGATCGACGCTGCCATTGCGTTCCTCAAGGCCGGGCGGCGATGAAGCCGCTGACCAAGAAACCGCCGCACACGCCGAACAAACGCGGACGCCCCACAATCTTCAACCGACCGATGACCGCGGCCGAACGCATGCGCCGCTGGCGAGCTGGCAGAACAACGTCATGACCATTCCCATCGACGAAGTCGCCAAGCGCGCGATTGCCATGCACGAATACGTCGTGAACTTGCCGCCGGAATATCAGAGCGTCGTCATCGCGCATTTGCTGGCGACCTGGATTGCTGGCCATCAAGGTGACGACAAGGCGGCACTGGCGAAATTCCGGGAAGAATTGCTGACCAATCACATCAAGCTGGTGCGCGACCTGATCCCGATGGAGGACGCCCGCATCCGAGACTTGAACGCGATTTCCAGACCGAGCGACTAAACCAACAGGGAAACCGACATGCTTTCACCACCAGAATTGGTATGTGCCGTGCGTGGCCGCGCCATCAAGTTCACCCCCGAACGGCTCGAGCAAATCAAGAATTTGGTCGAGCGCGGAATGCGTCGAGAGGATATTGCCGCCACCATCGGCGCCACCGTCGGATCGCTGCAAGTGACATGCTCGCGTCTCGGGATTAGCCTGCGCCAGCCGAAGCGCACAAAGGTCGCCGCGGTGGACGATGACGAGCCGAAACGAGAAGGCAATGGCAAACCGGTCGGCGCACCGATCCCAATTGCACAGCGGCCGCAATTGGCATTGATCATTCACCGGGGCGACCGCGAGCGGCGCATTGAACTCGATCTGCCCGATGACGTGCTGACCCACATCGCGCTCGAGGCGGCCTTTAGCAATGAAGGCTTCGCCGCCGTCATCACACGGCTGATCATTGCCGGTCACAAGAAATCATAAAAAAACCCCGGCCGAAGCCGGGGGCAAGTTGGCGTTAAAATCGACAGATTATCGCGATGGTGTCGGCACGCCGGGGTGCTCCTCCGACGGCACGATCGCGACAACCCAACCAGTTTGCGGCGACCAGGCTGTCTTCACGTCCCAATTCTCGGCCACTTCCGGCTTCTCACTACTGCCGGGAGGCGGCAGCACAATCGGATGGGTCGGGAAGCCAGGTATGCCGACACTCGGCGGAATGTAGATCGGATGCTCGGGTTTCAGCCCCGGAATAGTTCCCGGCGGCAGATAAATCGGAGGCGTCGGGAAGCCCGGCCCTTGCGATGGCCCCGGAGGCGGACCACCAGGCGCAATCGGGTGAGCTGGATGACCAGGGCTCGGCCAGATGCCCGGCGGTTGCCCAGGAAGCCCTTGATCAGGATAGGGTTGTCCACTGCCGCCCCAGAACCCAAGCGGCGGGCCGCCCGGTGCGATGGGATGCGCCGGATAACCAGGACCCGGCCAAATGCCGGGTGGAGGACCACCGGGGGCGATGGGATGGGCAGGATGGCCAGGACTCGGCCAAATTCCCGGCGGTTGGCTCGGCGGATAGTAGATCGGAGGCGTAGGAACACCGGGGCCTGGCCAGATGCCCGGCGGTGGGCCGCCTGGTGCGATAGGGTGTGTGGGAACACCGCTTTCAATCGGAAAGATCAAGCACAGCACGGGTGCTGCCATTAGAATCTCCCATCCTTTGGGGGTGAAGTCGCGACTCGCACTATAGGCTTGCGGCTGAAAAATGATATGACGCCACCGCAAACCGTCCACAATTTTCCGCACGATTTCCGTCCAGAAAATATTAGGCGTCAAGCTCTGCTTTAGGGCGTATATTTGCCCATGGGGGACACGCTACCTTGTGTCAACGTGACGGAGACAGACCACATGAAGAAACTCTTACTTGCCGCGAGCTTTCTAACGGCGCTCGCTCTACCGGCACAGGCCGATCTTGTGCTCTCAGATTTGGTCTTTCGCGATCTGGGCGGTACCGGCTTCGGTGTGGCCCCACGTCTTCTGACGATCCAGAACAACGTGTTCGAGCAGGGCTCGACGTTCGCCACTGCGGGCGGCGGGACCGGCTTCACCGGCCAGGACGGAAGCGTCTGCACCAGCAACGGCACGTGCGGAAGCACGTTGACCGGAGCCAACCAGTCGTTGGTGTATTCCGTCGCCGCGTTGGGATGGAATTCAGGTGCCGAAGTCGGAATCGGGCTCGACACCAACGAGATCGGCAGCACAGCGGGTCTGACGTTTCAGTCCCTTGTGCTGACGCTCTACAACTCTGCTGGCGTTGCACTCGGCAGCTTCTCGGGTGATGGACCGGTATTCATCTCCCAGGAATTGCTGGCGCTCCAGCAGGGCAACGGCAACTCGGTGTTCGACATCCGCTTGGATGCCGCACAGCAAGCCCAATATGACGCCATCCTGGCCGCCAATGGCGGCCCGAGCAACGTCTTCGAAGGCTTGCAGGCAGCGTTCGGATGCACGGTCATCGCACCCGGCTGCGGGCCGTCCACGGACGGCGCGGAGTCGTTCCTGGCGTTCCAGGTGCCCGGTCCCATCGTCGGTGCCGGCCTTCCGGGGCTGGTTGTGGCGCTCGGTGGAATGCTTGGTCTGAATCGATTCAGGCGGAAGCGACAAGTCGCATAAAGACTATCCCACAGCGGGCCTCCCCGGTGTGGTGTGTGTGTCAGTCAGTAGCGTAGGCCCGTCGCGTAGTGATTCATGCGGCGGGCTTTTTTTCTAGAAGGAAAGCACAATGCGAACACTCGTGATCGTCCTGATGATGGCGCTGATCACGCTCACGTTCACGGCGCTCTTGATCGCGCCGACACTCGCACAGGCACCAATGCTAAACGTGCCCGACGTGCGCGGGCTGGTGCAGCCGCCGGCACCATCCGGTCCCCGCATCGTGCCACTTCTGGGCAAGGACGGCGAGAAGATTGGCACCGCATCCTTCGTGGGCAATCGCATCTACCTGCGCAATCTGCAAAACGAGATCTTCGTTCAGATCGTGGTCGAGGCCGACGGCAGCAAAGTGATGTATGATGCCCGCGGCAAGGTGCTTGATCGCATCGAGGCTGAGAAGAAATGATTGGATATGTTGTAATCCGCTACGGAAATCTCGGGCAGACGGCCGATCTCGTACGGGACAACGAAAGCGGCGACGTCCGCATCTTCGCAACGAAACAAGAGGCCATCGCCGTTGCTCGGCAATGTGCGCCCAGCAAAGTTGAGCCCCTTCACAGCAACTACATCACCAAGGGCAGCGACGAATGGCCCATGTGTGCTTGCGGTCATTTGTGGGCACGGCACCAACAAGACGCATATGGCAAGTGGTCATGCCGACAATACGGCTGCTCCTGCCGTAATGTGGTTCCGCTTTTGAAGCAACGAACTTGGGAGGTTTGGTGACAATTTCAGAAGGTCTGTTGACTTTGGGCCTGCTGGTTGGTTCTGCTGGGATATTCCTTGCAGTGACGCGCCGCTGCAAGCATGATTGGGAATGCATCGGGGGCACTACCAACGATGGCGAGGGCCGCAGAGAGGGATATTATTTCTGCCGTAAATGTCAGAGGCGCAAGCAAGAGAACTTCATGTGGTGGTGAAAAAGGGGTGCTCCAATGATCGATGCAAGAGACTTCTCACCGGACGGCTCGCACGCTGGCACGGAGAATGATCCATGGCCCGGCCAAGCCATCGTTGATGCTCTCAAGTCGCTCCCCCAGCCCGGAGGTGGCACCGTTCGTGTCGCCAACGGCATCTGGCTCTTCGACAAAGCCCACACCATTAACGGCGTCAACGACTTCGTACTACAGGGCGAGAGCCACAGCGCGGAGCTTCGTTTCGTCGGTGGTGAAGGTGGCGGCCAGCTCTGGTTTGGCAGTGACCAGGGCGGCACTGCCGGCTTCACCAACGGCATCTTCGAGAACCTTCTCATCAATGCTAACGGCCTC
>Ga0075418_10000888_pt1 | contig 32683 bp, 27 predicted proteins | sample SoiMetdeltSBSDD2_FD_81776 | JGI IMG/M metagenome (GOLD analysis project Ga0075418, IMG submission 81776) | Bulk soil microbial communities from a Populus tree surrounding site in Tennessee, USA - Soil MetaG P. deltoides SBSDD2 | ecosystem: Environmental > Terrestrial > Soil > Tree plantation... | reverse complement strand
TAGACCGGGATCCGGAGTACCGGATTACCCGAACACAGGACTACCGGCCTCTGGGGGCTACGAGCGGTTGCGTAAAAGAGGACAGAAGATGAAGGTGGGCGGAAGGCCGGGTCCGACGGACTGGACCCGGTTCCTTTTGGCAACGCTCCGATCAGCGCAGCTGAGCGGAGGTGATCCCGTGGTTATGCGTGCTGGCGAGGCGGCACCAGTAGGCGAGCCACTCGTGTCCCGCCAGGGCCTCGGCGCGGGTGCGGCTCCACTGTTCTTCCCCATCGAGGAGTCCGCCGAAGATACGCGTTTCAAAGAGCGGCGGGGCTTCGCCGTTCTCGTTGGTTTCGCCTACACCGCGGAACGTCGTCAACACAGTGATGCCGGATGACACGACGGTGCGGGCCACGCTCCGGTCGGCGTGCTCGAACCAGCGGCTCCACGCTTCGATGTCCGGTTCCAGCCTGGGTTCGCCCTGCTCGTTCAGGACAAAATAGCCATCCATCTGCCACCTCTTGCCCGGCGCCTGCCACTGTTTGGTGCGTTGCGCCGCCACGTTCTACGGAAGGAACGTGCCACCCCGCGCTAATGCAATTGGTTCTCCAGATGGGCTCAGACGTTCATGCGTCGACTCATCCTCGAGATGGCGGCACACCCGGCATCTTGGCGCGTTGTGCCATGGTGTGAACATCCCGCGGTGTTCAATTCCACGCCGCCGCTAACGGGACTGTAACCAGCTGACAAAACCGTCGATCCAAACTAGATCCGAGGGACTTCGCCCCTCGGACTCCCCCACGCCGTCGCTCGCGGGGACCCCGTGCCCCGCTCCGCTCTGGCGGGCGCGCCCGTGGCGCGCCAGTCTTTTATGCGGCTCGCCCGCAACGCGTACAGAATTCTCCTTGCGAGCCGCACAACGACTTGGCCGCCTCCGAGATGAGCCGTTCGTCACCCTCCATCCTGATTGCTGGCGCCGGGATATTTGGCCTCACCGCCGCCTGGGAGTTGCGCCTTCGCGGGTGGACCGTCACCGTGCTCGATCCCGGTCCGATTCCGAGGCCGTCGGCGGCGAGCACGGACGTCAGCAAGATCGTGCGGGCGGATTACGGCGCCGATGACCTCTATACCGACATGGGCGAGGCCGCCCTCGCAGGGTGGGACCGGTGGAATACCCGCTGGCCGGTGCCCCTCTTTCACCAGGACGGGTTCGTGGTGCTGGCGTCGGAGCCGATGGCGCCCGGAGGCTTCGAATACGAAAGCTTCGAGAGCCTTCAGCAACGCGGGCAGCCAGTCGAGCGGCTCACCAGCATCGATCGCTCGCTGGTCGCACCCGCGTGGTCGGCTGATGTGTACCCGGACGGGTACTTCAATCGCGGCGCAGGATGGGTCGAGAGCGGCGCTGTCGTCTCTCGCGTCGCGGACGAGGCGCGCATGGCCGGTGTGCAGATTGTCGAGAACACCAGCCTGAGTGAGGTGCTGCCCGTATCAGGACGCGTGACCGGTGTCCGCACGCGCGAGGGCACCATCCACACGCCGGACGTCGTGCTGATCGCGGCGGGAGCCTGGACTCCGAAACTGCTGCCGGAGTTGTCGGATGTGATGTGGACGACCGGCCAGCCCGTAGTGCACGTCGACGCGGGAAGCGATCGGCGATGGCGCGCGCCGCTGTTCCCGGTCTGGGCCGCCGACATCGCGCGCACGGGCTGGTATGGGTTCCCGGCGCTCCCGAACGGCGCCTTGAAGATCGGTCATCACGGAATCGGTCGTCCGGTTGACCCTGATGATCCACGGACGATGCCGGCGGAACACGAGCAACGGGTCCGTGATTTCCTTCGCGCGCATCTGCCGGCCCTGGCCGATGCGCCGATTCGTGAATCGCGCCTCTGTCTCTACTGCGACACCTTCGATGGTGACTTCTGGATCGATCACGATCCAGATCGACCGGGCCTCGTCGTCGCCGCCGGGGACTGCGGCCACGGCTTCAAGTTCGCGCCGATCCTCGGCCCGCTGATCGCGGACGTCGTCGAGCGCCGCCCGAACCCGTGGGCGTCGCGGTTCCGGTGGCGATCTCGAGGTCCTGATCGAAGAGAGGCGGCGCGGGCAGAGATTTGATTTCCGGGATCCGGGGTCCGGTATCCGAGCATCCGGACCCCGGATCCCGGATCCCGGACTTAGCCTCTACGAAAAGTACTTGCCAAGAAACGTGAGGAACGCCTTCCAGTCGGCCGGCGTCGCCGTATGGCCGCCGGTGTGATAGTGCCAGCCGAGGTCGCCACTTGTCAGCGGTGTGTCGAGCGCCGGCAGTTCCGTGGTGCCGAGATCCTTTCGTCCGAGCAGCCGGTACACGGGTCCGGCGGCAACGGCAGCCTTGAACATCCCTGCGGGATCCGCCCACTGATCCGCCGTCCCGCCGGTAATGAACACCGGTCGCGGTGCGCTGAGCGCGATCAGCATGTGGGCGTCGACCGGCATGTCGTTCCAGCGGCCCGGGTACTGCTGGAACGCGCCTGCGAACTGCCACGGGAAGTTCTGCGCCATGTCGTCCACGGTCTCTCCCCAGTCGCGGCGTGCGAGCGCGGCGCCCATTTCGCCCGAGCAGCTCGAGAAGACGGCGGCAACGCGTTCATCCTTCGCCGACGCCCACAGCACCGTTTTCCCGAGCCGCGAGTGCCCGAAGATGGCGATGCGCTTCGCGTCGACGGTCATGTCTGTCTCGAAATAGTCGATGATGCGGCTCACGCCCCACGACCAGACGCCGATGGTGCCCCAGTCGTCAGCCGGCACCGGCGTCCCTGCCGGCCGCCCTGCCGCTGCCAGCGCCATCACCGCGTCACCCGCCGTCGTCGCGCGATCGGGCTGGATGTCGCCGTATCCGACGGTCGCATATCCCCAGCCGCGAGCGAGAATTTCGTCGGCGAGCGCGGGATCGGCGTGCGCATTGAAGGCAGGCCCTCTGGCAGCCGTCCCGGGGGGTGGCGGAGGGCCTCCGCCGAAGTTGACGAGCAGGATCACCGGAACCGGCTTACTCGCATTCGCAGGCGTCGTGAGCGTTACAGTGATCCGCGGTCCCTCCGCATTCGACCCAACGGCACCGACGATCTTCTTTCTCGCGGCAGCGCCATCACGCGCCTTCGGATCAGTCTCGGCGACCTGCCACGTCACCTTTGGCGCCGTCGGTGGGATGCGACCGTAGATGTTCTTCTCGTACAGCTCCAGGATCTCCGCGCGCCGCGGACGCCACGCGTTCGCATCGCGCACGGGACGCCCCGCGGACGTCAGAAGAGGATCGGGCAGCGTATAAGTGCCAGTCTTCGTTTCGTCGTAGTTGGAGACGTGACCTGTTTTGAGCGCCTTGCGCAGGGGATTCCCGTTCGCATCGGATCCCAGGTTGGTAGGATTCGCGGGCGCGGCGGGCTGCGGGGGCGCCTGTCCCGATTGTTGTTGCGCGGCTACGACGATCCCCAGCGTCACTGCGACTGCGGCCGCAGGAAGAAAACGAAAAGCCATGCGTGTGCCCCGTTGAAATGACCTGAGTTGGTGTGGCTTCCGGCTTCAGCCGGAAGGATGCGTGCGCCCCACGCGAGAAAGATACTACTCTTGTCGCAGCGCAGCAGCCGCCTCGATGCGGGTGGCGCGGCGGGCGGCGCCGATGGTGGCGAGACCGACAACGGCGATGAGAATGACGACGGTCGCTGCGAGCGTCCGTGGATCCGTGGGGCTGATTTCGAAGAGCATCGTCCGAAGAAACCGGGACAGGACGAACGCGCCGGCTAGCCCGGCCGCGATGCCGGCTGCGGTCAGGCGCGCCGCCTGGCCCAGGACGAGCGCGACGACGCGGGCGGCGGTGGCGCCGAGCGCGATGCGGACGCCGATTTCGTGCGTGCGCTGGCGTACGCCATAGGCAATGATGCCGTGCAGACCGAACGCCGCGAGCAGCAATGCCATCAGCGCGAACGCGTTGATCAGCCGGGTCGCAAAGCGGCGCTGTGCGAGCTGAGCGGCGATCAGATCTTCTCCAGTCCGCACGGCGTAGAGAGGCAGGTTCGAATCGGCGGCGTGCACTGCCTGCTCGACGACCGTTGCGGGCGGCGGCGCGCCGTGACCGCGCGCCACGATCGCGAGCGACAAGGTCGAGGACTGCAGCAGTGACCGGTAGATCTGCGGGCGGACGGGAGCATCGAGCCCGTCTTCCTTCACGTCAGCAACGACCCCGACGATCGTGATCCAGGGCGCGGACGGCGGAGCGATGCCGCGGGCGTTGACAAAACGGAATCGCCGCCCGACCGGTTCTTCATTTCGGAAGTAGGTCCGGGCGAATGTCTCGTTGATCACCGCGGCGGGCATCGTGTGTTCATCGTCTCGATCTTCGAGCAGGCGGCCTTTGATCAGTCGCGCGCCGAGTGCGGGAAAGTAGCCTGCCGTCACCGACATCGAGGTGGCGGTCGTCAGGTCGTCCTGATTCGGCGTCCAGCCCTCCACGGTAAACGCGGGCGACCCGGTGTCACGCGTCGCCGGCAGCGCCGTCGCCAGGCCGGCCGCACGCACCTCCGGGGAACTACCCAGGCGCTCGAGGATGTTGCGGATGAGCGCCACTCGCTTCGCATGTTCGAAGTACGGGCCGGCTGACGGCTCGTTCGGCTGCGGCAGCCACACGCGCAGGGTCAGCACCTCGGCGGTTGCAAAGCCGGTTTCCACTGACTGCAGCTTCCAGAGGCTTCGCACCAGGAGGCCCGCTCCCGCCAGCAGCACGAGAGCGATCGCCACCTGTGCCACGACCAGGACGTTGCGGGCTCGCGCTCGCGCACCCCCGGGGACTCCTTTGCCCGAGGACTTCAAATGCTCGCTGACGTCAGTGCGGGCCGACTGCAGGGCCGGGCCGATGGCAACCAGGAGGCCGGCGACTGCTGCGGTCAGCATCGCGAACAAGAATACTCGGTGGTCGACGGCAATCTCGGCGACTCGGGGAAGCCGCCTCGGCACGAGCCGCAGCAAGAGGTCGACGCCCCAGAGGCTCGCCAGGAATCCGACGGCGCCGCCAGCCAGCGCAAGCACGATTCCCTCGACGAGGACGCTCGAGATGATGCGCCATCGTGAAGCGCCGAGCGCGCGCTGCACCGCGACCTCACGCTCCCGCGCCACAGCACGGATCAGCAGCAGGTTGGAGATGTTCGAGATCGCGATCAGCATCACGAACGCGATCCCCGCCATCAGCACGAGCAGGGCCGGACGGACCGTCGAGACGAGATCGGCGGCGAGCGGATAGATGCGCGGGGTCCACCCCAGGCGCGCCGGGTACTGATCCGGATGTTCCTGCATCATCGCCTGCGACAGGTTTTCGATCCGCGTGCGCGCCTCGTCCACCGTCAGTCCGCGGGCGAGGCGCCCGATCGCCGCGGGCATGAACCGGGCGCTGTACGAGGGCTTGCTGAACGGCGCGTCCCGCCAACCGGTCGGGCTCCAGACGTCGACGTCGGTCTCGAGGGTCTGCGTCGGGTGGCGGAACGATGGCGGCATCACACCGATGATCTCGTAGACGTCCTCGTCTATCCGGAGCTTGCGGCCGAGCACGTTCGGGTCGGCCCCGAAGCCGCGGCGCCACAGGCCGTCGCTGATCACCGCGACGGTCGCGATGCCAGGAATCTCGTCGCGCATCGAGAACGTGCGCCCCAAAGCCGGGACGGCGTTGCCGAGGACCTCGAAATAGTTGGCGCTCGCCAGCAGCACCTCGACGCGCTCGGGTCGATCCGATCCCGTCAGGTTCGCGGTGATCGGCCAGACTCCCGCAATCGATTCGAACGCCGCCGACCGCGTCGCGTAGTCCTGGAGCTCGGGCTGCGACAGGCCGGTGTCGCGGATGTCGAGGGCCTTGTAGTCCGAGGAGACGCGCACCAGCGCGTCGGGGTCGGGGAACGGCAGGGGCTTCAGGAGGACGCCGTCAACGACGGTGTAGATGGCGGTCGTCGCCGCCACCCCGAGGGCAAGGGTCCCGACTACGGAGAACGCAAAGAGCGGATTCCGCCGCATCCGCCGGAGCGCCAGCCGAACATCCTGCATGTCCCCGCCGGCTGCACCGCACATGCCAGAGAGGGGGACAGTCCCCTTTTGGAGGGGGACTGTCCCCCTTGAGAAATCATGGAGGGGGGACAGTCCCCCTCCAAAAGGGGACTGTCCCCCTTGTCCGGAACCGGACAGCGGGCTGCGCGGAATCGGGCATTGGTATAGTCGGGCGAATGAGGGCCCTGCTCGTCGAGGACGACCAGACCATCGCGGACTTCGTCGCGCGCGGGCTGCGCGAGGCTGGGTTCACCGTCGACCGGGCCGCTGACGGACACGACGGGCTGCAGCTGGCGACGGACGGCACCTATGACATTGCGATCATCGACGTCATGCTCCCCAAGCTCGACGGCCTGTCGCTGATCAAGGAGCTCCGCGGCCGGCAGATCACGACCCCCGTGCTGATCCTGAGCGCGCGGCACACCGTGGACGACCGCGTCACCGGACTCGAGGCCGGCGGCGATGACTACTTGATCAAGCCCTTCGCCTTCACCGAGCTCCTTGCCCGCGTCCAGGCGCTGATTCGCCGCGCGACCGCGGCGCCCGCCTCGACGCACCTCACCGCCGGCGACCTCACCCTCGACCTGCGCTCGCGGCGCGCGGTGCGGGCGGGACGGGCGATCGAGCTGCGGCCGCGCGAGCTCGCGCTGCTCGAGTACCTGATGCGCAACGCCGGGCGGGTCGTCTCGAAGACGATGATCCTGTCGCACGTCTGGGACTACAGCTTCGACCCGCGCACCAACGTTGTCGATGTGCTCGTTCACCGTTTGCGCGAGAAGATCGATCGCGACTTCGACCAGAAGATGATCCACACCGTCCGGGGCATGGGCTATGTACTCAAAGTGGCGTGAGCGCCTGCGCCACACGCTCGGGTTCCGCCTCGCCCTCTGGTACGCCACCATCTTCGTCGTCAGCTCCCTCGGGCTCACCGGGCTGACCTATGTGCTCGTCGCCGCCTCGTTGCGTCAGTACGACCGCGAGATCATCGGCACCGCGCTCGTCCAGTACGCCCGTGCTTACCAGATCGGCGGCGTCGCCGCGCTCCAGGAGGAGATCCAGCGGACGCAGGCCACGGTTGCTCCCGGCCCCATGCTCGTGCGCACGGTCGGCGCGCGGCAGGCGGTGACGTTCTTCAGCCGGCCGGACGAATGGCGCGATGTCGATCTCTCCCGGCTGCAGGTGCCCTCACCCGAGGGCGAGCAGACCTGGAGCACGCTCGACACGGGTCAGGACGGATTCGAGCTGGAGGTCGCATCCGTCAGGCTGCGCGACGGGACGCTGTTTCAGGTCGGCATCACCACCGAGCGCCGCGCGCAGCTGCTGCAGCGCTTCCGCAGCGTGCTCCTCATCAACGTGCTCTCGCTGATCTTCGTCGGGCTCGCGGGCGGCGCGGTCCTCACGTCGTCCGCGCTCCAGCCGCTGAGGCGGCTCGCCGACACGGTTCGATCGATTCTGCGGACGGGGCGCACCGATGCACGCGTGCCCACACAGGACACCGGCGACGCGCTCGACGAGCTGAGCTCGCTGGTGAACGCGATGCTCGATCGCATCGACGCCGTCCTGGCCGGCATGCGCGGCGCCCTCGACAATGTCGGCCACGATCTGCGCACACCAATGACCCGGCTGCGCGGGATCGCCGAAACCGCTCTCAGCTCCGGCGATCCCGCATTGCTCCGCGAAGCCCTCGCCGACTGCCTGGAGGAGTCCGACCGCGTCATCGAAATGCTCAACACGCTGATGGATATCTCAGAAGCAGAGACCGGGACGATGGCGCTGCGCCGTGAGCGGACCGATCTCAACGACCTGATCCGTCAGTCGGTCGAGTTGTACGAAGACCTCGCCGACGAGCGAGGGGTCGAAATCCGGACCCACGTGCCGTCAGAGCTCGTTGTGGACGTCGATCGGAATCGGATGCGGCAGGTACTCGCGAACCTGATCGACAACGCGGTGAAGTACACGCCCACAGGAGGCATCGTCGAGATCGCTGCCCATAGCGAGAGCGGCGACGCCGTCGCGACGGTTTCGGATACCGGGGTCGGAATCCCGGCCGAAGAACTGCCACGAATCTGGGACCGGCTCTATCGGGGCGACAAGAGTCGCTCGACCCGGGGCCTGGGACTTGGTCTCAGCCTGGTCAAAGCCATTGTTGCCGCCCACGGGGGCAGGGTCGACGTCCGGTCCCGGCCCGGTGCCGGCTCCACCTTCGAGCTCCGCCTTCCGGCTGAGGTGCCACGCCCGAACCTTTCACCGATGTAATGCAGCGGCCATGTGCCGGTAATGCTGGCTCCGTATCTTCATTGCAGTGATTTCTTTTACGGGAGACCAGCACAACATGATTAACAACGATTATCGGGATCCTCTACCCGCGCGCCCCGCCGCCGGCCGCCGCTGGGCCGGGCGAGGGACCGCCGCTGCCGCAGCGCTGCTGCTCACCGGGTCGATAATCGGGTGGACTGCGTCCTCGGAGGTCGGGCCGACCGCTTCCGCCGCACCTGCACCGATTGCCGCGCCCGCCGCACCTGCGCCGGCCCTCCCCGCCGCAGGCGTTTCATATGCGGGAGTGGTCGACCAGGTCACGCCCGCCGTCGTGACGATTCGATCGGAGCGCCGCGTCCGGAACGTCAGCCAGGACATCCCCGACGAACTGCGCGAGTTCTTTGGCGACCGGTTCGGCTTCGGCCGGCGCGGTCCGCAGATGCCGGAACGCCGGCAGGGCGGGCTCGGTTCAGGCGTCGTCGTGCGGCACGACGGATACATCCTCACCAACAATCACGTCGTGGACGGCGCCGAGCAGGTCAGCGTGGAGCTGACTGACGGCCGCACCTTCAAGGCGAAGGTCGTGGGCACCGATGCCGCCACCGACCTGGCGGTCGTGAAAATCGACGGCACGAACCTGCCGACGCTGCCGCTCGGCGACTCCGATGCGGTTCGGGTCGGTGACGTCGTGCTCGCGGTGGGCAACCCGCTCGGCGTGGGTCAGACGGTCACGATGGGGATCGTGAGCGCGAAGGGGCGGGCCACCGAGCGCGGCGACAACAGCTACGAGGACTTCATCCAGACCGACGCCCCGATCAACCAGGGAAACTCCGGCGGTGCCCTCGTCAGCACTCGCGGTGAACTGGTCGGTATCAACTCGCAGATCCTGACGCCTTCGGGCGGCAACATCGGGATCGGTTTCGCGATTCCCGCGAACATGGCGAAGAACGTGATGACGCAGCTGATCGACCACGGCCAGGTGCATCGCGGAATGATCGGCGTGACGATCCAGCCGGTCACGAGCGACATCGCCAACAGCCTCGGACTGTCGCAGGTGCGTGGCGCGCTGGTGAACGCGGTGCAGACGGGCAGCCCGGCTGACAAGGCCGGCATCCGCCGCGGAGACGTGATCACATCGGTCAACGGTGCTGCGGTCAAGGACAGCAACGACCTTCGCAACGACGTCGCGCAGATGGCGCCTGGGAGCACGGCGAAGCTGACGGTGGTGCGTGATGGCAAGGAACAGACGCTCAACGTCACGCTCGCCGAGCGGAAGGCGGCCGACTCCGAGCGGGGTGAAGAAGGCGGCGCCAACAGTCACGATCGCTCGGGCGGCTTCGGCATGGGCGTCGAGCCTCTTACCCGGGATCGGGCCCAGGAGCTCGGCATCCCGACGTCGTCTGGCGTCCTGGTCTCGGAGGTGCAGCCTGGCGGCCGTGCCGCCGACGCGGGTCTCCGACCTGGTGACGTCATCACCGAGATCGACCGCAAGCCGGTCAACAATCCTGACGCGCTGCGTGCAGCGCTGAGGGACGGCAACAAGCCGGCGCTGCTCCTGGTGCAGCGAGGTCAGGCCACCGTTTACCTGACAATCGATCGGCAATAAGTCGACAAGCCCGCGGTCCGTTTGTCCGCAGTCCGCAGTCCGTTGTCCGCGGGCTGCGGGCTGCGGGCTACGGGCTGCCGCTTTGTTGTAGTGCCGGGGCTTCAACCCGGGCCGACAACACCTGCTGCAACATCTCGTTGGTAATGTTGCCTCCGCTCATCACGCACGCGACGGTCTTCCCTGCCAGCTGATCGCGCACCTTCACGAGCGCCGCCAGCGAGGCCGCGCCAGCACCCTCGGCCAGGTTGTGCGTCGTCCGCAGAGCGAGCCTGATGCCTTCCCGCAACTCCTCTTCCTCGAGTGTCACAACGTCGTCGAGATGCTCGCGCAGGATCCCGAAGGTCAGGTCGAAGGTCGTGCGCGTCGCGATGCCTTCGGCGAACGTCGCGGCGCTCTGAGCGACGACGCGCTCGCCGGTGCGCCACGATCGCGTGAACGCGTCGGCGCCCGAGGCCTGGACGCCGATGACGCGCGCCTTGCTGCCGGTCCAGGTCCGCACGAGCGCGCACCCGCAGGCGCCGCTGCCACCGCCGATCGGCACGAGAATCAGGTCGACGTCCGGCAGATCTTCGAACAGCTCCAGCGCGTAAGTCGCGACGCCGGCAATCAGCATCGGCTCGTTCGCCGAGTGAACGTAACGCAGGCCACGGTCGCGAACCACACGCTCGACATACTCGCGCGCGTCATCGAAATCGCGCCCGACTTCCACGATGGTGGCGCCGTAGGTGCGCATGGCGGCGTTCTTGTCCGGATTGTTGCCCTCGGGTACCACGACCGTGCATGGCACGCCTTCGCGCTGACACGCCATGGCGATCGACTGGCCATGGTTGCCGGTGCTTGCCGTGATCACGCCACGACGCTCGTCGGCGTCGAGATTGCCGATCAGATTCAACCCGCCTCGAACCTTGAAGGCGCTCGTCGGGTTGTGGTTCTCGTGCTTGACGTACACGTCCAGGCCGGTTTCCCGGGCCAGAAGGGGGTGCTTGAGGAGCGGTGTCGGCCTGAGCGTGCGGTACACGAACCGGCGCGCCGCATACACGTCTCGAAGTGCCAGTGCCATGAGGGGATGGTAACGCGTGTGCGGGACCCGGGTAGGTACAGTTACAATCTGCCCACTTTCAAGGAGCGAATCGCATGCGCCGGATGATCTCCATCCTCGCGGGTTCCGGACTCCTTTGCATCTCTACGGCCGTAACGGCGCAGACCGCAGCGCCCGCGCCCGGTCAGCCGCCGCCGCCGCGCACGATGCCGGGAATGCCGGCTCCCCCTCGCGACAACCCCCAGGAGAAAACCGGGACCGCCGTGTTGAGCGGACGCGTGGTCGCCGCTGACACCGGCAAGCCTCTGCGCCGCGCGCTGGTCCGCGCGTCATCGCAGGAAACGCCGCAGGGGCGCTCGGTGTCGACCGACCCGGACGGCCGATGGCAGTTGAAGAACCTGCCAGCCGGAAGCTATCGCGTCTCGGTCAGCAAAGGTGGATACGTCGACATCGCATACGGCCAGCTCCGGCCGTTCGAAGCTGGCAAAGTCCTCGAGCTCGCCGACGGACAGACGATCGAGAAACTGGATGTCACCCTGCCGCGCGCGGGAGTGATCACCGGCCGCGTACTCGACGAGTTCGGCGAGCCGCTCACCGGCGCGCGCGTCCAGCCGATGCGCTATCGATACGCCGGCGGACAGCGGCGGCTCACACCCGTTGCGTTCGGCGACACCACTGACGACATCGGGCAGTTCCGCCTGCATGGCCTGTCGCCAGGCGAGTATTTCGTGTCCGCGCAGATGCAGGCCGGCCTGATGTTCGGCCAGTCGGATGATCGGGTCGGCTACGGCACCACCTACTTCCCCGGAACTGCCGTACAGACCGAAGCACAGCGGGTGAGCGTCGCGCTCGGACGGGAGACGTCGCAGATCAACATCACGATGGCGACGTCGCGCATCGCAACGATCTCGGGCAATGCGGTCAGCGCAGCGGGACGCCCAGTCACCCGCGGAATCCTGATGCTGACCAGCAATATCGGGGCAGCGAACATGGTGTCGATGGGCACGAGCCTCAAGCCCGATGGCTCGTTCCTCTTCTCGAACGTCTCCCCCGGCGAGTACCGGGTCCAGGTCCAGCACACTCCCAATGCGGACGATGTGGTCGTGCTCGGCAGCGGCGGTGCTCCCGGGACGGAGTCGGGCTCGGTGTCACTCACCGTAACAGGAAACGACATCACAGGCCTCACGATCGTGACCTCGCCCGGCGCCACGGCGTCCGGTCGGGTCATCTTCGAGGGGGCGGCCAAGCCACCGATTGCGCCCGCGGCTCTCAACATCAACGCAACCCCCGTGGAGTTCGGAATGATGATGATGGGAGGCAACGCGAGAATCCGCGACGACTGGACCTTCGAGGCGACGGGACTCACCGAGCGCCGGCGCTTCCGGGTGATCAACCCGCCACCAGGGTGGTATTTCAAGTCCGCGTCCCACGACAGCACCGACATCACGGACACGGGGATCGACTTCAAGGAAGGCCAGCAGGTGGCCGGCATCGACATCGTGCTGACCCAACGGGTCACCGACGTCTCCGGAGCGGTCCAGGACTCCCGCGCCAGGCCGATCACGGACTTCGTCGTGGTCGCCTTCTCAACCGACAACACCAGGTGGTGATTCGGGACCCGCTTCGTACGGACCGTCAGGCCAAACCAGGAAGGACGGTACTCCCTCAAAGGCCTGCCGCCCGATGAGTATTATCTGATTGCGCTCGATTACCTCGAACAGGGTGAAGAAGGCGATCCCGAACAACTCGAAAAGTGGAAGGCGAACGCGACGCGGATCACCCTGGCAGATGGCGAACCGAAGTCGCTGACGCTCAAACTCAACCAGTAGCCCTCAAAAAAATAGCCGTCCGACTTTGCCGGACGGCTACGGAAATCGGGTCGTTCTACTTCCCTACGGCGAAGTTGCTGACCAGGGCGTCCGAGTTGTGGCTCACGCGGATGCCGGTGATGCCATCCGTCGAGTCCAGCTTGCCGGCGCCGGTCACGTCCGCCTTGGTCGCACTCCAGACCGACGTGCCGTTGACCGTGCACTCGACCTTGTCGCCTGCCACTCGCATCGCGACTTCCTGCTTCACCGGAGCGTCAGCCGCGCCCTTGGCGACGGCATCGTTCGGTGTCGGCTTCTGCACGATCCCGAACGGCTTCCCGCCGCTGAAGCCGCAACGATGTAGTTGCCGCTCCGGTACGCCGCGCAATAGAGCGCCTGCGGCTGATCGCTGTCGAGCCCCTTGCCGCCAATGAACACCCCATACGGATGAGGATGGTTGTACGGCTGCTTCGCCTCGTCGAACGTCGCCTTGACCGAGAAGTCGCCCTTTCCGACGTTTGCCGGGTTCCAGTAGAGCGCTGCCGCACCGGTCATCAGGCGCATGCCGCTGCCCTCCGGAGCCAGCTTCGAGTCGGTGATTGCCAGGCCTTGCCGGTTGCCGCTGTCGACCTTGCCCGTCCATCCCTTCACGGTGACGCCGCCTCCTGCCACTTTCTTGTCGGCGTCCTGCTGCCCGCGCGCCGCTGGCATCGCCGGGATCACCCACACGATCAGCGCTGCGGCACCCGCAACAATTGAAGCTTTCGCCAGACGCATTGATTTCCTCCTTCAGACGCGAGCCCGCCTGAAATTGCGGCTCCCCTGCCGCGGCCGTTGATGTCGGCAGGTATTCTACTTCGCGCGCGTCGCGACTGTTTCAACGTGCGATTCGCACCTACTCCGCGCGCAGCGCGATGGTCGGGCTGACCTTGAGCGCGCGGCGGATCGGGAGCGCGGCGGCGCCCACGACGACGAACAACAGGGCCACGGGGACGACCGCCAGGCTGACGAGGTCGACGGGCGGGATGTCGCGCACGAACGTGCGCATGATGCGCGAGAGCAGAAGCGCCGCCGCGACTCCCGCGGCGGACCCCGCGACCGAGAGCGGCAGGCCCTCCCTGAACACGAGCTGGAGGATCCTCAGATTCGGCGCACCCAGCGCGACGCGGAGGCCGATCTCCGGAGTCCTCCGGCGAACCGCATCGCCAACGACACCGTAGACGCCGATCATCGCAAGGGCCAGCGCCGCCAGTCCGCAGCCCGCGACGACCGTGGTGAGGATGCGATCGAGCGTCAGCGCCTCGGCCAGGTGTTCGGCGAAGTTCGTGATCCTGGAAAGGTCCACCCCACTGTCGATGCCCGTCAGCACGCCTGGAAGGGCGGCGGCGGCCTGTCCCGAATCGCGCGCGCGGACGACGAGATGCATGTGTGTCGTCAGGCGCTGAGACAGCGGAAAGTACACCATCGGTTCCGGCGCCTCCTGCAAGGTTCGATACTTCCCCGATCGCACGACGCCGACGATCTCGTACTCGGTCCCCTCCTCGTCCTGCAGCCGATGACCGACCGCGTCAGGCCCGAAATACCGTCTCGCCAGCATGTCGTTGACGATGATGACCGGCCTTGAAAGCGCGCGGTCTTCGGCGTTGAACAGCCGTCCTTCGATGAGAGGGATCCGCATGGCCTGGAAGTATCCCGGCGACGCCATGTTGATCTCGACCTCGAGTCGTTCCAGGAGGTCGGGGCGGGCCTGCAACCTGAACACCTGGCTCGTGCCCCGGCCGACGGGAAGAACCGCGACCCAGCCCGCCGCTTCCGCGCCCGGCAGCTTCCGGGCCGCTTCCGCCGCCGCAACGTGAAATCTGATCCCGCGGACCGCGTCTGATTGCAGAAAGCCCGGCAACCGCATGAACGCGATCGCCACGCCCCGCCCGCCGGGTCCGAGGTCGCCCTCGAGCGCGACATTTAGCGCCCGCAGCATGAGCCCGCTGGCGATCAGGAGCACGGTTGACAGCGCCACCTGAAAGACGACGACGGCAGCGCGGACGGCGCTGCCCGAGCGCTCGGCGATCGCGCCGCTGTCGTTTCGCAGCACCAGCACGTCGACCTTCGCCAGCGCGTGCCGCGCCGGGCCCAGCGCGAACACAGCGCCGGCGAGACAGGACAGCGCCACCGTCACCAGGACAGTCGTGGCATCGAGGTGGGTATCGAGCAGGGCGGCCTCGTCTGGAGCGAAGAAGGCCGGAAGCAGACCCGCCGTCCAGTGGGCAAACAGCAGACCGAGTGCCGCTCCGGCGGTCGACACGGCCAGACTCTCGAGCACGACCTGGCGGACCAGGACCGTCCGGCTGGCACCAAGCGCCAGCTTCACCGCGAGCTCACGCCGCCGCGCGGCGCTCCGCGACAGCAGCAGGCTGCCCGCATTCACACAAGCGCTGAGGAGCAGCAGCCCGGTCGATCCCATCACCACGGTGCTGATCAGCAGGATCTGCGATCGCGCCGAGACGTCCAGGCGGGAGTAGCCGGCGACTTCCAGGCGCCGAGGCTCGTCGGGATCCGAGCGCGTTCCGCGGTTGGTGCCGGGATGGAGCGCGGCGAGGCGTTCGCCGAGCACAGTCAGCTCGAGTTCCGCATCATGAATGCTTCGACCGTCACGGAGCCTGCCAATCACGGACAGGTGCCGGTCGCCCCGCTCAGACTCGTGGATTGAAGGAGCCAACGGGATCCAGACGTCGCACGCGCGTCCGAGCTGAAGTCCGCCGAACCCCCGCGGCGCAACCCCGGCGATCACGTACGCCGACTCCCTGATCGTCAGTTCGCGGCCGACCACATCGGCAGGTCGGCCGATCAATGTCCACAATGCGTCGCTGATGATCGCGGGCGGCGGCGATTCGGGCGAGGACGAGGCACTTGCCGTTGGCGTCAGCAGCCCGCCGAACGCGCCAGCCTGCAGCTGCATGCCGAGCGCTGGAAAGAATTCCGGGGATACGGACACCACACGCAGGCGCTGCCCGGCGTCCCCCCATCGCACCGACTCGAGCGCGGAATCGTCGAACGCGGCCAGCGTGGCGAACGCGCCGGCGCGCTGCTGCATCGACACGAAATCCGGGTACGACGTCAGGCCAAGCGACGCGCCGGTGTACTGACTGGTGAATACCCAGGCGAGCTGCGACGCGCTCACCACACCGGCAGGCGGGCGGAACAAGAGCGCGTCCATCACGCTATACAGTGTGGCGTTCGCGCCCGTGCCCAGCGCGAGGCTGAGCAGGATGACGGCCGTCGTCATCTTCCCGCGGCTCAGGGCGCGAAACGCATATCGCAGGTCGTTGAAGACAGTCATCTACTTCGATCTTCCGCAGTCCGCGGTCCGCAGCCCGGGGAGCCTGCCGCGCCGTAGCCCGAAGCGCGAAGGCGGGTATTTCGAAAACTGTGCCCGGTTGATTTTGCCAACAATGATTATCCGTGGAGCTCGAGAGTCGGCTCAGGCGTTCGGATTCGCACAGCTGCATCCCGGTGGCGAACAGAGGAGTCTGCATCTACCATTCTTCGATGCGGACCTCGAACCACACCGTTCTCATTACCGGCGGCGCATCGGGGATTGGCCTGGCGCTGGCGAGGCGGTTCGTCAACGACGGCAGCACCGTGATCGTGTGCGGACGCCGCGAGGGAAAACTGCGCGAGGCGAAGAACATCGACGGCCGCCTCAATACGCTCGTCGCCGACGTCTCGACCAGCGACGGACGCGCTGCGCAACTGTTCGTGCGCATCAACGACGCCCAACCATAGCCAATCGACGTTTTTGCAGGAGGGCGATGAGTTCAGGAGAATTCAATGTTGAAAACTCTAGATCTCTTGGGCTCCTGGCCCTCATGTGATTAGCCCTTGTGTCCGCCCACCAACAGATCACGCGCCTTGATCGTGTACCGGGCATGACGCGCATTTCACTCGTGCTGCTGGCCGGCGCCCTCACGGCGGCTCCGGCTGAAGTCCGCCGGGACAGCCGCGATCCCGGCACTCTGGTCGCCCACGAATGGGGAACCTTCACCTCGGTGGCGGGCGAGCAGGGTCAGCCGATCGAATGGCTGCCGCTCGAGGGGCAGGACGATCTGCCCTGCTTCGTGGAACGCTTCCGCAACTTCCGCGCAAAGTTCGCAGTGTCCGGCACCGTCCGCATGGAAACGCCGGTCATCTATTTCTACGCCCCGCAGGCGACCACCGTCGATGTCTCGGTGCGGTTTCCGGCCGGGCTGGTGACGGAGTGGTTCCCGCGTGCCGACGTCACGCCAGCCACGCCAGTCACCAACGCCACGCTGACGTCGTCCGGGTTCGCGAGCACCGCGACCTGGGCGAAGGTCGCCATCACTCCCCACGCCGCGGAAGCGTTCCCGACCGAGCCCCGCTCCAGCCACTACTACGCCGCGCGCCGGACCGATGCGGCGCCGTTGAAGGTCGGGGCACAGTCGGAGAAGTTCCTGTTCTACCGCGGCGTGGCGCGGGTCACGCCGCCGGTGTCCGCGGTCGTAGCGCCGGATGGGACTGCAACCGTCAGGTCGCAGGGCGCCGCGCCGCTCGGCACGATCGTGCGCTTCGATCGCCGTAGCGGAAAGCTGGGTTACGAGATCAAGGACACGAAAGAGTCGCGTGCCACGCTGTCAACGCCGGCGCTGACCGGCGACATGGATACACTGGCGGTCCGACTCGAGACGGTCCTGGCGCGGGAAGGGCTGTATCCGCGCGAGGCGCGGGCGATGGTCGATACCTGGCGTGACTCGTGGTTCGAGGAAGGCACGCGACTCCTGTACATCGTCCCGAGAGCGACGGTTGACGCGATGCTGCCGCTCGACATCAAGCCGCGGCCAATCGAGACGGCGAGAGTGTTCGTCGGGCGGCTGGAGTTGATCACGCCGGCCACGACCGCGGAAGTGAAACGGGCGCTCGAGACGCAGGACCGCGCTGCGCTCTTGAAGTACGGAAGGTTCCTGCTCCCGATCTCCCAGCGGATCGTTGCCGATCCCGCGGCGGGCCTGGATGCCAAAGGGCTGGAACAGTTTATCTATGGAACGTTTGCGGACCTGACGCGCGGCAGGAGTTGCGGGAACCGGTAGACCGGGGATTGCTAGCCGTTTGCTAAAAAGGCGTCGGTGCCAAGGGAGAAGGCAAAAGGGAAAAGGGAAAACTGGCCGATACTTTTCAGCATCCTGCCAGACCGGGATCCGGTAGCCCGGACCCGCCTTCGCGCTGTCGCGGCTACGGCGGGCAAGCCCCGGATCCCGGACACCCGGTTATTGACCGTACCGCATGACCAGAAGAACCGTGACGCCGATAATCGCGAACAGCACAACGATTGACAACCAGGTGGTCTTCGCAACTGTGTTCATCGGCACCCTCCACGCGTGCGGGCGGTATTATGCACGGGCTAGCCCATGAATGGGAGATTTTTCCCGGCCTCCTCCCGTCAATCGGAGATTTTTCCCATATTTTTCGGTCAGCGGCCGGCCCGCGACGCCGGGGAGGCCGTCGGCGCTGCCTGGGCCCCCGTCTGAAAGGTCCCCGTCAGCGGCACACCCATCGGGCCGACCGGGATGTAGACGGTGGTGTGATTCGGCGAGTTGACCATCAGCTTCTGCGCCTCGATCGCCTCGTGCTGGATGTACAGCGCATTCAACTGACCGCGGATGATCTGCATCGCATTGGCGATACCGGTCGCCTGCACCTCCCGCTTGGTCCGTTCCTTCCGCTCGATTTCAATTTCGGTGTCCTTGCGTTCCAGTTCCTGCGTCGCCGCCAGCTTGCGTGACACGGCATCGGCGACTTCGTCGGGATACTGAACGTTGCCGACGACCACGCTGCTGACGACGAACGGGCTGTCCGACGCGTACTCGCGGATCCTCGCCAGCACCGCCTGCCCGATCGGAATCAACTCCTCTTTCACGGCCAGGCCGGGCCGCCGCTGGACCTCGTCGCGTGCGAACGTGCGCATCGGCTCGCGCACGTAGTTGGCGTACGCAACGCGGACGACCGCGTCCGGCGACTTCTCGGTCTCACCATTGGTGACCGTGGTACTGAAGCGCTCCATGAACAGCGGAATCTTCGTGTCGTCCACCCGCCAGACGGTATGGATGGCAAACGAGATCTTCAGATTGTCGCGGCTCAGGACAGCCTGATTCCCGGTGAACTCCTCGGTGTAGGTATACGGGGTAATGCTGATGTTGGTGACCTCGAGCAGCCAGGTCCGACCGGCCGACGTCGGCCCCTTCTGAATGCCGTGGAAGCGGCTCTTGCCGACGACCGCGCCCTTGGTGAGATAGCCGACGTAGCCCGCCGGCGTGAACGGGTTGCGCGAGCCGACCAGCCAGATGAATGAAATGGCTCCCAGAAACACGACGAGCACGGCGAGCGCGCCGCGCAGAACGAGAGGACGTACGAGGAACGACGATCCGTCGCCGGGGCGAACGTGCAACACGGCAGGCCTCCACTCGCCGACGGGGTTAGCTGACGGGCTCGAGGTTGGAGTTCCTCTACCGGACTTGTCCCGCCGTAGCACGAAAGTGCGAAGGGCGGAGGTGATCCGGATTCGCCCCGGTGCGCGGTTATCGCGCCGTGGGTCCCCCGTGACGCCAGATATGAGGTGGCGTCTTAGGCGTACCAGATAAGGTAGGCCTGCCGGAGGGGGCCGTCAAGGGCCGCCGCGAACCCTGCCGATCAGGCCGGCAAAGACCATCCGCAGGAATATCGACGCGGCGCGCCAGGCAGGAAGCGGCGTCGAGTGAAGCTCCACCCGCCCCGCCCGGATCGCGTCGCAGATCGCGTCCGCGTCGGCAGGCGCGTCGACCAGCGTATAGGTCGTACCCATCTGCTCGAGCAGATGCAGGTCGGTGTTCCCGACGACAGGCTTGCCATTGGCCCGCGCCCAGCGCACGGCGCGCCGGTTGAAGTCGAGCCACGAGATGAACATCGAATTGACTTCGACGGCATCGATCACGTCGGCATACCGATCGACATGGCCCCGCATCGCGCTCCCGATCGGATAGAAGGCATGCGGCGCGATCACGAGTCCGCGTGGATGGCGCGCCTTGAGGCCCCGCACATCCTCGAAGCTCCTCACCGCCTCGCATTCCACCGGGAAGTTCACGAGCAGCACGTGCCGACGGTCGATGGTCCGTTCGATTCCCGGGATCAGCACGATCCCCCGCGATCGCGCATGGTCCTGGTCCGCGGTCGGATCGTAGTGACGGTCGTGCAAAGTAATCGCGATCGCACCGTAACCCAGCCCGCTCGCGCGATCGATCAGGTCGCGAGTGGAATGCGGAATGTAGTCGCACGGATCCTGCGCCGTGTGCGCATGCAGTTCGACTTTGATCACAGGGGCACTATGGTATCCGTCCGGGGCGATCACTGGGATCGTGATTACTCGCCAGGTGAGCTGAGGGATTCTGCCCTAGCGTCCGAGACGGAGGCTCCTGCGCAGCCAGTCGAGACGTTCGCGCGTGGATTCCTCGCTCAGTTCATGACCTGCCTTGTAAACGCGAACCTCGGCCCTCTTCGGGGCCGCCGCGGCGAGCTGTTCACGACGGGCGGTCGAGACATGTTCATCCGTGTCGGCGAACTGCATCAGTACCGGACCACGGAGCTTCGACACCCAGCGAACGGGATCGAGCGGCGCGAACTCGGCGACGAATCGTTCACGCGCCTCGCCTTCGAGCTTGGGTCCATAAAGGAACCAGTCTGTGAAGGATGCCGTGCCGGCCATGAAGACGAAATGCGTGACCCGCGCGTCAACGGATGCCGCGAGCGTGCCGTACATGGCGCCGAAGTCGTGGCCGACGTAGACGACACGGGTCTTGTCGATGCCAGGTTGGGCCATCAGCACATCGAGCGCTCGTCGCAGATCGCGGACCTGCTGCACCGAGCGTGTGTAGTCTTCCTCGCGTTTGCGAGTTCGGAACCAGGTGGGCTCTGACCAGGGCGTGTCGATCAACAGCGACGTGACACCCTGGCGCGCGAGCGCGATGCCGTCGGGAATGAACTGCGTACGGTTCGAGGTTGGCGCCGGCGGACCATACCAGTGCACAAACAGGACCGCCGGAGCGGACTGCGCCGCACGCGCCTTCGGAGCAATCAACGTTGCAGCGTTAGTTCCGCCGGTGAGGGTGGCGTAAGTAATGTCACGCAACAGCACGCCGTCTTCCTCGCGACGACCGGTTTCGCGCACATCGAGTGGACGGCTCGCGTCGTAGTTGAAGAGCGAGGGGTCGGCGGTGGATTGGAGTGCGGTGATCGCGAGGACGAACAAGGCAAGCAGGAGCACCCAGGCATTATGGGGCAGGCGCGTGATCTCCCGCATCCGGGCGCCGTGGCTCGTCACAGCATCGGGGTTATTCGGCCCTCGGTCTCGCCCGCCGACGCTTCTGCCCGCGCTGTCTCCGTAACCCCTCTATCCAACTCAGCCTCCATTCAGCTCGCCGCTCAACCCCATTGCTCAATGGCGTCGCCCTCAGCCGACCGGCGGCACACTGATCGCGCCCGTCACCGATTTTCCTTCCGGATCGAACCGCTCAATCTCCCGGAGCACTCCGTTGTCGTCGTCGCCGATGGCCCGCACGATCATCGCGTCGCCATTGATGGTCACCAGCAGAAAGTGGCATGTCGGCGACCAGCTCACCGTGTGCGCATCCTTCATGCGCGACGGCACGCCTGATCGAATCTTGCTGCCGGCGCCGGAGACGAAATAGTCGATCGCCTTGTGGCGGGAGTGCTGGAAGTTGTGCTCGTGGCCGCTGAAGCACGCCCGGACACCGCCCTCCTCGAAGAGCGCGATCAGGTCCTCCATCCCATCGGTGTTGCTATGTTGAGGCCCTGCGCAGAACGGTGGATGGTGGCAGAACGGAATCCGCCAGCGGATGCGGTCCTCCGGCAGTACCGGGAACGCCGTGCGCACGAACTCCCAGTGCTTCGGATAGCTGAACAGCCGGCCGCGGCGGAAGAAATGTTCCTTCGATGTGTCGATGCAGACGAATTCGACGTCTGAGGCAACCTTGAACCGATAGAACAATCCCGGGCCGACCGAGGCACGGCCGGCCGCTTCTTCGGTCGCCAGCCGCGTGGCGAGGTAGAAGTTGTCCATGACCTGCGCGCGATCGTCGCACTCCTCGGTCTCGCGGGTATCGTGATTGCCGATCGACGGGCACACCGGCACGCGGTTGATCGCATATCGATAGGGCTGGAAGAACGTGAAGAACCAGTCGTCGTCTTCAGCGCCCGAATCCTTGGTCCAGAGCAGGAACCGCTGCGCGGCGTAGATGTTGTCGCCGGTCGTCAGAATCAGCCGGACGTTCTCGGTATCGACCGCGCGCTGGAGCGCGATCCCGACTTCCCGCTGCCGCCTGGTCGGTGTCGATGGACGACGGATGCCGCTGCCGAAGTCGCCGATGACGGCGAAGGTGAAAGGACTGTCGAGCGGCTTCGTCGGATCCGGCAGGGTTCGAAACTCGTTGGTGTAGCTGCTGCCGTTCTGAATCAGCCCCTGCGCCTCAGGGTCCCAGTCCCAGCGGAGGCCTGACGCCCATTCCTCATGCTTCACGCGCACCGTGTAGGTGTAGGCCGTGTCCGGCTGGAGTCCTGAAATCAGGCAGTGATTGCATTCGTTGGTCATCGCGGCCGCGACGAGCACACCCGTACCGTCGCGCACCTCAACCTCAGCAGGACCATACGGCTTCGATCGGCACCCGATCGAGTCACACCGCGGCGGGTGCACCCACTGCAGGTCGTCGTCGTCGACCAGCTTGGTTGTGCCGCCCGGTCTCGTGCGGAAATAAAAGGCCCCCCATGCAATCACTGCGGATTTGTGCGAGAGGCCCGCGAGATAGACGTACGGCTCAGAGTGGAATTCAGGCACACGAATTTATACATCCGTACCTCGGTCGGCCTCGGCGCGAGCTCAACCGCTGACGCCTGGGCACGCCGCGAACGTCAGCTACAATCCGTCGGTGCTCAGCCGATCCCTGTGGGCGCCCTGGTGGATACATGCGTTGATAGCCGTGGCGGTTGCGGTCATCGCGTTCGGGCTGACCCTGACCTTCCACCTGCAGGAGCGTCCGTTCGTGCTGCCAATGATCGGCGTGCTCGTCACCGCGCTGAGCGGCGGGCTCGGGGCCGGGCTCATCTGCGCGATCGTCACGCTCGGGCTCGTCAATTACTACATCACGCCGCCGGTGGCCGAGTTCGAGGTCCCGTCCCTGCGCGAGGCCTACGAGCTGCTGGTGTTCGCGCTGACCGCGACGACGATCAGCGCGCTCGCGGCGCGCGGCCGCCGGTCGCGGCTCACGCTCGAAGCCACCGTCGCGAGCATCGGCGATGGCGTGATCGTCACCGATCAGAACGGCCGCGTCACGTTCCTCAACGCGGTCGCCGAACACCTCACCGGCTGGACGGCTCGTGAGGCGCAGGGACAACCGGTGAGCGAGGTCTTCAACGTGGTTCGCGAAGAGACCCGCGAACCGGCACCCAATCCCGCCGAGCGCGCACTCCGCGAGCGGATCGTCGTCGGGCTGCCGAACCACACTCTCCTCGTGCGCCGGGACGGGACTGATCTGCCTGTGGCAGACAGCGGCGCGCCGATCAGAGATCAGTACGACCGGATGATCGGCGCGGTGCTGGTCTTCCGCGACGCCACGCCGCAGCGGCGGGTCGAGGAATCGTTCCGCCGCCAGACCGAAGATCGGCAGCAACTCCTCGAGAGCGAGCGGATCGCGCGTGCCGAAGCCGAGCGGGCGAACCGGCTGAAGGACGACTTCCTGGCGACACTCTCTCACGAGCTGCGCACGCCGCTCAACGCGGTCATGGGCTGGGCTCACATGCTGGCGCGGCGCGAGCTCACCGAAGTGCAGCGCAAGCAGGCGCTCGGGGCCATCCACCGCAACGCCCAGGCGCAGTCGCGACTGGTTGACGACGTCCTCGATCTCTCGCGCATCATTACTGGCCGGATGGCGCTGACCGCCGAACCCGTCGATCTCTCCGAGATCGTGCGCACGACCGTCGAATCCTTCACGCCGGCGGTGCTCGGCAAGCGGCAGACGGTTCACCTCGCCCTGCCGGCGCAGGCGCGGATCACCGGCGATACGCACCGGCTGAGGCAGGTGATCTGGAACCTTCTGTCGAACGCCACGAAGTTCACGCCGGAGGGCGGATCGATCAGCGTTCGCGTGACGTACCACGATTCACGGGTGGAGCTCGAAGTCAGCGACACCGGCGAGGGGATCGACCCGGCATTCCTGCCCTACGTGTTCGACCGCTTCCGCCAGGGTGACAGCAGCTCCACACGACGGCACGGCGGGCTGGGGCTCGGGCTGTCGCTCGTCCGCCATCTGGTCGAAGCGCATGGCGGCACCGTCACCGCCGCGAGCGAGGGCAAAGGATGCGGCGCCACGCTGACCGTGCGTCTGCCTGCACGCGTCGAACAACCTGTGCTGGCCGCAGCGGGCCCCGACCGACGCCGTGACAATCCGGTATAATTCGGCGTTACCCACCAGGCAAGGCATATGGCTGTCATCCTGAACGTCGAAGACGATTCACCGTCGCGCTTCCTGAAGAGCCGCATTCTCGAACGCGCCGGATTCCAGGTTGTAGAAGCGGTCACCGCCGCTGACGCCGTGCGCACGGCTGCGAACGACAAGCTGCGCCTCGTGCTGCTCGATCTGCGGCTCCCCGATGGCGACGGGTTCCAGGTCTGCGAACAGATCAAGGCGGTCCGGCCCGCGCTGCCGATCGTGATGATCACGTCGACCTATGCGACCGCGCAGGGACGCCAGGATGGGCTGGCCTCCGGTGCCGACGCGTACTTGATCGAGCCGGTCCCGGCCGATCGGCTCGTGCAGATCATTCGTCGGTTCCTGGAACCTGGGCAATTCGCGGTTACCGAGACAGAGGCCTGGATCGTCACGGACGATCGAGGGGTGATGCTCGAAATCAGCGGCCCGGGTCACCGTCTCCTGAACCTCTCCGCGCGCGGCGCGCTCGGCCGCAGCCTCCCGGCCTTTTTCGCCGGCGAACGCCACCAGGTCTTCGGCGACATCGCCCGGGCGCTGGACGGTCACGTCTCGCAACGGGAAGCTCAGCTCCGGCCACGCGATCGACGGCCTTTCTCGGTGGCGTACGAGATCTGCCGCGAGCCTTCGACCGACTACGCGATTCCCCGGCTTCGGTGGACGCTCGAGCCGATTCGCACCAACAACACCTCGCACTGACGCACGCTCGCGATGGCGCGCGCCCAGAAGTCTGAATCGCCGCTCGATCGCCTCTACCAGCTGCCGCTCAGCGACTTCGTCAGCGCGCGCAACGCGCTCGCGAAGGAGGCCGGGGCCGATGCGGCGGAGATCCGCGCGCTGCAGAAGCCGAGTCTGCCGGCCTGGGCGGTCAACCAACTGTATTGGCATCGCCGCGACGTCCACGACGACCTGATTGCGGCCGCCCGGGATCTCCGCGCCACCCACGACGCAACGCTCAGCGGGAAACGCGCCGATCTCCGCGGCGCCAGCCGCGCCCATGAAGAGGCAGTGGACGCCGCGCTCAAGGCGACGCTCGCGCTGCTCGAGCAACAGGGACAACCGGCAACCGAAGCGACGAAGCAGGCAATCGCCACCACGCTTCGCGGCCTGCCGGCAGACGAACCGCCCGGGCGGCTGACCCGGCAACTGCAGCCGCGCGGGTTCGAGATGTTGTCCGGCTCGCTGCCGGGCGGGACGATCAGGCCGGCCGCGCCACCTCCCAGGATCGATCGACCGGCGGGCGCTCCGCCACGCAAGCAGACGCGGACCGATCGCACGCAGGATCGCGAACGGCTCACCGCCCTGCGCGAGGCGATGACGGTAGCGACTCGCGATGCGAGACTGGCCGAGCAGGCGGCCCGGCGCGAGGAATTCGAGTCGGCGCGCGCCGCGCGCGACGCGGACAAAGCGCGGCAACGCGTGGAAATCGCCAGCGAGACGCTCCGCGAAGCGCAGGCGGCTCTCGACGCGGCCACACGCGACGCGAAAGCGGCCGAGCAAGCCAGCGCGACCGCGCAGGACCGCGCAAAGCGCGCGGCAAAAGACGTGAAGGAAATGAGGGACCGCGAGAAGAAGGCGCGCACCGCGGTCGAGAAGGCATCGGCGACCTGACTGCGCCGTTCAGACCATTCGTCGATCCGCGAGAGTCTTCACCACCGACGCCAGCTCACCCACGTGGACGGGCTTCGGCACGAACTTCTGGAATCCCGCCATCAACGCGCGCCGCTGATCCTCGGGCTGCGCGTAGCCGGTCAGGGCTACCGCGGGAACGTCGGCCAGGCCGTGCTGATTCAGCGAGCGCACGCGGCGGATGAACGAACAGCCGTCTTCGTCGGGCATGTCGATGTCGCTGACGAGGACATCGGGCCTGAATTCCCCCAGCATCAAGTACGCCTCGCGGGCGGATGCGACGGCCGCCGTTCTGGCGCCGCACTGTGCCAGCGCAAGCGACACCGACTCCCGCGCATCAGGGTCGTCGTCCACGACCAGCACTTTCAGGCCGCCGAGCGGCTGCACCTGCAGGTCTTCCGGCAGCGTCGGCTGCCGCAGCGCGCGAACCGGCAGGTGCACGGAGAAGACCGCGCCGCGCCCGCGCCCCTCGCTCTGTGCCTGTACCTTTCCGCCATGCGATTCGACAATGTGACGGACGATCGACAGGCCGAGCCCGAGGCCGCCGTGCGGACGGGTCACCGAAACGTCCCCCTGCGTGAACCGATCGAAGATGAATGGCAGCAGTTCGGGTGCAATGCCTTCGCCAGTGTCGGCCACCCTGATCACCACGCTCGGTCCCTCGCGCGACAGGCTCACGCTGACACGCCCGCCGACCGCCGTGAACTTGAGTGCGTTCGACACGAGATTCCACACCACTTGCTGCAGCCGGTCGGGGTCGCCGAGAACGTTCCCCTGAAAACCGGTATGCGCATTGAGATCGATCCCCTTGGCGGCGGCCGCGGGACGGACGGCGTCGAGCGCCGCCTCGATCACCGGCGCAAGCTCGATCGGCCGCAGCTCGAGCCGCAGCTTACCGGTGACGATCCTCGACAGATCCAGGATGTCGGCGATCAGCTGCTCCTGGATGTGCGCGTTGCGCTCGATGGTCTCGAGCGCGCGGTTCATGCCGGCGGCATCGAGCTTTCCCATCCGGAGCAGGCGCGTCCAGCCGAGCATCGCGTTGAGCGGCGTCCGCAGCTCGTGCGACAGCGTCGCCAGGAAATCTTCCTTGGCCCGATTCGCAGCCGAGAGATCTTCCGCCCGCCGCCGCAGGTCTCCCTCGAGGCGCTTGCGCTCGGTGACGTCGCGGACGACGAGCGAGAATCCCTGCAGCTCGCGCTCGCGTCCCCGGCGGACCGCAGTCACGCTCACGTGTGCGTCGAACGTGGCGCCGCCCCGCCTCACGAGCAGGCATTCGCCGGAGTGTTTGCCGCGCTGCCCGGCGATCCGGAGGTGCTCGGCGGGAAGATCCATGTCCCGCTCGGCAGACGGATAGAAGCAGGAGAAGTTGCGGCCGATGATCTCATCCGCGGAATACGCGAACAGCCGCTCGGCGCCGGAGTTCCAGCTCGCGATCTCTCCCTCCGGTGTGACCATGCAGATGGCGTAATCCTGGACGCTGTCGAGCAGCAGGCGCAGCCGATCCTCGGCCTGCCGGAGCTTGTCCGCGTTCGCCTCGAGCTCCGCGTGAAGCGCGACGACGCCGCGGTTGGTCTCCTGGAGCTCCGACTGCAGCTCACGAAACGCGCGGGTAAGCTGCCCATGGCTCGCGCGAGGGTCGTCCGCCGATTCGTCCTGGGATTCGAGCCCATCGTCCGGCGCGGAATCGACGGGCACGAGCGGGCGGATCCGTGCCGCCGCCCCCACCGGAAACAGCACCCGCAGGCAGACCGACAGTTCGCTGACGTTCTCGGTGATCTCGACCTCGTCGATCATGCTGCGTAGCGGCGAGACGGCCTCGGCCAGGCGCGCGTGCAGCTGCGTCAGCGGCGCGCCGTCGTGTAGCGCACGCAGCACCACCTGCAGTGAAGGCCCGTCGGCCAGCCGAACCTCCGCATCCGTCATCCGTACGCTCATCAGGAGCGTGGCGGTTTCGTAGGTGGCGGCCGAGAGGTTGCGAATCGTGCGGGGCGGCAGACCGAATTCCTCCCCGGCGCCGCGGGTGGCGCGGCTGAGTGTTACAAGGTCCTGCGGGGTGCGGAGTTCAACCGTCGCAAGGCTGAAGCCGATGGGCTGCGGGGGTTCCTTCAACGATTTAGGTTAGGACACACGTCGATACTCAGCTGTCACACTGCAAATACCAGACCGTGCCGGCGGCCCGCGAACCCTCGATGAACCGTTGGCTAATTTGCTCGGGATAAACGACTTGGCAGGTCTCTGCCGCCTGTCCAGGTGGACAGGTAAATACACGCCAAGTACAGTAGCGACTTCCTCTTCGCACCTGAATGCGACACCTGCTGTCCCTGGCGCTCCACCACGATCAAGACGTCGTCACCGTCCGGAGCCGCGCCGCCCAGCTCGGCCAGATGCTCGGATTCGACTCGTCGGAACAGACGCGCGTCGCGACCGCGGTCTCGGAGATCGTCAGGAACGCGTTCAGGTACGCGAGCGGCGGCAGCGTGACCTTCGCGATCGACGAGGAGGCGAAGCCCCAGCGCCTGATCGTTCGTGTGAGTGACCAGGGTCCGGGCATCGCGCAGCTCGACGACGTCCTTTCGGGTAGATACCAGTCCGGTACGGGAATGGGGCTGGGAATCGTCGGGGCACGCCGGCTGATGGACGACTTCAGCATTCAGACGTCGGTGCAGGGCACCACGGTCACGCTGCAGAAGTTCCTGGCACCGCGTCACCCGGTGGTGACGATCGATCGGGCGAGGCAGATCTCGGAGGCCATCGCGCGGACGCGGCCGGTCGGGTTGATCGAGGAGATCCAGCATCAGAACCAGGCCCTGCTGCGAGCCCTCGACGACCTGCAGCGGAAACAGCAGGAGCTCGTGCACCTCAATCGCGAGCTCGAAGACACCAATCGCGGCGTCGTGGCGCTCTACGCCGAGCTCGACGAGAAAGCGGATCATCTCCGGCGCGCCGACGAGCTGAAATCGCGATTCCTGTCGAACATGACGCACGAGTTCCGCACGCCGGTGAACTCGATCATGGGCCTCGCCAACCTGCTGATCGACGATCGCCAGCGCGCGGGCCGCGAAGCGGAGCCTGAAGTCATCTACATCCGCAAGGCCGCCGAGCAGCTCTCGGAGCTGGTGAACGACCTTCTCGATCTCGCCAAGGTGGAGGCCGGCAAGACGGTCGTCCGTCCCGCGGAATTCCAGATCGAGAACCTGTTCGGAGCGTTGCGCGGCATGCTGCGGCCGATGCTGATGAACCAGTCGGTCTCGCTGGTGTTCGAGGACGCGGCCGGCCTGCGGCCCGTGTACTCGGACGAGGGCAAGGTCTCGCAGATCCTCCGCAACCTGCTCTCGAACGCGTTGAAGTTCACGGAGCGTGGCGAAGTCCGCGTGTCTGCGATCGAGGAAGATCCCGGCCTGATCGTGTTCAAGGTTGCCGACACGGGTATCGGGATCGCTCCCGAGGATCAGGCACGGGTTTTCGAGGAGTTCACGCAGGTCGAGCACCGCCTCCAGGCGGGTGTCCGGGGGACCGGCCTCGGCCTGCCGCTCTCACGGCGTCTCGCGGAGCTTCTCGGCGGGACCCTCGGCGTCACGAGCGAGCCCGGGGTCGGATCCAGCTTCATGCTGCGGCTGCCGGCGCGCTACTCGTCTTTCCGCGGCGAGCCCGGCGACCTCTTCGAGTGGGAGCCGGAACCCGGCAAGCTGCCGCTGCTGGTCGTCGAGGATGCGCCCGACGCACAGTACTTCTACGAGAAGGTCCTGCGTTCGTCGGCCTACCAGATCTATCCGGCGTATACCGTGCACGCCGCCGACATGGCGCTCCAGCACATCCAGCCCGCAGCCATCATCCTGGACGCGGTGCTGGGACCGGAGAATGCGTGGGACCTGCTGGTGCGGCTCCGGCGCAATCCCCGCACCAGCGAAACGCCGATCGTCGTGATCAGCTCCGCCGACGATGCCGGCAAGGCCATCAGCCTCGGAGCCGACGCCTACCTTTCAAAGCCTGTCGATCGACGGGCACTGCTCGAAACGCTGACGCGCTTCCAGGGCCGCACCATCCGCCCGATCAAGGTCCTTTCAATTGACGACGACGAAGTGGCGCGGTATCTCGTCCGCCAGTGCCTGCCGCCACCAGCCTTTGACGTCACCGAAGCGATCAGCGGCGACGAAGGCCTACGCCGCGCGACCGCCGAGCGGCCCGAGGTCGTGGTCCTGGACCTCATGATGCCGGGCACGGACGGATGGCAGGTGCTGAAACAGCTCCATGCGGAGGCGGGCACCCGCGATCTGCCGGTCGTGATCGTCACATCGCACGCCCTCGAACCCGAGGAGCGGAGCCGCCTCCTGGCGAGCGCGTTCGCGGTCGTCTCCAAGCAGGAGCTGTCGCGCACCACGCTCGCGCCGGTGGTGCAGGCCGCGGCGCGACGCGACGACCGGCACGGCGTGACCGTTCCTCCAATATCGCTATAATCAACGGTTCACACGGCGGAGTGAGGATTCGATGAACGAGCAAAGCGTGCTGCACGACCTCGTCTCCAGGAACGAGGCCGAGATTCTCCAGCGTTGGATCGAGCGCCAGCTGGGAGCATCAAACTTCCGATCTGATCGGATCAGCAAGGTGGAGGTGTCGGATCAGTCGCGCCGGTTCCTGTCGCTGTTCCGCCAGTCGCTATCGTCGGGCAGTGCCGACCTCTACTCGCCCGCGTGGGCCAACACGCGGCAGATGCTCGAAGAGGTCTCGGTGAGCCGTGCCCAGCAGGGGTTTGCCCCCTCCGAGACCGCGCTCTTTGTCTTTTCACTGAAGGAGACGCTGTTCGAGGGACTGCAGGACCAGCTGCCGAAGGATCTGAAGGCTGCGAGCCAGATGATTCTCGACACCAATCAGCTGCTCGACAGGCTGGGTCTGTTCACGACCGAAGTCTACCAGCGCGGCCGCGAGCAGCTGATCATCCGGCAGCAGCAGGAGCTGATGGAGCTGTCGACGCCGGTCGTGACGCTGTGGGAAGGGGTGCTCGCGCTTCCGGTCATTGGCACGCTCGACAGCGCGCGCACGCAGGTCGTGATGGAGAACCTGCTGCAGCGCATCGTCGAGACCGGGGCGGCGATCGCGATCATCGACATCACCGGCGTGCCGACCGTCGATACACTCACCGCGCAGCACCTGCTCAAGACGGTCGCGGCAGCGCGGCTGATGGGGGCCGACTGCATCATCAGCGGCATCCGCCCGCAGATCGCGCAGACCATCGTCCATCTCGGCGTCGATCTGGGCACGGTGATCACCAAGGCCACACTTGCCGACGCCTTCGCCATCGCGCTGCGCCGCCTCGGTCTCGGCGTGACGAAGGTCGGCGCACCGAAAAAGCGTCGCGAGCCCGAGGCGCAAAGCACCACCAGAGACCGGACCGAGGACTGATCGTGGAGCGCATCCCGATCCTCAAGATGGGCGAGTACCTGCTCGTCACCATCCAGGTCGACATGCACGACCGGCTGGCGATGACGCTGCAGGACGACCTGACCGCGCGTATCGTGGAAGCGCGCGCCAAGGGTGTGCTCATCGACATCTCCGCCCTCGAGATCGTCGATTCGTTCATCGGACGGATGCTCGCCGACATCGCGGCGATGTCGCGGGTGCTCGATGCCGAGACCGTCGTCGTGGGGATGCGTCCCGCAGTCGCGATCACGCTGGTGGAGCTGGGACTCTCGCTCACCGGGGTCCGGACCGCGCTCAACGTCGAACGCGGGATGGATCTGCTGCGTGAGCGGATCAGGGAGCGGTTCAGCGAATGACGGTCCTGCTGAGCGACCAGCGGACCGTGCAGAGCGCCGAGGACGTCGTGGCGATCCGGCAGGCCGTTCGTCAGCGCGCCGTGGAGCTGGGCTTCAATCTCGTCGATCAGACCAAGATCGTGACCGCCGCCAGTGAGCTCGCCCGCAACACGGTGCAGCACGGCGGCGGCGGACGGGTCACGATCGAAGCGGTCGAGGACTTCGGGCGGCGCGGCATCCGGCTCACGTTCGAAGACGAGGGCCCCGGGATTCCGAACGTCGAGCTCGCAATGAAAGACGGCTTCACGACCGGGGGCGGGCTCGGGCTCGGACTGAGCGGCGCGCGACGACTGTCGAACGACTTCAGCATCGAATCCACAGTAGGAAAAGGGACCCGGGTCACCATCACCCGGTGGCGATGAACGTCACCGCGGCGCGGCCAGTCACCGAGAACTCGCAGGTCGCCGAAGGACGCCGGCTGGTGCTCTGGCTTGCCTCCCGACTCGACTTCTCCGAGGAACGCGCCGGGCAGGCCGCCCTGATCGCCACAGAGCTCGGCACCAATCTCGCCAAGCACGCCCGCGAAGGCGAGCTGCTCGTGAGGCCGCTCACAACCGCTGACGGGGATCCCGCCGGCATCGAGATGCTTTCCCTCGACAAAGGGCCGGGCATGCGGGAAGAGGCCGTGGCGCGTCGCGATGGGTACTCGACCGCGGGCACGCTCGGCCACGGTCTCGGCGCAATCCAGCGTCAGGCCGATCAGCTCGAAATCTACACGCACCCGTCCGGGACCGCCATCGCGGCGCGAATCTGGCGCGAGCGTCCGGCGGTCGACACCGGGCAATCACGTTTCGAGGTCGGAGCCGTGCATGTCTCGAAAACCGGCGAGGACGTGTGTGGGGATGACTGCGGCTGGCGGCAGCGGAATGGCCGCCTCGCCATCTTCATCGCCGACGGGCTCGGGCACGGCCTTCACGCGCACGATGCCGCGACCGCGGCGCTGCGTGTATTCG
>Ga0075418_10000887_pt1 | contig 32691 bp, 29 predicted proteins | sample SoiMetdeltSBSDD2_FD_81776 | JGI IMG/M metagenome (GOLD analysis project Ga0075418, IMG submission 81776) | Bulk soil microbial communities from a Populus tree surrounding site in Tennessee, USA - Soil MetaG P. deltoides SBSDD2 | ecosystem: Environmental > Terrestrial > Soil > Tree plantation... | reverse complement strand
TTCGGATTGCAGCTCGATCCCCAGCGAGAGATCGGCAGGTGGCTCCTCGTCACCGGAGTAGTTCTCGCCCTCACGGGCGGCCTGCTCGCGTTCGGCACCAAGCTGCCATTCCGACTTGGCCGGCTTCCCGGCGACTTCGTGATCAAGCGCGAGGCATTCACCTTCTACATGCCGCTCGGCACCACGATCTTGGTCAGCGTCGTGCTCACCGGCGTGCTTTGGTTGCTGCGCCGCCGGCCCTGAGCAAAGGCCACTTTTCCCACGCTGTACGCGGAGCGCATCGCCGGGTATCCTCGGAGATCCGTGCCTTGGAGGCAACAGGACGTAGAGACCTCGACAAGCGGAGGCGCCGTGAGCGAGACATTGCGGGATCAGAGAATCTGTGTCGTCGGCCTAGGGTACGTGGGCTTGCCGCTCGCCGTCGAGTTCGCGCATCACCACCGCGTCATCGGTCTCGATGTCGACACGAACAAGATCGAGGAGCTCCGTCGCAGCTTCGACCGGATGCAGGAAGTCGACGAGGCGCAATTACGCACCGCGAAGATCGACTACACCTCGGATCCGGTGCGGCTGCGCGAGGCGGATTTCGTCATCGTCTGTGTGCCCACCCCCATCGACCAGCACAACAACCCGGACTTGACGCTCATCTGCGAGGCCAGCCGCACGGTCGGCCGCAACCTCGGCAGGAACACTACGGTGATCTACGAATCCACCGTCTACCCCGGTGTCACCGAGGAAATCTGCCTGCCGATCCTGGTGCAAGAGTCGGGCAAGCGCTGCCCGGCGGATTTCACCATCGGCTACAGCCCGGAGCGCGTCAACCCGGGCGACCGCGAGCACACCATCCCGCACATCGTGAAGATCGTCTCCGGCTGCGACGCGCGCACGACGGATCGCGTCGCCGCGCTCTACGGCAGCATCATCCAGGCCGGAGTGCATCGCGCTCCGGACATCCGCACCGCCGAAGCCGCCAAGGTGATCGAGAACGTGCAGCGGGACCTCAACATCGCCCTGGTCAACGAGCTGGCCATGATCTTCGAACGCATGGGGATCCGCACCCGCGATGTCATCGAAGCCGCCGGCACCAAGTGGAACTTCCACAAGTACACACCCGGTCTCGTGGGCGGGCATTGCATCGGCGTCGATCCGTACTACTTGACGCACAAAGCGCAAGAGCTCGGCTACCACCCGGAGATCATCCTCGCCGGACGGCGGCTCAACGACAACATGCATCGCTATGTCGTCGCGCGCCTCGTGCGTGAGCTCAACAAGAAAGGTGTGGCATCCGCCAATGCCACGGTGTTGGTCCTCGGGCTCACGTTCAAGGAAAACTGCTCCGACGACCGCAACAGTCGCGCCCGGCACTTGATTCGCGAGCTCGAGACGTACGGCTACAAGGTGCTGGGATGTGATCCGTGGCTCAGCGACGCGCGCGTTCGCCAGCGCTTCGGCGTCGAGCCCGTGAGCCTCGCCGAAACCAAGGCGCGCCTCGCCGGCGGCGTGATTCAGGGCGTGGTCGTCGCCGTGCCGCACCGCGAGTTCCGCGACCTGGCGCTCGACTCCGCCAAGGTGATCATCGACATCAAAGGAGCGTTGCCGGGGAACTTCGACTCGCTCTGAGGCGCATGGGGGCGGGGCTGTTTCGGCACGCGACGGGTGCGGAAGGATCACGACGGAGCCGAAGATCCATGCAGCCTCAGGGAAGTCACTGTTTCCCGGCGGCGATCAACGACCGCACTGCGTCGACAGCGATGGCGATGACCCGATCGAGACCGTTTTCGAACGCCGCACCGGCCTGACGTCGCTGTCCGTCCGCATCGAACTCCTCGCGCAGCGCCAGGATGCAGCCGGTGCGCAACCCCCGCAGGCGCCCGACGACGAACAGTGTCGCCGCCTCCATCTCGACCGCGAGAACGCCGGCACGCCGCATCGTCTCGGCGCGCGCGCGTGCCGCCTCCCCGACCCAACGTCCCGCATAGTAGGCGTCGGAGGAATCGACGATTCCGACATGCGATGGATGTGCAGCGCGCTGCGCGGCGGCGCTCAATGCTTCGACCACGGCGAAATCGGCGACCGCAGGATACGCGGACTCGATGTAGGCATGCGAGGCGCCCTCGCTGCGCACCGCTGCTTGGGCGATGATCGCGTCTCCGAGCCGCGGGCCCGGACCGACGGCGCCGGTGGTGCCGACGCGAATGATGGTGTGAACGCCGGCGCTCTGCAGTTCCTCCACCGCGATCGCCACACAGGGACCGCCCATTCCCGACGACATGACCGACACCGGCGTTCCATCCAGCGTGCCGGTGATGGTGCGATACTCGCGGTTCTCGGCCACGAGGCGGGGCTGCCGCAGATGCTTGGCGATGCGTTCGACGCGATCCCGGTCACCAGGCAAGAGGACGTAGCCTCCGACCTCGCCGGGCTGCACGCGAATATGGTAACGGGGATCTTCACCCATGGCGCGAGTGTGCCCGGAAGCCCGGTGCGCGTCAACGGCAGGGAATCGTTCTCAGACGTTGAACGACTTGCCGCAACCGCAGCTGCCGGATGCATTCGGATTCGAGAAGCGGAACCCGGCACCGGTCAGGCTCTCGGTGTAGTCCACCTGCAAGCCGGCCAAGTAGACGGCACTCATCGGATCGATGACGACTTCGACCTCGTCCTGCGCCACCACCGTGTCGTCGTCCTTCTTGTCGTCGAAGGCGAAGGCATACTGAAAGCCGGCGCAACCGCCGCCTTCGACGTACAGCCGCATGGTCTTGCCATGGGCGCCGGGATCCGTGGCGAGAATGTTCTTGATTCGGCGCACGGCAGGGTCGGTGAGTGTGATCATCGCATGCTCTCCTTGGGTCAGTTCTCCATCGCTGCTCGAGGCCGATCGATCGCGCCGTCGATGGGGCGAAGGTAGCCGCAGCCTTTGCAACCTTCCGGAGCTTTGCCGTCGAACAGCTGCCGCACCACCACCGCGGCACTGCCGCAGTCGAACTGGCCCGGGCTCACGTCGTTCGTTCCGCGCAGCGCGCAGCCGCGCAGCGCCCAGCAGGGCAAGTAGCGCAGGAACGCTTGCATGCCGGCGAGGCTCACGCCGCCTGCGTGGTTGATCTCGCGGATGCAACCCAGCCAGCGTAGGTCGTCGTCCGAGTAGCGGCGCTGCTGGCCTCTGCGTGCCGGCATCAACAGGCCCAGTCTCTCGTACAGCATCAGGGTGCGTGGGTGCAGCCCCACGCGCCGGGAGGCCTCCGCGATGCGGTAGCGGGCCTCCGGTTCTGTATGCCCTCGGCGCGGCTCCATGCACCCAAGTTACGACCTGATAGCAGATACTGTCAACTTTCCACCGGCAGGGCCCCACGGCGCTCGAAAACGCTGAACCGCAGCGGGACCGGGTTGCGCTCGTCGGCGGGGTGTTCGAGGTGATGCGTTTCCCGCCACAGCGAGGCGTCGAACGCCGGGAAGCGCGTGTTTCCGTCGATGCTTTCTTGCACCCAGGTCACGTACAGCCGCTGGGCCCTGGGCAAGAACAAGGCGTAGACCTCGCCGCCGCCGATGACCAGGATCTCGTCGGGCGGCGAAACGATCGGGTCGAATCCGCTTTCGGCAGCCGCTGGCTCGGCGAGAGCCTCCGTGCTCGACGCGTTGCGAGCAGCAGCCAGGGCGGCCTCGACCGAGCCCACGACGATGCAACCCGGAGCCACGAATCCTGCGCGTCGGGTCAGGACGATGTTGGTGCGCCCGACGAGAGGTTTGCCGATCGACTCGAAGGTCCGGCGCCCCATGATCACCGCATGTCCGAGCGTCAAACGTTTGAAATGACGCAGGTCTGCTGGCAGCCGCCAGGGCAGCGCACCATCCCGGCCGATCACCTGCTCGGGTGTCATGGCGACGACAAGCGCTACTTTCATGCTTCACACCGCGATGGGGGCCCGGATTGCCTCATGGCAGCGATAGTCGCGGATCTCGATGTCGGCAAAGCGGAAGTCATCGAGGCTGCGCACGGTGGGATTGAGCCACAACGTTGGCAAAGGATGCGGCGTGCGCGCGAGTTGCAGATCCGCTTGCTCGATGTGGTTCCGGTACAAATGCACGTCGCCGAAGCTGTGTACGAACTCGCCGGGCACAAGACCCGTGACCTGCGCCACCATCGCTGTGAGGAGTGCGTAGGACGCGATGTTGAACGGCACGCCGAGAAAGACATCGGCACTACGCTGGTAGAGCTGACAGGACAAGCGCCCCCGAGCGACATAGAACTGGAACAGCACGTGACAGGGGGGCAGCGCCATCTCGTCCAGCTCGCCGACATTCCACGCGCTCACCAGGTGCCGGCGCGAATCCGGGTCGGTGCGCAACCGCTCCACCACTTGCGCCAGCTGATCCACCTTGCGCCCGTCGCGCGTTCCCCAAGAGCGCCACTGCGCGCCGTAAATCGGCCCGAGATCGCCATCCGGACGCGCCCATTCGTCCCAGATGCTGACGCCTTGTTCTTGCAGCCCCCGTACATTGGTGTCCCCGCGCAGGAACCACAGCAGCTCGTGCACGATCGAGCGGAAATGCAGCTTCTTGGTCGTGACCGCAGGAAACCCCTGCGCCAGATCGAAGCGCATTTGCCACCCGAAGACGCTCTGCGTGCCCACGCCTGTGCGGTCCGGCTTCTGGACCCCGTGGTGGCGCACATGGGAGAGCAGCTCGAGGTAGGGCCTCATGGCGCAATCTCTCTCGTTTCAATGGTTTATAAGCCAGCGCCCGTAGCGAGTCTGGCACCGGCCGGCGCCGCAGTCAAGCCGCGCCATCTGGACCGCGAAAACGAAAAGGGTCCGGATTCTCCGGACCCGTTTCGTGGGTGTGGGGTGCTGGAAGTTGGCGCAGGAGCGGCCTGGACACTTTGCGCTAGGAGGATTCCCGGTTGCGATGACAGGCGTCTGCCGAGAAAACCCCATTTCGTTTTCCGACCCACCTGCGATCGGGTCGAATCGAGCTCGAGTTCCGAGGGTTGGCTCTCGGGCTCCAAGCGCGTCCGGCCCCCCCTGCCACTCCCGCGCCGAGAAGGACGTTAGCTCGCCTCGGCGTACTTGTCAGTCGGGTGGGCGCGGTTTCTCGGATCGGAATCCACCCGCGCTCCAGATCGGTCTTTCCCCGACCCGTCACTTCGGCTCCATGAACCACGTCGCCGAAAAACGCACCAGCTCGCGCCCCGAATCGAGGCCCAGCTTGGTCTTGATGTGATCGATGTGTGTTTCGATGGTCTTGACGCTGAGGCAAAGGTGCCCTGCCACCTCGCGCGTCGACTGGCCGCGTCCGACCAACTCGAACACTTCCATCTCGCGATCCGTCAGCACTTCGAGCGGTGATGAGCCCTGCCGCGCTCCTCGCTCACCGACCAGCCGGTGCAAGAGCTTCTCCTGCATGCGCTCGCTCAGATAGATTTCCCCGCGCAAGACCTGTCGGATGGCGCCGACGATGCGATCGGTGGCTTCGTGTTTCATGACATAGCCCATGGCGCCGGCTCGCATCGCGCGTTCCGCGTGCAGCGACTCATCGTGCATCGACAGAACGAGGATCGGGAGCTCGGCATACCAATTCTGGATGTCCTTGATCAGCCCCAGGCCGCCGCCTCCCGCGAGCGTCAGGTCCACGAGCACGATGTCGGGCTGTGCAGTGCGGAGAAACTCGATGGCCTCCGCCGCGCTCTGGGCCTCGCCGCACACTTCGAGGTCGGATTCACCACCGATCAATTGGGCAATTCCCCGGCGCACGATCGGATGGTCGTCGACAACGAGCACGCGCTTGCGACGCGTTTCGATTTCAGTTTGTCCGCTCAGCGACATCATCGCTCGCTCCCTTCACCATGCAGGTGATGACGGTTCCACCGCCGTCCCGTCCTTGCACCTCCAACTTTCCACCAACGAACCCGGCACGCTGACGCATCGTGTGCAGGCCGAGTCCTCCACCCTCCACGGCTCCAGCGAGACCGCACCCATCATCCTCGATTTTCAAAGTCAGCTGCTGCGGATCGCGATGCAGGAGGATCTGCACTCTGCGTGGCTTGCCATGACGCAGGGCGTTGGTCACCGCTTCCTGGGCGATCCGGTACAGGTGGTTGGCAAAGATGTTGTCATCGATTCGAACTCGCCTCGGGCAGACGAAAGTGCACGTGACCCCGAGCCGTTCGGTCACGCTCCGCGCCAGTTCGGCGAGCGCTTCCTCGAGACCATGCGCTTCGACGTCGACCGGCAAGAGTCCCTTGGCGATGTGACGCACCTGCTCCAAGGCGCCCTTGGCCGCGTCCGTGATTCGAGCCGCCTCGTCCACGAGCGCCGATCCGGTGGAACCGAGCTTCGATTCCAGAGCTTTGGACATGAACGCCAAGCCGGTCAATGCACCACCGAGTCCATCGTGCAGCTCCTGACCGAGGCTCTGCTGTTCGCGCCAGACCGCCTCGGAGAGCTGGCGCTCGAGTTGCTTGCGTCGTGAAATATCGCGAATGGCCGCCGTGATCACCGTTCCGGTTTCGGTCTGCAACGGGCTGAGCGAGATTTCCGCCGGAAATTCGATGCCGTCGCGCCGGCGCGCATAGAGGTTCAACCCGGCTCCCATGGGGCGGAAGCGCGGATCGGCGAGGAGATTCTCTCGGTGCCGAGAATGGGCCCCGTGCTTCTCCATCGGCACCAACATCTCCACTGGCTTTCCCAGCAACTCGTCGCGCTTGTATCCGAACATGCGTTCGGTCTGGGCGTTGACGAGCTGGATGCGCCCATCCTGGCCGACGATGACCATGGCATCCGGCGCGGATTCCAACAATCCGCGGAACTTCTCGTCCGCCCGGCGACCTTCGAGGACATGGCCGAGCTGCACACCGAGGTCTTCCATCACTTCGAGAAAGGCGGGGTTCGGGTCTCGGTTCTCGTAGGCGAAGAACTCGAGAACGGCCAGGGTTTCGTGCGCCCCGACGACCGGGAAAGCGAATCCGGTACGGATTCCGACCCGGCTCGCCACAGGGGCGCGCTGGAACTCACGCCTGTCCACCAGACGTGACCACCACAGAATGCGCTTCTCGCTTGCGACGCGCCCGACGAATCCTGCTCCGACGACCGGGCGCGCGGCCATCGTTTCGACGACGAAGGGTTCACTGCGGGGATCGAGAACGTGCCACGAATCCAATGGCAGGAGGTGCCTCCTGGTTCCATCCACCCGCCACGCGTGACCGATCGCCCAGCCCGTGCGCTCGCACAAGCGATCGATCACCATTTGCAGCAGGGATTCCATCGAGGCCGACTGGTTCGCGGCGATCGTGAGCTGGCGCATGAGCCGGAATAGCGGCAGCGGCACGCTCGGATCGGTCGTGCCGGTTCCGCTTTCTGTGCGCCAGGTACCACAAAGAAACTCGCGCGAAGGCCCCTCGGACTCCACGGCCAACCCCCTGTTCGCAGAGGCTGTGAGGATAGCACCCCGCGATCGGGCCGCATACCCAAGAGCGCCTCAGGAGATTGGAGGAGGCCGCCGCAGGACGCGATCAGGAGGACCCCCTATTTCCATCGGGATTTTCCCCATTGCAGAGGGACCACCTTCAGCGGAGAATGGGCGTGCCCCATCAACTCGCTACGAGATCGTCGTCATCCCATTGGCCGACGGAGCGATCGCATGCAAGAGGAGTCGGCTTCGCACTCCTCCCCTCGCCGTGGGGGATGGCGCGGCGACATCGCCTGCGGCATCGCCCTCGGCGGCGCCTATTTCGCGGCGGCGATGCTGGGTCTCCGCCTCGCATCCCTGCATGCGAGCGCGAGCCCGGTGTGGCCCCCGACCGGCATCGCTCTCGCGGCACTGCTCGCGCTCGGGACCCGGATGTGGCCCGCGATCACGCTCGGCGCTCTGGTTGCCAACGTGCTCGTCTCCGGCTCATGGCCCGTCTCGGCGGGGATCGCACTGGGCAACACGCTCGAAGCGCTGATCGGCGCTGGGCTCATTCGTCGTTACGCCCGCGGCCCGCAGGTTTTTGAGCACGCCACCGACATCTTCCGTTTCGTCGGCTTCGGGGCGTTGCTCTGCACCGCGACGAGCGCGACAGTTGGCGTCACGAGCCTTTGTTTGGGTGGCTTGGCTTCGTGGGGTGATTTTTGGTCCATCTGGATCACCTGGTGGCTCGGGGATGCGGTCGGGGCTCTGGTGGTCGCCCCACCGCTGGTTCTGTGGAGCCGGCGACCCTGGCCGCGCTGGTGTCGCTGGAGCAGACTGCATGCGACATTCTTGCTGTTCCTCACGGTCACGACGACCGTCATCGTCTTCAACGGCGCGCTCCTCGGGTTGCAGAACCTGCCGTTGTCCTTCCTCTGCATCCCGCCTCTCGTCTGGGCGGCGTTCCGCTTCGAACAACACGGTGCCGCGACGACCAGTCTGCTGATCTCCGCCGTCGCCGTTTGGTGCACCGCGCATGGGTTCGGTCCGTTCGTGGCCGGGACACCGAACAGCTCGCTCCTGCTGCTGCAAGCATTCATGGGCACTGTCGCGGTCACGGCGCTGGCGCTCGGCGCGGTCGTGGCGGAACGCAGGCGCGTCATGGAGGCACTGCTGCGCGCTCACGACACACTCGAGGAGCGGATCGCGGCGAGAACCGCCGAGCTCTCGGTCGCGGTCACGTCATTGCATGAAGAGATCGAGGACCGCGCCGTCACCGAAGCCAAGCTGAGCGAGAGCGAGCGCAATTTGGCCGCGGCGCAGGCGCTCGCCCACGTCGGATCGTGGAGCTGGGAGATCCCCAGCAACCGCGTGCATTGGTCCGACGAGCTGTACCGCGTCTTCGGGATCGTGCCTGAAGGCCAGCCGCTGACCTACGAGTTCTTCCTCGAGCGAGTGCACGCGGCGGACCGCGCCTTCGTCGATGCAACCGTGCGCGGTGCTGCGTCCACGGGCAAGCCGTTCGAGTTCGAACATCGCATTATCTTGCCCGACACCAGCATCCGCTGGATCCATGCGCTGGGCGAGGTGTCGATGCGATCGGGCGTGGCCGCGTCCATGCACGGCACTGTACGAGACATCACCGAGCACAAGCACAATGCGGCGGAGCGAAGGAGGTTGGAGCTCGAGCTTCTCGAGGTGGGCCAGAGAGAACAGCTGCGTCTGGGCCAGGATCTGCACGATGACCTGGGGCAGTTGCTCACGGGGGTCGCATTCCTGGCCAAGACGCTCGAGAAAAAGCTCGCGGCCCTCGCCAGTGACGACGCGCGGGCGATGTTCGAGATTCGTTCGCTAGTCGATGTCGCCATTGGCAAGACGCGCGACCTCGCCAGGGGCCTGCCGGCGGCGAGCATCTTCGGCGAAGGTCTCTCGCATGCACTGCGCGAGCTCGCCAGCACCACGGAAAGGTTGTTCGACGTGTCCTGTGTCGTCGAGAGCGACGAGTCGGACTGGAGTGGGAATCCTCAAATTGCCATGCACCTGTATCGCATCGCCCAAGAAGCCACGAGCAACGCCATTCGCCACGGTCAGGCCAAGCACATCGTGATCGGGCTCGCAGCTGGTGGGCCCGGCATCACCCTCTCGGTTCGTGACGATGGGGTCGGCTTCAGCCCGGACGCCGGCCATGGAGGATTGGGATTGCGCATCATGCGCTATCGCGCCGACTTGCTCGGAGCCAGAATCGAGATCTCTTCGGCTCCCGCGGCCACGATCGTGACTTGCGCCGTCCTTCCGGGCTGATACTCTCGCGCGCATGGATCGACGCCTGACCCACGTGTTCTTCGACGTCACCCACACGCTGCTCGACGTGCGCGGGTCCGTGGGCGAGATCTACGCAACACATGCGCGCGCCCACGGATTGCAGGCGCCCGCCGAACAGATCGAAGTGCATTTTCAGGCGGCGATCGCAGACCTGCCCCAATCCCTCGCGCCCGGATTGACCGCGGGTGAGATCCAGGCGCGTGAGTTGGCATGGTGGCGCGAGCTGGCGCGGCGCTCGCTCGCGCCATTCGGCTCCTTCCCGCGCTTCGATGCCTTCTTCGCCGACGTCTTCGAAGCCTTCCGCGGTCGCGAGGCGTGGGTGTTGCACCCGGACACTGCGTCGATGCTGGCGACCCTGCGCGCACAGGGCCGCCGGCTCGGCATCATCTCGGACATGGACTCGCGCCTCTTCGACGTGCTGGCCGACTTCGGTCTCGACGCCACGTTCGACGTCGTGTGCCTGTCGTTCCGTTGCGGCTTTCGCAAACCCGACGTTCGGCTATTCGCCGCCGCATTGCAGCTGGCCGGTGCGCGGGCGGAGTGCTCCGTGCACATCGGCGACAGCCTGCGTTCCGATGTGCAAGGTGCGCTCGATGCCGGTCTCCATGCCGTTCATCTCGATGCCAAGCGCTCCGGCGGCACACCCGCACGCGCCCACGTCGTGCACGACCTGATGCAGCTTCCCGCGCTTCTCGACCGCCTCGACGCCGAAGTCTAATCCGACACGCAGAACCTTGGCTCGATCCTCACCGCAATGCGATCGCAACGCTGCGGCATAGAGGGTCCGGCGCTCCCAAACGCCTTGACGGGTCGCAGAGAGCGCAGCATGCTTCCCGCACAAGGAGTTCCTGTGAACCCACTGCCTGCACTCCTCGCTGCTTGGGCACTGACGGGCGTTGGTGCTGTCATCGGTTCCATTCTCGGGAACGCCGGGGGAAAGTCCGGGCTATTCGCCGGCGCCGTTGTCGGAGGCGTCGTCGGAGTTTGGGCCGCCGTTGCCGCCGGGATCAAGCTGCGGTGGCTCTCGCGCCAGGATCGCCGTGGTGCCTTCGTCGGCGGGATCGTCGGGTTCGGGATCGCCGCCCCGATCGCAGTGACCAATCTCCACACGCCCGTCACGCCCGTCCTGGTCTGTGCGCTCGCGGGTGTCGGCTTGGTTCTGGGTGCTGGCTTTGCGCGCGGCTGGAGGGGAAGTTCGTGAGCGGTGTCGGCGAGCACCGCCCCTGGGCGACAAGCAAAATGTTCCCTCCTCGCCATACCGGTCGCTTCCTCTTGCTCGTCGAACCAGGTGACGGGCCCGTGTGGCTCGAAGTGACTGGTCCCGAAGGGACGGAGAGCTTCCTGGACACGCTCCTCGACACCCCACCTGCGACCGCGGGCGGCGCGTGAGGCAGCTTCGGCGCGTTCACATGTCCGTTCTCACCGCGCCGAACGACTGCTCGTGCTCGCGGCCTGCATCGGCATGCCAAGGCGGTCCATGACGAAGCTGTAGAGGTCGGCGCTTTCTTCGATCAACTTGCCTGTCGGCTTGCCGGCGCCGTGGCCCGCCTTGGTGTCGACACGCAACAGGATCGGGTTGTCCGAGGCATTGCCGGCCTGAAGAGCCGCGGCGAATTTCTTCGCGTGCGCCGGGTGCACGCGCGTGTCGGAGTCCGCCGTGGTGATGAGCATCGCCGGATAGCTCGTGCCCGGACGCACGTTGTGCACCGGCGAGTAGGCGTACAAGAAGCGAAAGTGCGCCTCGTTCTGCGGATCACCGTATTCCGGCACCCAATACGAGCCGATGGTGAACTGTGTATAGCGCAGCATGTCGGTGACCGGTACGCGAGAAAGAACGGCGCCGTAGAGATCCGGACGCTGCAGCGCGCAGGCTGCAGTCAACAGACCGCCGTTGCTGCCGCCTTCCATCGCCAACCGCGCCGGCCGGCTGTAGCCGTGCGCCACCAGCCATTCGGCGGCGGCGATGAAATCGTCGAATACGTTCTGCTTCTTCTCCAGCATGCCCGCCTGGTGCCAAGCGTCTCCGAACTCGCCGCCGCCGCGCAGGCTCGGCAGCGCCAAGACGCCGCCCTGCTCGAGCCAGAAGGCCCGCGAGGTCGTGAAGGTCGGCGTGATGCTGTTGTTGAAGCCGCCGTACCCATAGAGCAGCGCCGGATTGTCGCCGTCGAGCGTGATGCCGCGCCGGTGCACCAGGAACATCGGCACCTTGGTGCCATCCTTCGACTCGTAGAAGATCTGCCGTGTGACGAACGGTTCGGGATCGAAGTGCGTCTGCGTCTTCTGGTACAGCACGAGCGTGCCGGCGGCGAAGTCGATGCGATAACTCTGCGGCGGAAACAAGAACGAGCTGAAGCCGACGAAGCAGTCGGGTGAATCCGGACGGCCGCTCAAACCCGAGATCGAGCCCAAGGTCGGGAGCGCGATGTCCTGGCGCAAGGTGCCATCGAGGTCATGCAGTCGCAACAAGTGGTGCGCGTTGTGCAGGCTCGCGACCGCCAGCTGCCCGTTGATGACTTGCGCGGAGCTGATCACGTCGGACGCATGCTCGGGCACGATCTCCACCAACGCGTCGGGCGAGCGTGGATCCACCGCGATGATGCGCCGGCGCGCCGCATTCGCGTCGGTTTCGAAGTACAGCCTGTCGCCCATCGCCTCGATGAATTCGAACTCGGACTCGAAGCCGGTGAACAGCGGCGCGAGCGGCGTCTTCGCGGCGAGATCCTGCACGATGATCTCGTTCTTGCCCGCCGAGCCCTTCCACACCTGCACCACCAGCCAGCGCCCGTCGTCGCTCACTTTGGCCGAGAACCCGAGGTCCTTGTTCTCGGGGCGCTCGTACACCAAGCGGTCCCGCTCCTGCGGCTCGCCCAAACGGTGGAAATACAGCTTCTGGAAATGCTCCTGGTCCTTGGCGTAGCGGGAATAATAGAAACCGCTGTTGTCTCCGGCCCAGGCGAGGGTGGTGAATCGCACGCGCTCGAGCTTGTCGTCGCGATCCTTGGCCGTCGCGACTTCCTTGACGCGGATCGTCTGCCAATCGCTGCCGCTCTGGCTCAGACCGTAGGCGAGCAATGTCCCGTCGCGCGTGAGCCCCGTGGCGCCGAGCGCGATCGTCCCGTCCGCGCTCAGCGCATTCGGGTCGAGCAGCACTTCGGGCGCGCCATCCAAGCCCTTGCGCTTGTAGAGAACGGACTGGTTCTGCAGGCCGTCGTTCTTGGAGACGAGCACCCACGCTCCACCCTGGGTCGGCAGGCCGTGCCGCGGATAGTCCGTGAGCTCGGTCAGCCGGGCCACGACCGCTTGGCGGAATGGCAGTGCATCGAGCTTGCCGCGCGTCAGCTCGTTCTGCGCTTCCACCCAGGCCTGGACTTCTTTGTCGTCGACGTTTTCCAGCCAGCGGTAAGGATCGGCGACACGCGTGCCGAAGAAATCATCCACTTGGTCTGACTGGCGGGTTTCGGGATGGGATCCACCGAACGCCGGGGCGACGAGCAATGCGAAGAGGCACGACGCGAGCGACACAGCGCGGAAGTGGGATTCCATCGCAGGCCTTCCTGTTGAGTGCACTTAGAGCATGAACGCGCAGCTGCCGGCAAATGTGGGGTCGGTCTTCATAGTAAGTGAGCCGCGCGCGGCGCAACAGTCCTCCACCCGCTGCCCGGCGCCGGTGCGGCTGGCCCTGCGACACGGCATCGTCTACCATGACTTCGCGCCTCGCACGGCGGGGCGGCGGACGTCGATCCAAAGGACCGAGGGGTCCAGCCGGCTGATCCACTCACTCCGCGAGGCACGCATGCGCAACCGCGTCCCCCCGCTCTCCGAGGCCCAGTACTCCTGCAACTTCGCCGATCTCCAGAAGCCCTTCACCGCCGAACAGGCCGGCGTCGAATCCTCACGTTGCCTGTACTGCTTCGAGGCCCCCTGCATCACGGCCTGCCCGACGCACATCGACGTCCCGAGCTTCATCCACAAGATCCACGACCAGAACGTGCGCGGTGCAGCGCGTGTGATCTTGGATGCGAATCCCTTGGGTGCGAGCTGTGCCCGCGTCTGTCCGGTGGAAGTGCTGTGCGAAGGCGCTTGCGTTCTCAACCACAACCAGGACAAGCCGATCGAGATCGGCCGACTGCAGCGCTTCGCCGTCGACTGGTACTTCGATCGTGACATGCCGCCGCTGTTCGCCTTGCCTCCGCCATCGGGCAAGCGCGTCGCGCTCATCGGCGCCGGTCCCGCCTCGCTCGGCTGTGCCGCCGCCTTGCGCCGCCTGGGTCATGCCGCCGTGCTCTTCGATCGCAACCCGGCTCCGGGCGGCCTCAACACCTATGGCATCGCGCAATACAAGATGACGCCTCGAGACAGCCAGCGCGAGGTCGACTATGTGCGTACGCTCGGCGTGGACATTCGCTGTGGCGTGGACATCGGACGCGACTTCGGCCTCGCCGATCTGCTGCGCGACTACGACGCCGTCTTCCTCGGCATCGGCCTCGGCGGCACGCAGCGCCTCGGCATCCCCGGCGAAGACAAGGTCGGCGTCGTCGATGCACTCACCTTCATCCGCGACTACAAGACCCGGCCGTACGGCGAGGTGCCGGTGGGCCGTCGCGTCGCCGTCGTCGGCGCCGGCAACACGGCCGTGGACGCCGCCACCGCCGCGGCACGACTCGGCGCCGAGCGCACCTGGATCGTGTACCGCCGCAGCGAAGCCGAAATGCCGGCGTTCGAATACGAGCACGACTTGGCCCTGGCCGACGGCATCGTCTTCCAGTGGCTCGCGGCCCCGACCGCCGTGCTGGGCGACCAGGAAGTCGAGGGCCTGCGCTGCGTGCGCATGCGTCTCGGTGCGCCGGACGCCCGCGGTCGCCCGACGCCGGAACCGGTGCCGGGCAGTGAGTTCGACCTCGCAGTCGACATGGTCATCGCCGCCACGGGACAAGAGAAGCAGCGCGACTGGCTGATGCGGATCGACGGCCTGCAGCTGCGTGCCGATCGCGTCGTCGTCGATGGCACGACCGGCATGACCTCGGTGCCGGGGCTCTTCGCCGGCGGCGATTGCACGAACGGCGGCCTCGAAGTGGTGAACGCCGTCGCCGAAGGCAAGCTCGCCGCAAAGGGAATCGACGCATGGATGCAGCGATCGTCCGCGTGAGCGCGAAGCCGAGCTCGTCCTCAGAGTTTACGCCGCCGCGGCGCTGGATGCATCAGGACTTGAAGACGCGGAGAAGCTTGCGCACAGGGTCGTAGAGCTCGTCCACGACGCGCTCTTTGAGCGGGATGATGGCGTTGTCCGTGATCGTGATGTTCTCTGGGCAGACTTTCGTACAACACTTGGTGATGTTGCAATAGCCGATCCCGTGGCTCTTTTGCAGCTCCTCGGTGCGGTTTTCGCTGTCCAGAGGGTGCATCTCGAGAGCCGCAGCGTAGACGAGGAAACGCGGGCCGATGAATTCCTCGTGCAACTGGTGATCGCGCAGGACGTGGCAGACGTCCTGACACAGGAAGCATTCGATGCACTTGCGGAATTCCTGGACGCGATCGAGATCCTGCTGTGCCATGCGCCAAGTGCCATCCGGAGCATCGGGCGGACGCGGGCGGAATGGTTTGATCTTCTTCTTCACCTTGAAATTCCACGAGACATCCGTGACCAGATCCTTGAGCGGAGGAAAGGCCCGCATCGGCGTCACGGTCACGGGCTCCTGCAACGGCAGGTCACTCAGCCGCGTCATGCACAGTAGCTTTGGCATGCCGTTGACCTCGGCCGAGCACGAGCCGCACTTGCCAGCCTTGCAGTTCCAGCGCACGGCGAGATCGTTGGCCTGCTGCGCCTGGATCTGATGCACCGCATCCAGAGCGACCATCCCCTCGGTCACCTCGGTGGTGTAGTCCTCGAACTTGCCGCTCTGCCCGTCGCCGCGCCAGATCCTGAACGTCGCCGTGGCCATCAACCCATCTCCTCGATGATCCCGCGCAATTCCGCGGGCATGGCTAGGACCGGCTCCTGCTGAACCTGCATGCTGCCGTCCTTGCTCTTGCGGACGACGACGTGGACTTTGCCCAGCTCGGCGTCCTTGCTGGGGTAATCGACGCGAAACTGCGCCCCGCGGCTCTCACGCCGAAGGATCGCCGCGCGCGTGATCATTTCCGCCACGACGAGCAGATTGTCCAGGTCGATCGCTGTGTGCCAGCCGGGGTTGTACTCACGGTGGCCGGAGACTCCGACGCGCTCGGCCCGTTCCCGCAGGCTGCCGATCGCGTCGAGTGCACGCAGCATTTCCTCTTCGGTGCGAACGATGCCGACCAAGTCTTGCATCATCTCTTGCAAACCCTGCTGCACTTGGTAAGCCCCCTCGCTGCGCGCGCCGGCGCGGTCGAAGGGAGCGAGCGCTCGCGCCGCGGCGCGGTCGATCTGCCCTTCGTCCACTCGACCCGGCCCGACGTCGCGGGCGAAGCGGGCAGCGTACTCACCAGCGCGCTTGCCGAAGACGATGAGGTCGGAGAGCGAGTTGCCGCCCAGCCGATTCGCTCCGTGCAGGCCTGCGGCACATTCGCCGGCGGCGAAGAGGCCCGGAACGGTGGACATCTGCGACTCCGACTCGACGCGCACGCCGCCCATGGTGTAGTGCGTGGTGGGACCGACTTCCATCGCTTCCTTGGTGATGTCGATGTCGGCCAGCTGCTTGAACTGGTGGTACATGCTCGGCAGCTTGCGCTTGATATGCTCCTCGGCGCCGGGCAGCCTCTGTTTGATCCACGAGATATCGAGGAAGACGCCGCCGTGCGGACTCCCCCGCCCTTCCCGCACCTCGCGCACGATGCAACGGGCGACATGGTCGCGCGTCAACAGCTCCGGCGGGCGCCGGGCAGCCTTGTCGCCTTGCGTGTACCGCCACCCTTCTTCCTCGGAATCGGCGGTCTGCGCCTTGTAGAGTTCCGGGATGTCGTCGAACATGAAGCGGCGGCCGACATTGTTCTGGAGGATGCCGCCTTCGCCGCGAACTCCCTCGGTGACCAGGATGCCTTTGACGCTGGGAGGCCAGACCATCCCGGTGGGATGGAATTGCACGAACTCCATGTCCATGAGATCGGCGCCCGCATGATAAGCGAGCGCCTGACCGTCGCCGGTGTACTCCCAGCTGTTGCTGGTGATCTTGTATGCCCGGCCGATCCCCCCGGTGGCCAGCACGACCGCTTTGGCGCTGAAGACCTTGAACCGGCCACGCTCGCGCTCGTACGCGAATGCACCGACGACGCGCCCGTCATCCACGAGCAGCGTGAGAACCGTGCACTCCATGTACACGTCGATTCCCTGGTGGATGCTGTGGTCCTGCAAAGTGCGGATCATCTCGAGACCGGTGCGATCACCGACGTGCGCGAGTCGCGGGTAGCGATGGCCGCCGAAGTTGCGTTGCAGAATCCGCCCGTCCTGCGTGCGGTCGAACAAAGCCCCCCAGGCCTCGAGCTCGCGCACGCGGTCGGGAGCTTCCCTGGCGTGCAGCTCGGCCATTCGCCAGTCGTTGAGATACTGGCCGCCACGCATCGTATCGGCGAAATGGACTCTCCAGTTGTCGCGTTCGTCCACGTTCGCGAGCGCCGCCGCGACCCCGCCTTCCGCCATGACAGTGTGCGCCTTGCCGAGAAGCGATTTGCACACGAGACCCACGGTGACACCCGCAGCGGAGGCTTCGATCGCAGCGCGCAGACCGGCGCCGCCCGCACCGATCACCAACACGTCGTGAGTGTGTGTCTCGTATTTCAGAGGATTCTCCAGTCCGACCAAAAGCCCATGGCGCACATCCGCACGTAGAAGTCGGAAAACCCGACCCAGAACAGGCTCATCCAGGCCCAAAGCATGTGCCGGCGATTGAGACAGCTCGAGCAGTCGTACAAACTCTTCTGCACCCGGGCCCGGGAGAACACGTCGTGGCGGCCCCCGACCAGATGGCGAAACGAATGACAACCGATCGCATAGCCACCGAGAAGGACGACATTGATCGCCAGCACGAACGTGCCGACGCCGATGCCGAAGCCTGCCTGGCCGGTGCTGGGATCCGTGAACCAAAGGGCCTTCCACACGTCGGAGGCGAGGATGACGATGAACGCCAGTGCCAAAAACATGAAGTAGCGGTGGACGTTCTGGAGCACGAGCGGAAAAGACGTCTCACCGTGATAGCGTCGGCGGGGCTCGCCGACACTGCACGCCGGCGGATCGGCGCCGAACGATTTGTAGTAGGCGCCACGATAGTAGTAGCACGTGAAACGAAAGCCGCCCGGCGCCCAAAGGATGAGCAGCGCCGGCGAGAAAGTCAGCCATCCCGGCCACCAGCTCGGCTGGGGCCCGAACCAGCTATGGGACGATGAACCGAAGATCTCTGGCGAGTAGAACGGCGACAGGTAGGGTCCGAAGTGATAGTGCTCGCCCTGGAACGCAGCCCAAGTGGCGTAGACAACGAAGGCGGACAATCCGAAGAAGGTCGCGACCGGCTGCGGCCACCAGGCGTCCCGGCGCGCCGTCTGGCCGAAGCGGCCCGGCAGGCGCAGTTCCACGTTGGCCAACTTCGCTCCTCCCAGCCACGCGGCATGAATCGGCGCACAACATAGCGGACTTGGGCGAGGCTTTTCAACCGCCCACTGCAGCGGCCACGCCGAGGCAGAAGCGGCGGCCCGGTTGCGAGCCGAGTCCGTGCATGGAGTCAGTTGTGGGACGGCAAAGCGGCGGGGCGCGGCTTGCGCGGCAACATGGCGTCGCGATTGGCCGCATGCGCCAGCACCGCGGCCATCACGACCGCAGCCTGCCGGAGATCGTCCGGCAGAACGTGGTCGTAGGTGTCCAGATGACTGTGGTGAGCCTGAGGCGAGTAATCGAGCGGGTCCTGCACGAACTGGAAGCCGGGGATTCCGACGTGATCGAACGACATGTGATCGGTCCCGGTGGTGCGGTTGAGCGTCACGGTCTCGACGCCGAGATCGGCAAAAGGCGCGAGCCAAGCGCTCAAGATCGGCCGCACCGCGGCATTCTCTTCCAAATAGATGCCACGGATCTTGCCGCTGCCATTGTCGAGGTTGAAGTAGCCGCTCACTTTCGCCTGTGCTGGTTTGAAAGTGAGCGGACCTGGGCTGCGTCGCAAGCTCACCGGTAGATGCAGCTCCGAATCGGGCCAGGCTGGACGGCTGGCGAAGTGCTGGTTCACGTACGCTTTGCTCCCGAGCAGTCCCTGTTCCTCGCCGCTCCACAGAATGACACGCACCGTGCGCCGCGGCTCGACACCGAGCGCCTCGAGAATGCGCACCGCCTCCATCACCACGGCGCAACCGGCGGCATTGTCCGCCGCACCGTTGCCCGATTGATAGCTGTCCAGGTGGGCGCCGGCGATCACCAGCTCGTTCTTCTTGTCGCCCCCCTGAATCTCAGCCACGGTGTTGAACGCTTTGCCGGCATTGTCGTGGAACGTTGCTGCGACATCGAGCCGCAGGCGCACGGTTACGCCCTTGTCCAGGAGACGCAGCAACCGATTGTAGTGCTCGGTGATGAGACTCACCGCCGGGATTCGCATCGGCTCGGCATCGACGGGCTCGCCGCCGCGCGGCACACGCAAGATGCCGTGATCCCGCGAGCTGACTTCGATGATCGCGAGCGCGCCCTCGGCGAAGAGGAACGCGTCGAGGGCGCGACGCAGCGGCAGGCGCTTGCGATACCCCTTGGCCCACTCGCTGTCGCCTTCCTGCATCTCGGGAATCTCGAAGGCTTCCCTCGCCGCGTGCGTGTCCGATGTCAAGCGCGAGAATGCCACCTGGACGCGCGGCGCCACCTTGCGCGGCTCGGACACGAGCACGATCTTGCCGCTCAGCTTGCCACGAAACGCTTCCAGCTCTTCGACCTTCTCCACTTTGAGGCGCATGGCATCGCCTTCCACCACGCCCGCGGTTCCTGGAGTCCATGCTTGAGGGATGGCATGCAGGCTGGTGGCGCTTTCACCGAGCAGATCCAAATGGCAATGCGTCCACGACCAGCCGCGGCCGAAATCGTACGCTTCGAGCCGCGCCTGCACGAGGCCGAACGAAGTCAGCTCGTCACGCGTCCATTCGTTGGCGCGCAGCATGGACGGCGAGCCGGTGACGCGCGCGCCGATGACGTCGGTGAGGTGTGTGGCGATTTCGGCAACTTGTGAATGGTGGAACCCCTCGTCGCGGATGCGATTGACGAGGTCGAGGTCGACCGGCTCCTCGGCGCGCGCAATGGCCGCGCCCGTGAGCGCGGCCAACAGCGCGCCACCGATACGCCGCGCTCGGTGGGACATCGGATCAGGCAGAGTCGACACTCACATCCACGCCGCGCCCACACGGAAGTTGAGGTACATCTCTTCCTCATCGCCGCCGGGTGAGGCCCAGTTGAAGCGCACGCTGATGATGCCGGCGGATTGCCATCCCGCCTTCCAAGCGATGCCAACCTCGGGGGCCAGGCCGAAATGCCAGGTGTCCTCGTCGGTGAGGAAAACGCCGAACTCGTTGCGGCGCTCGATGAGGTACGCGCCGACCCCCAGTCCGAAATACGGCCGCATCTGCCCCTGCTGCCCGAGATAATAGTGGCCGGTCACCATCATCGGGAAGGAGTTGATGTAGCGCTGCTGGTCGGCGTGGATGTCCACACCCGGCGAGACGTTGACGACCTCGTTCACGCGTTCGTCCATCTCGTGCCAGCCGAAGAAGAAGCCGACCGAGGTCGTGGGGCTCACGATCTTGCGACCTTCGAGACTGAGTCCCAGCCAGCTGAAGTCGCTGACGAATTCCTCCGTCTTCTCGAGGGGGAGGCAGGTGTCGTACGTGATGCCGAAGTAATAGTCCTGTGCGCTCGCTCCCGCCGCGCCAAGCGTCGTCGCGGCCAGCACCAGGCATGCCATGATTCTCATCGTGTTCATCCTCGAGTTCCGCGCTCGCGCGCTCATTGGACGTCCAAGTACGGCGACTGGGAGAATGCCTGGTCGATGACATTGTTGATGCGTGTGCTGGTGACTGTCGCCGAGCTCACGAGCCCATTGATCCGTGCAGCCCACGGGATGGGGTAGAGCTCAGCGACTGGGTCACCATCTGCGAGACCCACCATGTCGATGAGGATCGTCCCGGTGGTGTATTGGACGACGGTCGTGCAGCACGGATATCCCCAGCCACCATACGGCGGGTAATAGCTCCCCCAACCCCACCATCCCCCGTACCACGGCGGATAGCTGGCGTAGATGTCGGTGTTCTCGGTCACGAGCGCCGACACGAGGATCCCGACATCGGCGCGCTGGCCCGCGATGGTCTCGGCTTGGGTGACCTCTTCCCACCCGAGCGAAACGAGATTCGAACGGATGCGGCCCAGGAGTTGCGCATCGTATTGATGGTTGACCGGTTGATATCCCGGATCGTCGGGGTCGCCGGCATCGACCACGGAGTCAGCCAAGCTGAACGTTGCGGTGCCGGGTGTGGCGTTTGTCTTGTAGGCGCTGAAATCCTTGGCTGTGTCGTACAAGGTCGCTGTCACGTCACCGAGCGGCGAATCGCCCGGATAGCACCCGCCCAGCCACACCGACACGCCGGCCATCATGGCGGCGAGCCAGCCTGGCAAGCGTGCCGCACGAGAAAAGCGCATCGCAGAACTCCCATCGGTTGCCAGGGTCGGGTCTGCCCCTCGACACGGGCCCGGGCAGACTGAGCAGTTGGAAATCGACCGCCCCTGGGGAAAAACTCGCGGCGAAACGCCTCCTATCACACACGAATCGGCACCGATTGTCCAGGCCAAAGTCGGCACGGCGCGACACATTGCTTTTGCCACTGCGGGTGTACCACCATGGTTGGCATCGGCGTTGATTCCCCACCCGCCCGGGACAAGAGCCCTCGGGAGGAGCATGACAATGGCGCGCCGCGACGTCGGGATCTGTCTCGCACTCGCGGGTCTCACCGTACTCCTGCATCTGGTGACCGCGGGTCGCGGCGGGATCTTCCGCGACGAGCTCTATTATCTTGCTTGCTCCGAGCATCTCGACTTCGGCTACGTCGACCAACCGCCGCTCGTCGCATTCCTCGCTTGGTTCGCGCGCCACATCTTCGGCGAGTCCCTCATCGGCCTGCGACTTCTGCCTGCGCTGGCGGCTGGAGGCACGGTCTTGTTGACGGCCGGGATGGCGCGTCATCTCGGTGGGACGTCTGTCGCATCGGTCCTCGCGGCGTTGATGGTCGCCGTCGCGCCGATCTATGTCAGCCTGTTCGGCTACTTATCGATGAATGCTTTCGACGTGCTGTTCTGGGCCGCCGCGCTCCACACGTTGATTCGCCTGTTGCAAGGCGCGGATCCGCGGCTCTGGCTGCGGTTCGGGCTCTGGTGCGGCATCGGTTTGCAGAACAAGCTGAGCATCGGCTTGCTCGGAGTCGGTGTGCTGGTGGGATTGATCGTCGCGCGAGAGTGGCGTCACTTGCGGAGTCGCTGGCTGTGGCTGGGCGGCGGGCTCGTTTTGCTGTTGTCGCTGCCGCATCTCGTTTGGCAGTCACAGCACGGGTGGCCGGTGCTCGAATTCATGGCCAACGCCATGGGCAGCAAGAATGCGTCGCTCTCGCCGCTCGAAACCCTGCGAGCATGGACACGGCAGATGAACCCGTTCGCGGCTCCAGTTGCGCTGGCCGGGTTGTTATTCTTGCTTGTTCTCCGCCGCGGCATTCCCTTTCGCGCTCTGGGTTGGGCGAACATTGTCATCGTCGTGTTGCTCGTGACCCGAAACACGAAGCCCTACTATCTCTCCCCGCTCTTCTCCTTGTTGTTCGCAGCCGGCAGTGTGGTCGTAGGGCGCTTGGCCGAGCGGCGGCGCGGGCGTTGGGTACCGGTCGCAGTCATTGCCGTCATCGCCACGAGCGGGTTGGCGCTCGTGCCGCTCGCGAAGCCCGTGCTCGATGTCGAGACGTACATCGCCTATGCCACGCGACTCGGGCGCGCACCACGCGCGGAGGAGAATCACGAACTGGGACGACTGCCCCAGTTCTTCGCCGATCGCATCGGCTGGCGCGAGCTGGCGCAAACCGTGGGACGCGTTTTCGACACGCTGCCAGCCGAGGACCGCGCGCGCGCTTGCATCTTCGGCCAAAACTACGGACAAGCCGGCGCCATCGACTTCTATGGCCCGGATCTCGGGCTGCCCAAAGCGATCTCGGGGCACAACAGCTACGCGCTCTGGGGACCACATGGCTGTTCCGGGGACCTCGTCATCGTCATCGATGGCGACGAGGAGGATCTGCGCGAGGTCTTCGAAGAGGCAGTGCACGTCACGACGTACACCTGCCAGGACTGCATGCCGTACGAGAATGACAAGCAGATCTGGATCTGCCGGCGTGCGCGCATTCCCCTCGCCACGCTCTGGCCAGACCTGCGCCACTTCGACTGACTGCCGACGATCTTCATGGCCTGCGACGGCGGGGCGTGCCAGAATGCAGTGAAGGAACGAGCAGCCGCGTGCCGAAGGCGCCGCCGCGGTGGCGGTGCGGTCCGAGCCTCTGGCTCGTCGCTCGAGTACGAACAGAACATGCAGCCTGGTTTCTTCGATCCTCCCGTCGATTCCGGTCTCGTCCGCTTCGGCACCTCGTCGTTCTCGGCGCCGGAATGGCTGGGGACCTTCTACCCGCGCGGCACGCGCCCCGCCGACTTCCTGCGTCACTACGCCACCCAGTTCGATACGGTGGAAGTGGATGCGACCTACTACCATGTACCGACGCCTGCGACCGTGGACGCCTGGGCGGCGAAGACGCCCGAGACTTTCGTCCTTGCCGCCAAGTTCCCGCGCTCGATCGTGCACGCGGGCACAGGGCCCGATCCCGACCCCGAGCGCCTGCTGCAACGCGACGCGACCTACGCCGAGCGCGATGCGTTCCTCGCCGCCATGAGCCGGCTCGGTGCGCGCTGCGGTCCGCTGCTGCTACAGTTCCCGCGCTTCCCGACCTTGTTTTTCCCCATGCGCCAGCAGTTCTTCGCGCGTCTCGAGAGCTTCGTCGCCGACCTGCCGCGGGAGTTCACCTATGCCATCGAGATCCGCAATCCCGACTGGCTGGATGCGGAATTCGCCGCGCTGTGCCGGCGCTGGCAGGCGGCGCTCGTTCTCGTCGATCGAGTTGGGATGCCGCACGGTGCCGATGTGGCGGCCACGTTCGATCCGCTGCCGGCGCCGTTCGCCTACGTGCGACTGCTCGGCGACCGTGCGCGCATCGAACGCATCACCACGCGCTGGGAGCGCGAGGTCATCGATCACCGCCCGAGCCTCGAGCGCTGGGCCGAGCTGCTGCAGCGCCTGGCCTCCCGCGAGGTACCGGCCTTCGTCTATGCCAACAATCATTATGCAGGCCATGCACCGACGACCATCCGCAGACTGCAACAAATGTTTCGCACTCGGTCCGGATGAGCGGGCAGTGCCGCGACGGCGTCTCAGGCCGTGTCGCGGATGAGGGCGAAGATCTTCTGGTCCAGCAGGCGGTCGTTCTTGAGCACACTTTGGCGCAGCGTTCCCTCGCAGACGAACCCCGTTTTCTCGAGCACGCGCTCGGAGGCAGGGTTGCCGGCGAACACATAGGCGTAGAGGCGCACCAGATCGAAGTCGGCGAAGGCATAGTCGATCATCGTGCGCACGGCCATCGTCGCGATGCCGCGGCCCCAGAAAGGCTCGCCCAGCCAGTAGCCGAGCTCGGCGCTGCGGCGGTGCACGTCCCCCTGCAGCTGAAAGCCGATGCCGCCGATGAGCTCCTGGCCGGTGGCGATGGCGAAATGCGTTTCCTCGTCCTGCGCCAGCGCCGATTCGATCCACAGTGAAGCATCACGACGTGTGTACGGATAGGGGAACGCTTCGCGCAGATTGCGGCAGACATTCGGATTGTTGGCGTATTTCACCAAGGCTTGGATGTCGCGGCGCTCGTAGGTGCGGATGCACCACTCGCCGATCGGGAAACGCATCGGGCCGCTCCTCGCATTTGCCGGACACTGGGGACGCAGAAAGGTACCAAAATGCGACGGCGCGGCGAGGAGGACCTCGTCGCGCCGTCTGGATCCTGGACGTTGTCTCAGTGGCTGCTGTGCTCGCTCGCCATCATGGTGGCGCACTTGGTCTTGAGCGTGGAGATCTGCGCCTGGACCTTCGGATCGGCGGATGCGATCACCAGCATGTCGCCGTTCTTGGTCGTCCCGTGGCTCACCGAGGCGCCGGCCTTGTGGAGGTTGCGAATGTCCTGGCACAAGGAGCACAGCTGTTTGGTGGCATCGGCATCGGAGAGGGCCATGCATGCCTTCGCCGATTCGCCCATCTTGGCGTCGACCTCGTGCAACAACTTGACCTTGGTCGGGTCGGTCACGGTGTGAACCATCGCCATGCCGTTGTCCAGAGTGACGACTTCAGCCTCCATCACCGGCATCACCGTGTCCATGATCGGGACCCAGTTCTTGCACATCAGACACTTGGAGAACTCCGCCTTCATCGCCTCCATGTCCCCATGGGCCCAGGCCGACATGGTGCCGAGGAGCGCGAGAAGAGCAGCGGTCACGACAATCTTCCTCATGAGAATTAGCCTCCACGAAAGAATTGGGGTGGCTCCGTCCATGGAACCATTTGGCCTGGACGGAAATTCCGTTGCCGATCATAGTGCCCTGAGCGCGAATGTCAACCACAGCCGTTGGTGCAGCCATGGCGCATTTCGCCCTCTACACCGTCGTTTCCATCTCCGGGGCCTCCGTGCTCGCCATCGAGATCCTGGGAACGCGCGTGCTCGGCCCCTTCTACGGCGTGAGTCTCTTCCTGTGGTCCGCGCTCATCACGGTGACTTTGGCGGCGCTCGCTGCTGGTTACGCTTTGGGCGGGCGCTGGGCCGATCGAGGCCCGCGCCTGTCGCGCCTCGGCGTGCTGCTGGCTGCGGCCGGGGTCTGGATTCTCGTGGTGCCATGGATGCGCGAGCCGCTGCTTGCCGCTGTCGAACCGCTGGGCTTGCGCGCCGCTGTCCTTGCCGGCTCCATGCTGTTGTTCGCTCCGCCGCTGCTGCTTCTCGGCATGGTGAGTCCCTACGCCGTGCGCCTGGCCGCGAAACGGCTCGATGACGTCGGCCGCACTGCCGGGAATCTCTTCGCGGTGTCGACGCTCGCGAGCGTCGTCTCGGCGCTCCTCACCGGGTTTTTCCTGATCCCGAGCCTGGGGGTCACCCGACTCCTGCTCCTCATCGGTTGCGCTCTCTTGGGAGGTGCGGCGCTCGCGTGGTTCACGGATCGGCGCGCGTTGCGCGGTGGTGCCGTCGGCTTGGTCGCAGCCATCGCGGGGGTCGCCGCGTGGGATGGCTCTGCGACCCGGATCGGCGCCGGCGTCCTGGCACACATCGACAGCCCCTACGCCGAGATCCGCGTCCTCGAATCCAACGACATCCGTTACCTCATGCTGGATGGCGGCATCCACACCTCGGTGCAGCCGCACACCTGGATCTCATCGCATCGCTATGTCGCCGCCGTGAGCGTGGCCAAGTTCTTCTTCGACCGCCCGGGCGACCTGCTGCTCGTCGGTCTCGGCGGGGGTGCGGTGGTGAAGGACTTCGCCGCCGATGGCTGGAAGATCGACGCGGTGGAGATCGACGCCGTGGTCGCCCGTGTCGCCGAGACGCACTTCGGCCTGCGGCCCGAGGAATGTCGGATTTTCTGCATGGACGGCCGGCGTTTCTTGCGCGATCACGACACCGTCTACGACGTCGTGGTCCTCGACGCCTTCGGCAGCAGCTCCATCCCGTTCCACCTGGTCACGCGCGAGATGTTCGCCCTCGTGGCCGAGCACCTGGCGCCGCGAGGCATCGTCGCCATCAACGTCGAGACGCGCGGCTGGGACGATCCCCTGCTCGCCTCCATCGCTGCGACACTCGCCACCAGCTTCACCGAAGTCGTGGCATTGCCGACGAGCGAGCCGCCGAACACACTCGGCAACATCGTGCTCTTCGGAGCCCGCCGGTCGCTCGAGTTGGCCGATGACGCGATCCCGCACCCACAGGGTTTCCTCGCGAATCCGGCCATGCATGAGGTGATCGTGCAGAAGAATCATGCGTGGGACAATCGCTACCGGCCGGAGATGCGCGGCGCCATCATCTTGACCGACGACCGCAACCCGGTGGACCTCTGGTCCGAATCGGTGAACCGCATCGCACGCCGATCATTGCACGAATTCTTCGCGTCGCAAGGCCGGCACTGGTGAGGCCAGCGATCGTGGGCCCTGACGGGACCTTGGTCGGCGGCGCCGCCGAAGTTCTTCTCACCGAGCCACGACGACGCTTGCCGAGGCGTGATCTTCGCCAGCCATGAAGTCGAGATAGTAGATGCCGTTGGCCACGCCCCTGCCGCCAGCGACAGTTCCATTCCATTTCACCGTGTGATTGCCTGCGGCGAGCGGCCGGTCCACGAGCGTCGCCACCAATCGACCCTTCACGTCGTGCACTCTGAGGCGAACCCGTGTGGCGACCGAGATCCGCAATGGAATCGACACGCTGTCGCCTGCGATGAGCGGATTGGGAAAGCCGTGGCCGAGATGGTGGCGTGGTCCGAACGGGCTCGCCTGCGCGATGTCGGTCGTCGTTGCGACACGCGCCGTGAAGATGCCGCTCGATCCATCCGTGAACCGCAGCTCGAGGGGTACGATCCCGGTGGCGCTCACGTTCCCACCGAGGACGCTCGCCACGATCCGCATGTCGGTCCCGTCGCCTTCGACGTCGAACGGCGACCCGCTTCGCGCCACGAGATGCAAGGTCCCGTCCCGATCGACCAGGAAGAACCCCTGGGAGTTCGATGAATTGACCGCGGGACCGTCGAACGTGGCGATGAAGGCCAGATGTCCTCCGTCGCCGACCGAGAGGAAGGAGTTCAGGCTGGCGAAGAAAACCCCCGGCTCGGCGCCCGGGACGGGATCGCCCTCTCGAACCAGGAGGCTCAAGGGCCCCGGACGATCCCACCAGATCCCTTCGACCTGGTTTTCGAAGATCATGTTGAACGTCGCCGCGCCGCTGAAAGCGATTCGACTCTCGGCATCGATGCCGGCCAGGACCATCGCCGAGAACGTGTGGCCCGGCTCGAGCCCCGGCGCGGGATCCCCCGGTGTCGCATCCGTGACCGGCAAGGTGCCGCGCACGAAGAGACGGAGCTCGCCGGAACGATCTGTGTAGATCGAGCGCATGAAGCCGACGTCGCCACCCGAGAGCCTCGACCCGAACATGACGTGTCCCGCATCGTTGATGCGAAGCGGAACCCCGTCGCTGAAGCAGTCGATTCCGTTGCGGGCGCCGAAGGTGACCTCGGGTCCTGCATCCGGAGCGATCTCGCCTTCGGCCGCCAGCCGCACGAATCCGAATGCTTCCTCCTTCCAGATTCCCTCGTCGTTCAGCGCATCGATTCCCGCGCCCTCGAGGTTGCCGTTGACCACGAGCTGGTGCGACTCGTTCGCATCCCAGAGGCGAAAGGCGCCGCCGATCGCGAACTGTGCGCCCTCGCCGAAGACCACGCCCGCCGGCGACCCGGGCGCCGGATCACCGCCCTTCACGAGCGGCAGGAGATGGCCGGAGCGGTCGCTCCAAAAACCTTCCTGGTCGGGCGGGAAGGAACCAGCGGATTGGCCGGGGGCGCGGAAACCTGTGTTGATCGTGATCCGCCCATCAGCGCTCGCGCGCGGCAGACTGAACGTCGAGTAGACGAAGCCCGCGGGCAAACCGGAAGCCTGTTCGCCGTTGCGAAAGATGACGTCGAGTGCACCGGAACGCGTGGACCAGAACCCGAGCGCATTGCTGAAAAACTGGCCGTCGATGCCCGCACCGCGCAGCCCGGCGGTGATGGTGATCGTTCCGTCGGCGATGAGCGGCGTTTCGGTGTTGAAGGGAGTCGAAAAACCGAGGAACTCGACGCCCGGCGCGGTTCCAGGAGCGGGATCATCTTGTCGGGCCACGAGTACCGGCGCGCCATTGGAGGCGCTCCAGATGCTGAGCCCGTTCCCGTCGGCGAAAGTGCCTCCGGTGATCCCCGGCCCGCTCAGAAACGCATGGAACACGACTCGTCCCGCCGCATCGACCCGAGGTGGCAGATCGCCGCCGATCCCGGGGACGCCGCCGAGGTCGTTGAAGACGACGCCGGCCACGAGGCCGGGTGCCTGTTCGCCGGTCATGGCGACCTTCTCGAAGATGATTTCGGAACGCACCAATGTCGGCTGGAGGCAAGACAGGAGAGCGGCGACCAGGATCGACCGCACTGCTGGAAGCCCCGATTGATGATGAAGCGAGCGGCTCATGTGGGTCATCCTCCGCGTTGGGCGTGGCGGTGGCGACCGGGGGGTTATTGGCAACGGATGGATTGTAGCCGCGCTCCATGGTCGAGTCGAGGGCGTTCTCGAGGGGATCCGTTAGCGCGGTGCTCGCCAACGCAGCGGGCCGGGGCGGAGCGACCCTGGGGAAACCCGCTCGCCGCGTATCTACGTCTTTCTCGCTGCGATTCATTGCGACTTGGACAGCGGCCGAATCTCTCCCGATTCGAAGATCTCGACGGGGTAGCCTTCGAGTTGCGAGGGGATGCTGCCCTCGAGCTCGCGCGTGCGTCGGACCACCATCACCTTGATGCAGGGCCTGTCGTCCGCGGTGACGCCGATGAAAGTCCCCACCACACCGTTCAGGCTCATGAGCGTCGGCGTGTGTTCCTCCTGCACTTGCTCGATCGTCTTCATGGTCATCGGGTTTTCCCGTCGAACGGAATCGGCCGCGCCCTCGATCGGTGTCGGGCTCGCGGCCGACTCCGGATTGGCGACGGGCTCACGCCCGCACGCCAGAGCCACCATTCCCGCCACCGCGAGACTCGTCCACCACGCCCGCGATGCTCGCATGCCTAGGCCCCTGTGACGCATCCCAAGTCCGCAATCAGTCCAGCACGAAAGCAAGGCACCCGTCCACCACGGGGCGGGGACGGGTGCCGTCAGTTTCCTGGACGCTCGTGTGCCCAGAGTTTCTAGTTTCCGACCATCGTCGCGCCGCCGCCGATCCACGACAGCACCTGACCGATCGGGTTGGCGACCGCGATCGAGCTGCTGCCGGCGAAGAGGAGCCCCACCGCACGCGGGTTGGTGCTCACGTCTTCGACCATCAGCGAGCCCGAGTCGCCCCCAGCCAGGAATCGGCTGCCCTTGTTCGTGGTCAGGATCTGACCGGTGAACGTCTTGTTGAATGCGGCACCGCCAGCGCACTCGTTGTCGTACGCGATGCTCACCGTGGCATTGAGGCCGTTCACGCTGGCGCGCGAGAGTCCCGTCGTCCGACCGCTCTTCTTCACGTTTTGGCCGATGAAGGCGGCGACGGTCGATGCCGAGATCGTTCCAATCTCGAGGATGGCGCCATCCGTCCGCACCATCCCGGGGATCACGGCAGCGATCGCGGCATCGACGTTGCTGCCGGGCAACGACGCCGAACCCGCGAGCGTGGCCACGTTTTGCGCACTGCTGGCGTTGCAACCAACATCGATGAGTCCCGGCTGGGTGATCGGGTCGCCGTTCGTGGCGACGCGGCCGTTGCCACCGTTCACGATGTCGCTGCGGAACACGTGGTAGTTGCTCAGCACGTACTGCGTGCCGCCGGATTGCACCAGCGACCCCAGCGTCCCGCCGCAACAGAAGCCGTTGGCCAAGTCGAATCTCCAGCCGCCGGAAGTGCCGAGCTGGATGGGTGGCGTTTGAATGGCCGTGTGGCTCACGCCGCCACCGCCACCTTTCATCGCCACGATTCGACCGGTGACCACTTGCACCACGCGCACGCCGTCCACCTGCGCTGGCAAGCGCGAGGCCGGGACCAAACGTTCGGTGAGCACCTGGACCACGACGTCTCCACTCTCGTCGAGACCCGTGGCCGTGCCCAGGACGTCCGGCAGTTGCATGAGCTGCTGCGTGTGGCGATCCTGCACCGCCATGACCTCGACAACGCGCTGTTGGATCTTGCCCGTTGCGCCGGCGTCGGCGCTCTCGCTCACGGGCGATGAAGGTGCACTGGGTTGGTCCCCGAATTCGCTGCAACCCACCCAGACGAGACCGGCGATCGCGATGCAGGCGAGGAATCGTCCCATCCACGACCAGGACCGGGCTGGAGAACGAACGTGCATCACATCCTCCTGGCAAGGGGTCGAAGAAGCGGAGGCGGCCATTCCAGCGCGATCGCCGCATCTCGTCAAGGGGAAACTGATCGTCACCCATGCATGCAGAAGATGCGTCTTGTGAAATAATTCACAAATGCGGTTCGGGTACGAACGAGGGCATCGCGAACGCAGCGCGATGCCCTCGGGGAAGCGAATGCTCGCTCGAGACCTACCGGAACAAGCTCTTCACGTCGCTGATCGTACCGTCGACGACCCCATCCGTCGAGTTGGCCAGCGCCATCATGAGCCCCTTCACCAACACGCGGACGTAAGCCTGGTGGAACCAGCCTTCGCCGGCGCTTTCCGTCGTCTTCGCCGGGCCGAATGTGAGCTGGGCATGATCGGTGTCGGTGTGAGTCCCGATCGTCGCCGACACATCGACTAGGAGAACGCCCGATCGGCCGACAGGAACTACACCGGACTTCCACTCCTGCTTGGTCTCGCGTGAGTGGAACTGGATCGTGCGCGTTTCGGTCACGGTGCAACCTGGGATGGAGGGCACGGTGGCGGTGAGTACGACGGTCACGGGCGCACTCTGTTTGGACAGGTTCTTCACCTTGACGGTGAACTTGACCTTCTCCCCAGTGGTCGCAGTCACCACATGACCGGACTGGCCGCCGTTTTTGATCTCCAGTTGGACGTCCACGTGGTCCGCAGACGCCGCATTCGCACCCAGCGTGAGAGCGAATGCCAGCGCGACGACACCCGTTGTGAGCATTCTCTTCATCGCAACCTTCCTTCGGTCCTGTGGCTTTGCACCCGGCGCGACATACGTCGAGCACGCTGGCCACGAATGGGCTCATTTTTCGGGGGCGCTGGGTTCGGGGAACTGTCGGCGGCGTTCACGTCTGGGGATGCGAACACCAGCTTACAGCGAGACCAGAGGCGCAAGAAGGTCGCGATGCAAGGTTTCCCACTGCCAATTTTACACCATTCGGTACGGGGACCGTCAAGGCTCGAGCGCGACAATGCGGTCACGGCCCGTGATTCACCGCGCGCACGTTTGGTTTCGGTTCTGTATTGTGATCCTCATTGGGCGAAAGTTCCCATTGCGGTGAAAGTCCCCAATGCAGCGTTCAACCAGCGGACCCGGTGATAGCTCGGCGCCGGCTGCGCGCGGCGACGACCGCTCGCAGCACGCGCGAGGGCAATGGCGTGCCGAGACGCGCCTCGACCAGGAGCGATGCGTCGGCCAAGCGCTCGAGATCCACGCCGGTGTCGACGCCCATCCCGTGCAGCAGGTAGACGAGGTCTTCACTGGCGACATTCCCGGTGGCACCGGGGGCATAGGGGCAACCGCCGAGCCCGCCGGCGGAAGCATCGAAGATGTGCACACCTTGGTGCAGGGCTTGGACCACGTTCGCCGCCGCCGTCCCGCGCGTGTCGTGGAAGTGGAGCGCGATCGCGGCCGCGGGAACGGCGGCCAGGATGAGATCCAGCACCTGTTCGACTTGGGTCGGCACGGCGACGCCGATGGTGTCGCCGAGCGAAACTTCCTGCACGCCGAGAGCGAACAACGCGCGCGTCACATCGAGCACGCGCGCGGGCGCGACGGCGCCCTCGTAGGGACAGCCGAAGCAGGTCGAGACATAGCCACGGACGCGAACGTTGACATCGCGGGCCCGACGCACCACGGGAGCGAAGCGCTGCAACGATTCGGCGATGCTGGCGTGGATGTTGCGCTGGTTGAATGTCTCGCTGGCGGCGGTGAACACGGCGATCTCGTCCACGCCGCATGCGAGCGCCGTGTCCAAGCCGCGTTCGTTGGGAACGAGCGCCGGATAGCGCACGCCCGGGCGCCGTTGTAGCCGTCGGTA
>Ga0075418_10000885_pt1 | contig 32730 bp, 54 predicted proteins | sample SoiMetdeltSBSDD2_FD_81776 | JGI IMG/M metagenome (GOLD analysis project Ga0075418, IMG submission 81776) | Bulk soil microbial communities from a Populus tree surrounding site in Tennessee, USA - Soil MetaG P. deltoides SBSDD2 | ecosystem: Environmental > Terrestrial > Soil > Tree plantation... | reverse complement strand
CGGTTCGTCTGCGGCAGGTAAGAATCGGGAACTACTTCGGCGTAAAGATCGGTGTTTATATCCGCCGCACTAAGCCATATGCCGTCCTGTTCACCACGGCGCCCCTGTAACGAGATATACATTTCGTCGAACTGATTCGCCTTGAATAAGTTCAACTCAATCTCAGCGCCTCGCCTATCAACTTCGGCCTTATTGGCCAACTGTGGCGCGAATAGGCTTTGCGAGTTCGCGTCAAGAATCTCTGCTCCCGTCGCCGTGTCGTTCTGCACGCCTGGCAGGCCGCCGCTGAAGTCGGTAACCCGGCTGGCCAACTGCATGTGCTGGTTCAGTTTGTCCGTATAGGCGAAGTGTTGCGCTGACGGTGGCTGTGGTTGCAATTGGTAAACTGAATCTTGAAGGCTTCGCTTATCGTCTAGGGCTGCAAGTTCAACCGGAATGTTCGAGAGAGAGCCGAGGTATGCGCTTACGCCATTCGGCAGCAGCCGCGTATCGAACAATGTGGCAGGCATAGCCGACGTGCGCAACTGCTCGTAGATAATCGAATACACAAGGTTGAGTTGCATATTCGAGTTGATAATGTCCTCAATCCCGCTACCCAGCGACGATATAGCGCGCTGTCTCAGCACTCCACCAACCCAATAGTCTTTATGGCATTCGTCGCGCAGTTCAACCGGGCCTTTTATGCCTTCAATGAAGCACATATAAAGCCCTTTCTTGAAGACGTCCGCCAGTTTTGTGCCCGCCGGGATTGTCTGCCCGCTGGCCGTCTGTAGGTCTTTTTTCAGCCTCTTACGCGCGTAGAGGCAGGGCGAAAGCCAAACTTGAGTGAAATCAACGGTGGGCGCGTCGTGGGCGTCACTACGTGTTCTTCCACTGCCGGCGCCGTCAATCGTCGAGCGCTTCAAGTCGTCCTCAAGCGCTAGCCCTCTGTCGTCTGTCTTGCCCTGCTTAATCTCTAAGTCGGGGTATTCGTACTCAAGCTCAGCCACGCGCACGCGGCGATTACGAATGAGATACGTTGAAGTCTGCGGGCTTTTCGTCGTCTCGTGTTTAAGTTCAAAGCACGGAACGGGTTCACAGACTATCGAGCCGGTTTCTATGTCGTCGTATCCGGTGACGGCTTCGACTGTGAAGGGTTCGGCTTGTTCGACTTCGATATTAGGCGCGCCACAATCCGGGCAGGTCGGACTTGGAGGCGCTGGCTGTTCCACAGGTTGCATGGATTCTACCACTCCGCCATGCATGCCCGTCATCGGTTCATAATTAAGAGGGCCTCTATATCCCCCGTATTCAATCTCCGGGTTCGATCTAAGCGCCTCGTTTAAATATGCCTTGCTATCAAGAGGCGATGCCGTAGTCTTTTCAGCCGGGCTGTGCAGTATTACTTGCCCGTCTTTTGGAAGTACGCTGGCGGCATCTACTTCCCCTTGGACCATGTCAGCGCTTCCGCTGTCGAGAAATGGCGTGCGCGCTTGGGCACCGAGTCCGGCACTGTCGCCCGCAAATGCTCCGACATTATTTGGTCCAACTGCTGATATTGCCGCTGAATTTCCACTGCCGCCTCCACCATCCCCGGACCTAAAATTGGCTGAATAGGTATCCGCGCTGGCCATTGCTGTCGAACCGGGGGCGCGAAAAACTCCTCCCGCATTATCTCCATTCGCGCTAGAAACAGCGCCTTCAAGTCCTCCAATGTCACTTCCGGCGGCTGGGACGATTCCGCTGCTTCCACACTCGGCGCAGAAGTAGCTTGACTCTCCAAGCTGGATTTGCTGTGGCTCAATTCGTGGCCGTCTTGCATAGCTCTTCTCCCTATCGGTGAAATAGTAATAGCGCGCATACTTGCCCGCCTGCGCCAATAACGCCTCAGTCTGCTTGAAGTCCTGCGTGTACAGCTTCCGCTTGAGGAAGTCCCGCACGTTCTGCGCGCCCTTCGTGGCCCCTATCGCATCGTCAGTGTCGCGCATTGGCCGCCAGCGAATGTCCGTGTCACTGTTCGTCCACTTGGCTTTTATGTTCTCCGAATAGAACCCCGCAAAGTTGAAGCCATATACTGGGGTGTCGGTCCTGTCCGGTAATTCAGGATAGCGCCAGCCATTCCCATACTTGGCTTTCTTCAGCAGCGTCTTGCCTTCGATTACAAGGAAAATCAGCGCCCACAGGAGTTGTTGCGCCTCCCATGTGGACTTCTCTTCATCCTGCAACTGCGCCTTAATATCGCTGAACCAGTCCGGCTCTATCTCTACCGAACGGTCGGCGGCATTCTGTTGCGCATTGCGCAGTAGATCATCGGCGGGTGCTAGATTGGGTTGGTCTGACGTTGGGAGGGTTAGTGACACTCTATAACGCTCTTAACGGCGCGCGCTCGTCACGCAACGCCTTCTCTGTCGCCTGCCATTCCTGTGGCCACTTCGCCTTGACTTGCGCAACGCTCAGCCATCGCGCGTCCGGGTGTATCTGCTCCAACTCTTCCTTTATGTCGTCGTTGAACACAGCCACGTCGTTAGCTGACATTGGCGTTTGCGGTGGCGCTTCAGGATCGGGAATCTTGACAATCTTTTCGTGTTCGTACTTAACCACCGGCTTTTTGCCACCAGCCAGCACCCACAACTGATCGCGTAATTCCTCTTCCCGCTTCCGCCATCTGTCCTCACGCTTACTAAAAGTTCTGGCCTGGAACGCCATTGCGACGACACAGGCCAGAATCGTAAACACGACAAGAAAATAGGAGGTTGAAGCCAGCACCGCGAAATTACTCAGGAAGGCCGCCGGATTGATAGCCAGTACCAAGCGAATTATCCAGCCGCCCGTTTACTTGAGCCACAAGCCCCGCAATCGTCGTCACGCCGTGTGTCTCGTCGAGCAAGCCGGCATTGACGCCCATTCGCAAGCCAATCCCTATCTGTCTATTGGCGTCAGGCCCAGCAGCCGCGACAGGCGCAAGAGCTAGAATAGCCGCGATAAGCAGCGTGACAGTGGCGTTACTCGACACCGTAGTGTCACTCCCGCCCACTTTGCTGATAGCTTGAATGCTGGTGATAACTTTGGGCGCCGCACTCTGCCCGTCGGTATGCACTGCCATAATGATTTACCTCACTTTTTTCTTTTTAGGCGTCGGTACGTCAAGGAGTGGCGCTGTGTCCGGCGCTTCCTGCTCTGCTTCCTCCGCCTCTTTGCTGTATGCGTCCGGCGTTAGGACGCCGGTATAAAACTCTTCAATCGCGTTCCCGCACGCTTTCTCAAGAGTGGATTGTCCACCGCTGCGGGCCGTGTCTCGAACTGTGTCTAAATAGATTTGCCTCGCGGGCGCGTGCAGTTTGCTGTAATCCTGCCCGTATATCTCAGCCGCGCGAATTGCGATCTCTTCTAAGTGGTTTAAGTGGTTCTGCATATAGGCTCTATAAAATACCCGTTCGGTTCAGCGTATAACTGACGCTCGTAAGTGTTGCCCGCATATTCACTTCGCTCGCTTCCCAGCCAGTGCATGTCCATTAGTCCGGCATTGTACCGAGCGTCTGCACGTCTTCTTGCGATTAAGTCTGATGGCGCCGCGCTGGGCCAAGCAATCTCTAAATAAACCGGCTCAACGCCTAGCTTGAATGCAATTCGGTAGCGGCCAAATGTCATTCATACCCCCATTTTCCGCCCCTCGCTGTAACAACTTCCAGGCCGTGATAATCCAGCGCCCGCTTGTACGCTTCCATTCGCGTCAAGTCTTCTCTGTGGCCACTTACTTCAACTTCCCATTTCTCTTCAGGTTGAGAGAGCGAAATTATCCAGCATTTAATCAACTTGCCGTTGAGACTCGATCCAGGGCTAAACACCGACAGATTCCACCCGCGATCCTGAAGCGCTTTCAACGCGAACTGCATCTCCCGACGAAATACAATGGTTTCCTGAATCGGTATCCCCACTATTCGTCCCCCCATTTTCCGCCCCAGCGCTGGCCCATTTGATCTAATGGTGATTGCGGCTTCCAAGCGTTGCCGTGCGCCGGGTTCTTCTGCTCAAAGCGCCTCTTGATTTTAGCAATCTCGGCCTCACGTGCCATTACCCACCCCTCGAAAGCCCAATCACCCTCAGCCACATTTGGCTTGTTCTCAAGCCGCCAGCCTTCGGGTAGCTCAGAGTCAATCTTTTCTGCTTCCGTCATTGGCCGTACACTAGCGAACCAGCGCGCCGCAATGCCCCGCTGCGCGTCCATGTAATGGTTGAAGAAGTCATAAGGGACAATGTTGCTCGATCCCTTGCGCTCTGTAACATTCGGCTCAACGTAACGGTATTCCCGGAATTCAGCACGCAGCAGCGCTAAGCCTTCGTCGCCCTTCGGGTTAACCATTTGATCGTCCGGCACAATCACGTAAAAATCGGGACGCCCCATTAACCAGGGCTTGAACGGATGCGGCTTGTCCTTGTGGCGTATTCGTATTACGTGCTGCATTTGCGCAATGCCACCGTGTGCATCCGGCTTCCACTTCTGAAAGTTCAAGCCGCATTTGATCCGGTACGTCTCGCGCTGACTGCTGGCTTCGTGGGACATAACACGATATTGAATACGAGAACCCCAGCCGTGTTCGTCCTCAATCGCCTTTATCTTGTCGCCTACGTGGTCGGGAATCTCGCCCTTGCACGTCAGGATGGCCGGCACGAAGATCGAACCCGCGAGCTTGACGCCGTGAATGATTGGTGAGTTCTCCCCGGCTACAAAGTTCCACACTGTAGCCGCTGGATCAGGATCGAAGCCCCAATCTTGGCCGTTGGAGCCTAACCAATCGGAAGGAATACGCCGAACACGGAAGACGCTCTCAAACTGCGACCACGTTATAACGTGGTGAGAGTCTGGGCCGTCTGTCCACGCCTTGTATATGTTGCCCTGCGCCCGTATGCGCCAGTCGCCTTTGCGCAACTGCGCGCGCGTAACCTCGTCGAGCTTATCAAGCGACTCTTCATAGGTAGCTTGATCCAAATGCGGATTGTCTTCAAGCCTGGCAGGGACGAATGCGCGCCCGTTCTTCTCGTATTTGCAGATTTCTACCGCGTCTTCAGGTTGCCAGTCGTCGGGTATAAACCGTTCATACACCCACGCTGCGCCAATTCCACCAGGGTTCGACGCTGAACGCATACGCAACGGCACGTCTGAACCACTAAGCCGGCGTAAGCGCGAGAATAAGTACGTGTATTGACGCTCGCTGAACTGGGTAAGCTCGTCAAAGCCTATAAACTGGTATTCGGCTGACTGATACTGGTAGATATCGTCATCGCCTTCGAGGTAGCCAAAGGCCAAGAGAGCGCCGCTGGGGAACCGCCATTGCTTCTTCTGATCGTTCCAACGTGCGCCAGAGCCTTGCAGCCATTCGCGGGCGCGATCTAACAGCGCCTTCGGCTTTGACAGGTCTTGAAAGGTACGCCGCAAGAGCAGTGCCGCATAATTCGGCTTGTCTACGTGTTCGAGCGCCCCCATTAAGAGCGCGTCAGACTTTCCGCCACCAGCGGCCCCGCCGTAAAACGCCTCTTGGTGTGGCAGGCTCAGGAACAACGCTTGCCGCGTGGTGGGATCGTGGGGAATATACCGACGCACCACACTGCGCGCTTTAGCTTCCATTTGCTTCGCGCGCGCTCTGACGCGAACAAGTTCAAGGGCGGACATTACGCACCCCAGTGGACGCTGGGCGGATCAATGGCGCCCTTAGCTTCCAGCGCTGTCACGCGATCCCCTAGACCGTCAATAAAGCGCTGCAAGGTCGCATTGTCACGCTGTAAGTCGCTCAGCTTGCGCCCGTGTTCTGTGGTTAAGTCCCGGAGCGAATCAACTGCGTCGGATAAAATGCGATTGTCGCGCTCAAGAACTTCAATGCGATCTAACCGGGGATTCACGGCATGGCAGGATTTACAAACCGGCCAGTCTGACTCTGACTCAATTTGCTTACCACAATCAGCGCAGGATCCCCGGTGCGATTCGGGCTGACGCTCTCCAACTTCAGCCTCACGTCTACACAATCGTGAATCCTGCGCTGAATCCGTTACGCGACCAGGTGGCACTTTTACAGGTGGGGGAATATGCTGGGGAATCCGAAACTTAGAATCAAACATATATTGCGAATCCTGCGCTGAGTGGAGCGCCACGCCAGTGTCACGCCCCGCAATGCCAACCCATTCGCGCTGGGCTTCGGCAATCAACTCGAATCCGCCCTCACGGGCAACAATCTTGCCCCTACGCTTCCACTGGCGCGCGGTTGCTGGCGATACACCGATTGAGCGGGCGAAGTCTGCGAGGGTCATTAGTCCTTATCCATTGCCGCGCCGGCCCACATATGCGCCTCTTCGAGTTTTGTCACAACAAGCGAGCGCTCGCGGGACTTGGGGGCGTCTGGCGCTGTTAGCGCTTCAACCATAAGCCTGAGAATCGCACGCTGATAAGTCAGGTCGGCGTTAATCTCTAACTGCATCGGCTTCTGTTCAACTGTGTTTTCCATTTAGTTTATGTGCTTCGCGTAAAACGGCGCGTCTTGCGCAAGTAGTTGTTTAGCCTGCGCTTCGTCACCATTCAACGCGGCTTTGTATTCTTCGAGGAGCTTCAGCGCTTCGTCGCGCACAGCGGCGTCGTTGCGATTCTCTGTAATGCTAGTGGGTTCGTCTGAGTAGAGTCTGTGTTTATCGGCTGCAATGCCGAGTAGCGTAGAACCTTTGTCTTCAAGTGTGGCAGTGTCGGCTATTGTGAGATAACGACTTAGCAGCTTATCGACAAGCTGGCCAAACTTGTCCGCGATCTGTTCCTTTTTAACCTTTGCTAAAGTTGCTATCTCAGGATCGGCAGCGGCGCGAGACACCACGGAGGCGCTAACGCCAAATTCCTTAGCCACGGCGGCTTGCGTGCCGAGTTCAGGCAGGACTGCGAGCATTTCCGCCTTCTTCTCAGGCTTGATAGGGGCTTTACCTTTTCGATTCCCCTTCTTTGGCTTGTGTCCGTTGCCGTTTGTATGGCCGTTAGTTTCAGACATTGCGAATTATTGCTGTTTCAATGAATAAAGTAGTTGACAAATGTTTCCGTACTTATTATACTGCGTTTGTCAGTTGGGAATAACAAACAAGGAGAACTTATGGGCATCACGAATTGGAAAGAAGCGAGCGACGCGGTAAAAGAGTTTGCGGCCAAATACGGCGTAACGGCAATTTATTGGGGTACGGGTTCTTCGATTGCGAAGCCTCACGCTGTAGCCTCAACGCTTGACGCTTGGTCTGGTGAAGGAATGGGCTACTTCGTCAGGGTCTACCCGGAAGGCGACCACGGGTATATGTCGAAAGCCCCCTGCCATATGACGACGATTCGTATCAGCTAAATACAACGGGGCGTGCCGTAAACACGCCCCACACAATCGAACCTGAAGCATTAAAATAGGAGATTCGATCATGTCTACCATTTATTTTGACCCACGCGAGATTAAAGGTCTAGCGGAAGTTCTCATTGATGCGGGCCATGACCGCGAGCGGATTTACGATCTGATCCAAGTCGCCCACGTTGTCAACGCTCTTGCCTACGAAGCGCGTTACAACGAAACGGTTGAGACTTACGACCTGCGCGACGCTGACATTTATGCGGACAAAAAGAGTTTTCTTGCCGAGACTGGCGGAATTGGCCACCTAATTTACAACCTTGACGACCAGATGCCCCTATGGTTAGAGGATCGGCTTTACGAACTAAGAACATATGCCGCTCCGGGCTTTTACGAATTAAGGCCGGACTATGGCCAACGCTATACGGAATATGCAGCGCAAGCTATCGAAGCGAACCAGCCCAGCGTCGCCTATTGGTTCTCACGGCGCGCTGCTGCCTGCGCTTTCCACGAGTCGCCACAGTTACGGAACGTGATTCCGTGGCCGAATGTCGCCGCGAAGCCAAAGCCCTCGCGCAAAGCCCGAAAGACTTCTACCGCTTCAACGCGCCGAACTAAAGCGGACAACACTAAAGTCACCGTCAAATGTGTACAGCGCGCGTGGGTACGAAATCCTGACGCTCCGGTCGGCAGCCCTGCGTCCGGGCGTATCCGCTGCCCTTGCGGACAGGCGCCGGAGTCCGAATACAACAACGAGCAGCCGCCTATCACCTGCAAGTGCGGCACTGTGTACGCATGGAATGGCTACATACTCAGCGAAAGTGAGTTGACCCAACAATGAACCTCTACAGCTACCACGAAGCCGCGCGCCTGCTCTCATTGAGTGGGCGCGCCGTTGTTCATAAGCGCATGCTCAGTCTTATCATTCGCGGCGAACCGCTCACCGTCGAGGGTGGCGAGTTGCTTCAAGTCGGCGCGCGCTTACTTATTACCGACGCCGGACTTGAACGCCTGCGCAATTTTGAGCCACGCAAGCCGCCGGGGCGTCCGCCGAAGCATGAACCCTAATCAATGCCGCCATACTCTCTCTGAATCTCTCGCTGTATCTGGTGGGGTTCAAGTTTCGGCCCGCTCGTGTCAAATAGCGCGTGTTGCTCGATCTGGCGGCAGTTAAGATTTATCCAGGGATAGATTGCGTCAGGCTTTATGTGCAATTCCCCGTCCTGGACCCACACAACACCCTTTTCCGCTGGCTTGGCTATGCGCTTGGATTCGCCTATGAGTATCAACAGCTTTGCCGCTAGCAACGCTTGCCAGCGCGCAGCGGAAAGACGGAACATTTGCTGATTGTCGAGTTGCACAAAGTATCTGGAAGGATTCCCGCGACGTGTGGCCATAAAAGAAAAGCGTGCATGGGGATCACACCCGACTGTGATCCCCATGCACGCTACAGTTTCACTTAACTGAAGGGTTCGCCAATAAGCTAACGAAACGAGCAGTGCGAACAAGTTTTCGTGCTATCAAGATAATTTATACACCAAGCGCCGCCAATTTGCTAGCGATACTTGCTTTTAATTCAACGCTTAGCGCTGCGCCGTCCGCGAAAGCCTCGCTCTCGCTCATTCGGGATTGCGAAATACCCCGCAAAACAGCGCTTTGAAGGATCAAAACCAAGTCAGTCCACACAGCGTCGTCTGTAGCGCGCGTCCCTCTGGCTGTGGCAGCTTCGGCAACTGTAGGCAGTGGCAAGGGTGGCTCTTTCGTGGCCTCAATCACGGCCTTGAGCGAATTGAGCGAGAATTGCGCAAAGAATGTGATCCGCAAAAACTGCTCTCTCTCTTTGCCGCTCAAGCCTATAACCCCTTCCGCCTCAGCTTGGCGCAAGTCCTCGATAATGGCCGTGACAATGCCTAGGGCGTCAGCCTTCTTGTACCCACTCTGCACCCTGGCGCGCAGTATGGCAAGCGCGGCGTCTACTCTGCCAAGTATCGAATAAGCCGTTTTCGCGGCTGCCGCTTTGATCCTGCCGGCTCGGTTAAGTCTGTCAACGCTGTCTGTCACAGCCACGAGGGCGGATTGAGCGTTGGCCGAATATACAGCCAGTTTAGCCGTGGGTGTCTTTGGCCCACAGGCAGTGATAAGTGCGAGATTGAGAACGAGAGCGAGCGACACGGTTAGGGTGAGAGATTTCCTCATTGATTTTGTTCCTCTGCTGGTTTGGGTTTAGGATTGCCAAGATTACCGCGCATATGAAGGGCAAGCGCGCCAATAGTCGCGGTTTTGAATACCTGGAATATGAACATGATCCAAAGGCCGATAATCTGCGAGGTATGCGATGCTCCTTTTCTGACGAGCAGCAGGGCTGCCACCTCTGCTAGGGAGTTGAACGCAATAGCCGCGAGCGCGGCAATCCAGTACGGGCCAATCTTGCTGCGCGCTTGAAAGAAGTCATAGGCAATCAGGAACGCGGCGCCAGCGTCCACGATTGCAAGTGCTACCCAGATTACGCTAAATACTACGATCACTTTTTATTCCCGTTTTTTACAGCTTCGTGCAATGAACGTAATTCCCTAGTGATTTCTTGAAGGGCGTTTAAGTTTTGCTGTTGGGATTCGGCCATGAGGGTTGTCATAGCGCGAATCGTATCCGCAAATTTATCAGTTTGAGCGTCCAGCCGATCTTGCGAGCGGTTGATTTGGGCTGTGAGAAATGGCCACAAGTACTTAGCAATGCCGTAGCCGACGCCTAAGACCATAACGCCCGCAATGCCGATTTTGCTGATGATTTCCGGCCATTGTTGATCCATTGAGTTGCTATAAAGCGCTGGGGTGGGGTCGCTAGCTGTTGATTGGCCCCAGCGCTTCCCGGAGATACGAACGTGGGCAGAATAGAGTAGGCGCATTATCTTGTCAACATTGCTAACAAGTTAGCACTTTTAGGGTGGGATAATATTTATAAATAAGTAAAAATAACCTTGACTTGTAATACCCCTGCGGGTATACTTCACTCATCGCAGCGGCAATAAAGCAGCGCGACGGAACAAGAACCGACAGCAACGGGCCTGATAAGGAGAACGCGTAATGAGAACCAATAAGCAAATAAAGATACTTCGGGATGACCTCAAAAAAGGGGACAAGGTAAGAGTGATTAGCTCAGTTGAAGCATTCTATAGCGGCTACGCGGGACGCCCTCAATTGATCCTGTCCCCAGATATTCTGGGAACAGTTGGAGCTGTCAGAGTGCCCGTTGTTACAATCAGAGAGCCACGTCGGCCATACGATGAATATGTTTGCGTTGACTATCTCTGCCCTATCACAAATGAGATTCAACGGGCCGCAGTGAGCTATAACAATCTGGTGTCCGCATAGGTACAGTCCATGGAATGGACTTCTAAGACTAGCAACCCACGTGGCTTACCCCACTCAACAACGCAGATAACCGGAGAAATGAAAATGGCACTGACAGAAAAAGAAAGAGCAATACTGAATCAGAAATGGCAGAGCAAAACCGTGTACGCGGTTTATATCAGACTTCACAACGACCTACACTCGCACCTGATGCGAATTGTTGAGTCGCTAGAATCTGCCCAGGCCATTCGAGACACATTTATGCGCCCCGGTGGTCAAGGTGGCGGTGGGTATATCAAAGAGGGCCGGACGATTCAAAACAGCGACCAACTTGAGATGGGACGTGTCATTGAAAAGTTCGGCCAAGTGAGCAAATAGCAACCCACGGGCTACGTTTGGCAATCAGTAAACCTTGCGAATGTGACGCCGACGATTAGGTCTGGGGCTTCCGTAGTTTGTCGCTGTTCCCGGCTAAGTTCGCGAGCAATAGTCATTCCCAGGGTTTGCTGGTTGCCAAGCTTAACAATGGAGGAAGAGATGGACACGAGATTTGACGTTGAAATTCGACGCAGTAACAGCCTCGCCCTGCCTGTGCAAATCTGGGTGAGAAACGCCTTTGGAGACGTAATAGCTCGACACGGCTTTGAAACCTACACCGACGCAAGGGAGTGGCTAAAGGGCACGAAGTATCATGTGATTTATGACGAGGTTGATAGCCGATGAATCCCACCGAGCGCCAACAATCACTAGCCGCCGCCCGCCACGCATGCGATAGACTTGATGGCTATAAGTTCTCAGTTGAGGAAGTTATCAGGTTCCAACAGCAAACAGCGCCGGAATTAGGCTTTTTCTTGTATAACATACAGGAAGTAATTACCAACTTAGTCGCCGGATTCAAACTGCTGGACTCTGGCGAACAAAAGCGCAATGAAGCGGCGCGCAATAATGGCCAGTTCGGCAAGCTCGGCGGCTGGAAGAAGGGACGCAAGAGAAAAAGCGCCGGCTGATTAGCGCCACACGAACAACGCAACAACGCGCTTGAGGTACAGCTTAGCCGCACGGTATCTCTGGGGCGTTTTCTTTTGCGCCACTTCCCTTTCAAGCGCCGTGTTCGTCTGGTTCACTTCCCGGACAACGAAGCGAATCATTTCAGCGTACTTATTGGCTAGTTGCCAGTCTATGCGGTATGGCTGTGCGCTCTGCCAGAATAGCGCTCGCTCGCGGCTGATTTCGAGATACTTGGCGCGAAGCCATTCAAGATACTCTTCATATTGGCGGATTGCGTTCACTCATACCTCCCGGCCAGTCCCATTTCGGCCTTGATTATCCCCGCAATCGTCTGATAAGCGCTGATCTCGGTTTCGAGGGCGCGCTTGCGATCTCTGGCAGCCGACAGTAGGGCGTCGGCCAAATGCGCGTCTCGTCTCTCTACCTCACAGGCAATGTCCCTCTGAGCCTCGCGGGCTTGCACTGTGCCCTCGCTTTGCAAATAGGAAATGGCCTTTTTGTGTCTGTAGCTTTGATCGCTTGTGGCCCATTTCTCGCTCAGACTGTCTATTTTGTCCGACGCTTGGCGCAGTTCAGCCACCGCGCACAAAAGCAATTGCTCAAGTTCTTGTGTAGTCATAAAGTCGCTTCCTCCTTTGTCGGCTCTATCTGGTACAAGCTGTTCCGCCGATCCACCACTTGATAATTAAGCTCCCCGCCCTGCCGCATATCTCGCAGGATTCGGCCCGCGCTGTCTGGCGCAATGGGCGTGTGGGCATTGACGAAGCGCGTTAAGTCGGCCATATGGAACTGCTCACCGACGCCCCGCAAGCTGAAGAACTTCAGTATCAGCGGGGCGATAACGGCTTTGCAGCGCGCTAGCTCGCGGGGCTGGATTGCTTGTTGATGTAGGTTAAGTGAAAGCTGTTCCATTACTGCTCCTTCATCCACTTCTGAAACGCGGATCGTTCTTCCGCCGTCAGTTTTAGCCACGCCTTTTGCGCTTTCTCTAAGTTCGTCGGCTCTCGAACAATCCCGGCAGCTTTCGCCGCTGAGCGGACAGATTTATATTCGCCGGCTTTCATTCGTTCGTGGATGTCGGGGCGGTCACGGGCGATCCGGGCGGTTAAGTATTTAACGTCATTGCTGCCCTTGGCCTTAATAGATTTTGCCCGATTGGATTCATTGACTTTATCTGTCAAATCAGTTATGACGTGGGCATAACTGATTTGACTTGTAAAGCTTTTATTTGCATTGCAGTTGCCCTTCATTGCTTCTTTTTTGGTTAGTAACGTCGCTGCATCTAACGCCTGCCTATCTGGTATTGCGCCGAAGTGTCCAGCGGCTTCAAGCGCTCGAACGCCTATCTCGACCTGTTCAACAAACTCTGGTTCGGTATCCAATTCCTCACGACAAAAGCGCTCCCATGTTTTCGGTTCATCCTTGAAGTACTTCTCCCATGCGCGATGCTCTTGTAGTTCGCGGACGCTATACACCAATGGCCGACTATCAGTAGCAGCATTGGAGGCCGCTTGGCGAGCCGCTAAAATAAGCCGTTCGAACCATTCTGGCGTGCAGGGTATACTCCACTTCGGTCTAGCTTGGCCTTGAGCCATGGCGGAACCTCCCTTCTATGTTTCATTGTCTCGTATTCGGCATTCAGCCAATCGAATTTCGGCTTAAATTCGTGCTCCATCATTCCGTCGCTTCTACGAGAGTCTGCCCCCTTAATCCATTGGTCATGGGTAAAAGCATAAAGGGCGCTTTTGAGGTCTTTAGGTGTCGCCGTTTTTGGGTCGCCGCCCTGAGTTTTGATATAGAGTTCACCCGCCTTACGTACAAATGTACTAGTCAGGTGCTTAACCCTATCTCGATAGGGTTGCTCTGCTGAGCGAACAGGCAAAGGATTCGATTGGCGCGGGCGCTCCGTGCCCAGGTTGGCGCTGTAACCTTTCACGGCCTGTCGCAGCCACTCAGGGTTGGACTTCGCTATCTCCATAGGCATCCCGACACGGACAGCGTAAGCGATTATATCTTGTAGTTCCGCATCAGTGTCCCCGTTAGTACTACCCGACGGGGTTACAAACTGCGTCCACTCATGCTCCGCTGTTACACCAAGGGGTTCTCTGAATAATGGCCAGGGGTCGCCGCCATCGCCGCCTTCTTTTTTCTGCTCACACTCTAGCTCTACTTCCAGGTCGGTGATTAAACGCGCCATTTCAGTATCCGCGCTTGCGATAACATCGCACACATCGTCAGAATATTTAGCGATTGCGCGATTGCGGCGGAGGCCCCTGCCGAGTCTTTGTAGGTTCTTTGTGTCGCTATAGATAATGCTGAAATCCACTACGATACTGGCGCGGACGTTATTGGAACCTTCGCCGAACATATCCACGTTAAGGAGACAGGGGAGGGTTCCATCTTTAAACCGCTGGATAATTGCTTTGTTTTCTTCCTGACTTGGGCGGGCAACGCCTACCCAGTCTGCAAAGCCGTCGCCCGCTACGGTATTGAACTGCTGCGCCAGCATTTTTATATGGTCGCATCCCATACCGAATCCGAGAATTTGATGCTGTCCAGAGTGACGCGCGTTTTTCGCGTCGTACAAGTCGAGGGCCTCGTGTACTTGCTGGGCTATATATTTATTATCTAGCCGAAGTTCTTTGCGCGCTTCGTAGACGTTGAACACGCCATATTTCTCCTGGAACTCTTTCATGTCCTTAATGCCTTCCTTGCGCAATAGCTCTGTCGTGACATGCACTGCCGTATCTTGGCCCGGCGGAATTACATCAACGCCATAGTGTCCAATGTGGCCTCTTGGCTCTCGTATAGCCTGCTCGTCTCTCGCTTCACGGAGTGTCACCTGGACATCGGGAACGAATATGTAAGCGTCTCCGTCCGGCTGGTAGCATCCAGCTATCGTATGTTCTCGGTCTGTGCGAATCGGAGTCGCTGAAAGCATCGTCGCGACGGCAATATTGCCTTGGCGCATCAGTTCGCGTATCGCCCTGCCCCAAGCGCGGTCTTCAGACAGCCGGTGAAATTCATCATTTATCAGTTGCCAAGAACCGGTCGCCAACAGTTCGCCATAAAACGAGGGATTGCGGCATATACCCTGATACGAAGCGACGAATATTTCCGCCTTGCCGGACTCGTGATTGCGATAGTCGGAAGTGATGCCCGTTACTTTAAGTCCGGCATATTCCTTAGTAGCGCGGATAATTGAGCTTCCCCAAAACTCAGCGTTCTCTTGGGCTTCAAGCGCCCACGTCTCGCGCAAGTCGTCGTTGGGTACAGTTACAAGGGCGCGGTTAACGATTCCACGTCCTCTGTAGATGAGATAGGTTCCCATTCCTGCCAGGGTCTTTCCATAGCCAGTAGGAAAGACAACCCTATCTAGATGGGTTTCCCCTGACCGCGCTTCGACCCCCATTGCGCGATTGAATAATTTCGCTTGTCCGATTAGGGGCGTGTTTTTGCCTCTGATGTATTTCTGCCACGCTTTTGATTGCATGGCGGGCATGTCGCTCTCAGATTCCATAACTTGGTTTCCCCTCCCTGCGAATAGAGTTGTATGTGGTCAACGTGGAAGTTATCCGGCAGCAGCTTCCCACATATCGCGCAATTGCCCTTGCTGAGCAAAAACGCCATTAGCCGCTGTGTCTTTGTTGCAAAACGTCTTGCCATAAAAACCAAAAGCCTTTTGATCTGCGTTCCGGTCGTGACAATTGCCCAACGAGTTAGGCTGACCACGAACGCAGATCAAAAGGCTCTACCCGTCGCTTCGGCTTGTCACAACCGTAATGCCAGCGTGAACATAGCATAATCAAACCCAAATTATCAAGTCTACAAAATGGCTAGATAAATTTGTTGACAAGTTATCACAGTGTGCTATAGTGAAAACCGGCGAGAACATTCAGAACTTGAACTGTTTGATTGATAACGACTTACAGGTGTAAACAATGAAGCGAAAAACACACAGCAACCTTAGATTCTTTCGCGGCGCTGTCACGCTGTTTGTGATCGACGCCGCGCTGTTAATCGCCTACTTGATATGGAGATAAGCCATGCTAACCACAGAAGCCGAAATCAAAGCCGACATGGCCAAACTAGATGGCGCAATCGTCGAAAAGTATTCACAGATTGAGGAATCCGAAGCCAGCACGGCCCTGTATCGTCGGCAATGCGAGGACTTGCACCGACAGCGCGCCACTTTAGAAAAACAGCTACAACGTGAAGTGGCGCCGCAGATCAAGCCGCAGGGCAAGTGCGTGACTATAAAAATGCCTAACGGCTACTTTTGGAAGATTTAACGACTTTGCGGGCTGGATTGAGCAACCACGCCCGCGCCGGGGAGTGCGGTTTTAACCGTGTCTTTGGTGGCCGCACTTCCCCGCTCAATTAAAGGAATCCCCCATGCTAGTGCAGGTGAATAAGCAAACATTTTTAGAGCCAACGCTAACCAAACCGGCTAGACTTACTCCAAAGCAGGTAAAAGCGTTGCGACCGGCGCGCATTGTTGGCGTGCTGATAAGAAACAAAGAGATACGCGCGGCAGCGATAGCCGCAGAGAGGACAAGCAAATGAGCGAATCAAGGATTACGGAAGGATCATGGGAGTTCACTATCTACGGACTTCCAGCCGGAATGATTGAGGAACAGCGAAAGTTGGGCATTGAGCCGACGCGAATACTCAGCAATGACGGCGCGGCCACAATCATGGGCGGCCCGGAAGACGACAGACGGCCAGTTGCCCGCGTTGAATGCCATGCGCCCTTCAAGCGCGGACAGGGCCATAAGTCGGTGTGCGCGGAGCGTGACGCAAACGCCCGCCTGATAGCCGCCGCCCCGGATTTATTGGAGGCTTGCGAAGCTTTCGCCGCGTTTGAACGACACACACCCGATTGCGCCAACTGCGATGAGTGGGGCGCAGGTAATTGCCAAGAGGGACACAGGCTGTACAGCGTGGCGTGCGACTCGATAAACGAAGCAATCGCTAAAGCGAAAGGGGAAAGCAAATGATCGAGCTTGCGCGTGATCCGTTGGGGAGCGGTAGCGCGCGAGAGGGGAGGCGTGACGAGCAACCGCGCCTCCTTTAACAGCTTGCGCGTGAACTTTTGAAGTGTGATTCACGCGCCAGAGGGGAGGGGCGTAAACGGCAACTTCGCCCTTCCCTGCACTTTCACAGAGACGGAAACATGAGCGACTTCAGCAAATGGTACGACGGATACGAAAGCGTGATTAAGGGGATCGAGATAACGCCCAAAGGTAAACGCCGGTGCAACCGCTGCGGATACCGCTGGCTACCACAAGTGGAACACCCAAAACTCTGCCCGCATTGCAAGTCGAAACTGTGGGCCACACCTCGTTGCTACCGACTCAAAGCCAAACCAGAAATTCAGCCGACAAGGAAGAGGGGAGGATCATGGCAGTAAAACTAACTATGCCCTACTTAGGCGCGACGAACATTAAGCGAATCAAGAAACTTAGCCCAGCACAACAACACCTTTTCGTCGCTCTCGTAAAAGAACGGCTGCCGCTAGCCGAACAGTTCGAGGACATGCAACCGGCGCAGATCGTTGTTGACTGTTTAAGCTACGCTGAAGAGACGAAGGATTGCGAGAAAGAATTGGCGTGGCTGAGACAGCCAATCCCGTCAAGCCACCACGATCACAGCCACACCGGGTGGGCTATGCGAAAGTACGGGGAGGGCTGGCGCTAGCGGGGAAGGGGAGCGGTTAGGCCGGCAGAGCCAACCCTAATTGCAATGTGGACGCCGATTCAATTACAGCGTCCAAAAATCTCTTAGCCTCGGATTGAGCCTCTTCAATCTCACCGGCAATTCGCAAAACCTCTTTAGGCTCGCTCGCTTTTTCGCGCAGTTCGATCAACAGAGCGTCTACGCGCAAAAGTGACAATCCGTTTAGCTGCGATGATGCGCTTGATGTCTCGGACGATTTCTTGCTCATTCTTTTCACCTCTCAAAGTGTCACAGTCCTGCTGATTCAGGAAACCGCAATACTCGTAATCTTGCCCCAACTTGGCCCCCGTGTCACTAAATAACAGCGGGCGATGTTCCAGCGAAAACCCGTCCGAAACCGGCTTCCAGTAAAAATACTTGCCAATATCCGGCAAACCATTTTTGCGTGGACGGCCTTTTCGCCCGGATTTTTCGCCAGACTTCCGACGGTTTTTCGCTGGCGAAATCTCGCGCGTCCCGACTATCTTTTCGCCAGCGTACACCGTCAACGTAAACGGTTGCTTTTCCTGACGTTCCCGCCCTTTTTCACTAGTGAAAAGTGGCGGTTTTTCACTAGTGAATTCCAGGGGGGGGGCGCCAGCGATTTCCGGGGACTTTTCACTAGTGAATTGTTCCGGTTTTTCGCTGGCGATTTCCGGCACTGGTTCGGGTTTGTTGTTTTTCGCTGGCTGCGCCTCAATTTTCGCCACCGGCTCGGCGCTCAACGGTGGCTCTGCGGTTTTCCCACATCATTGCTCGCGTCGAACTCATGTGGAAACGGATTTTCCGGTTGAACCAGCGCGACCGACCGCTGCAAGTGATCCGCTATCCCGTCAAAGTTCTCGTCTATATCCTGCTTGTTGGCCATCATCCAGAAAACCGGCGCCACAGAGATGAGCGATAGGATGAACAGAACTGAGTACATCCAGCCGTCAATGTACCAGCGCGGCAAGATTGAGGAATCTTTAACCTTGTCGGCGCTTGCCTTCACAGTGTTGGCTACTTCCTCTTGCGCCTTTTTGGCAATCTCCTGCTGGGTTTTTGACTTCCACTTGCCACTGGCGCCTGCCATTTGTTCCTTGCTCATTTTTGTCAAGGTTTCTTCCAGTCGCTTTTCGGCGTCCACCTGCACCGCTTGCGCTTCGGACATTCCCCGCAGCACGCCGGCGTGAACCAAAATGGCAGGCGCCAGAATGAGGCTGAATATCAGCGACCACTTGCGGACATTGATATGCTTGTTGAAGCAGTGCCACAGAACCAACGCCAATAGCGCAGCTTCACCCGCAGTCGCACCAAGTTTCGTCACGGCAGGGTAGGCGACTTTGAGGCCGTCAATATGTTCCCAGAACGCGGCTATTGACCACAGCGCCAGCAGAAGCCACAACCCGACGCCGACAAGGGCCATTTGGCCCCGCTGTGACAGCAAAGACTCTTTTTTATTCGGTTGATTCATATGCCCTCTTTCGGAAAAAGAGGACGTGGTAAGTGTTGGCCGTTGGACAGTTAAGGGAAGCCCCGTTTATTATCCACGCGCCCGCACTCGCCGCACGTCCGTTGCGGTTAAAAGGCTCGACAAATGGGTTTCATCCTTTGTCGAGCCGTGTGCGGGTTTATCCTACCATTCGGTAGGCTGGGTGTCTAATGGTGTTAATGTGTTTACGTCTCGGATTGTCGCGCTCGACGCAGGGCATGCGGACGCTGGCGCGATTCGCTGCTAGCCACGGGCGTCTAAACGCAAGAGAGCGGCATTATACGCGCGCGCGCCAGTTCCCTTTTACCGCTCTCGTGAAAACGTAGACTCTAAGATTGCCCGGCCTATGACTTCCGCACACTGCGGGACGATAGCGTTACCAATCGCCGTTAGTCTGGGTTTGAGCCATCCAGCCACGTCGCCGGAAATCCCATCAACCTCAGGCGAAATCGTGCCGACCTGGCTAGGTCTTTCCGGCCAAGCCACCACAGGACATGATTCAATCTCTTGCCTGTGCGCCGGCTCATATACTTCTTTGTGCATTGCGGTGAGTGGTAATCCGACGCTACTGGTGTCGGCCAGTCGTCCGATGTAGAAGAGTCGTTCTCTTCTATGCGGTGCGCCGAAGTCTTCAGCAGCCAGCTTGAGGGGCAGGAGGTCGTAACCTCTAACTCCAAACTCACCCGCAAGCCATTCGTTGAATTGAATTCCGTCAATCTCAAGACTAGCGACTCCGCGAGGGTTCTCCGCCAGCACCCACAAGAGAGGCTGTTCTTGCGCGTCGTTGATTTCAGACACTAGGCGCAGATAGTCAGGCCACAGCCACCTATCGTCGGCGGCCCCTCGTCGCTGTCCGGCGACGCTTGCGGGCTGGCAGGGCGGGCCTCCAACGAGGGCGCCAAGTTCTCCGCAATTGGCTCGAATAAGTTCGCCCGTAAGCGTCTTGACATTGGTATGCCTCCAAACGTTCGGCCAGTGTTTTTCAAGTACGGCGTTGCAGAACGGCTCAATCTCGCATTGCCCGACGCAACGCCAAGTCGCGCGCTCCAAGCCCAAATCGAATCCGCCTATTCCTGTGAATGTGCTGAAAAAGGGAATCACCCGCCCACCCCTTCCCCTTCCGTCTTGGTAACGATAATTTCGACTTCGGGTTTTAGCTTCCAGCGCGCGCCGACTTCCTGCGTAAGTGTTCCCAGCTTTAGCCACTTCGGCGAGTCGTCCGGCGTGATCGCATGCTTAAAAAGCGCGTCAAAAATAGCCTTCAGCGACGCGCGCGCGTTGTCCTCGTCAAGCGTTCGCCCACGCCGAATGGTTACAGACACCATGACAGGGAATGGGGCAACGGGCTTCCCCGCTTGAACCCAAATCCATTCAGCAGCGCGCTTGTGGGCGGTCTTGGCCCGAATCCAGGCGCGGAGTTTGCCGCGCCTGTTCGGGTTCTGATCGTTTACGTCAACGGGAATAGTCAATCGGCAGATTTCCATACTTAAAATCCCGGCATAACAATGGTGTTGGTGATAGCGCGCGCCAGTTCAAGTTTGCGCTCGTCGGACAGTCCCGCCAGATCAATAGGCAGGCAGCCGTGGAGGCGAAGAAGCGCACGAAATCCGGGATCGAAAATCCCGTCACGGCTCAGCGCTTCCAGCAGCACAGCCGACGGATCGGGCTTGAAGACATTAGCCTCAATTGCGGCATGAATTGCGGAATCGTTAATTGAAGTGGACATTGTTTTTCTCCTTTTACGCGAGCGTTGCACAAAGCGCGGTGAAGCGCAGGGTTATGGATTCGGTAACAAGCCAAGTGGCGTCGAACCGCACCGACTTAGCGTCTCGGCTCATTTCAAGCCGAGAGGATTCGCAAGCGTCCAGTGCGCCGCGAAGATTGAATGCGTTAGATCGGCAGTTGAAATTGGCAATAGCGGACTCTATGGCGAAGCCGTCATTGCCCGTCCCAACGTCTTTGGCCTCGGTGGTAAGTTCGACGTAATCACTCGCCACCGTAACCGACAGGGGCTTGAAACCCTTTTCGGTATCGTCGGACACAACGAACAAACGCCGTAACGCTTGCTGAAAATCAACCTTCTCGAACTTGCCAATCACGTCTTTCTTGCGATTAAACAGCAAATCATATTGCGGCAGGTTGCCGGACATTAGCTTGCCAGAGACGGCACGGTGGCCGTTCTCGAACTTAACGGCGCGCTCACCTATCACGCAGACTGTCGGGGCGTCCGAGTTGACCGACAGGGACGCAAGCGCAGGGAAGAATGGACGGTGCAATCCGACGCTGAAATCCGGGTTGTTATACGCGGGTGCAATCTCGACTTCAGTTCGCAGCGCCAATTGCTGATTGCAGGCTGTCGTCAGCAAACGCCCCCCGCTCGCTCTCAATTCCATTACCTGCGTGTTGCCGAACTTGCTTACCTCAACGTCTACGGCTCGCACCGTGGCGGCAATCATTGCCTTCAGCGCAGCGGTGGGAAGCGCGACAAGCTGGCCTTCCACGTTCTCGACATTCGGAAACTTGTCCACCTCCCAGCCGGCCAAGCTGAACTTTGAACGTCCGGCCTTCACTTGCAGTTTGCCCGGTTCAACCGCAAGTGATACCTCACCCTCGCTTATGTTCTTCACGAGGCCCGACAGGCGCCGCAAGTCAACGCAGATCGCGCCAGCGCCGGAAACGTCAAGAATTGGCACTTGCGACTGCGCGGTAACGTCCAGATTCGTGGCGGTGAGTTTTAGAATCCCGTCGCCAGCGTCCAGTTTTACCGTCGCCAGGATCGGGATAGTGTTTTTGGTTTCGCCAGCCATTGACACGAAATCAAGTTCTCGCGCGAATGCGGCCCGGTTGACTAAAAATTGCGGTACTGTTTGCGCTTGTGGCATTTTGTTCTCCTATAGTTCCAATGCGTCGGTAAGTAGTCTGATTGCCCGCTGGTATTCGTCGGGCGTCAGAGTGAGCTTGCATATCCGCCCTTTGGCCGCGTTGTAGATGCGATGTCTTTTCAGTTCGCTTTGTACGCCGCGCGCGTCAATGACGGCGCTAGCGATAATGGCGCTGATTGCGATGGCGGTTAGTTGTTCGGCGGTTGGCACTGTGATTGCGGTTTCCATTAGGCAGCACCTTTCGCGTTCTCAATGCCGAGGCAGCGTCGGCAGTAATTCACGGCCCGCACGACGTGTGACCGCGATAAATCGCGCGTCTTGCAGTAGTCGCTTTTAAACATTGCCTTCTCTATGTCTGCCTCGGACTTGCGCCAGTTGTCCGTATTGGCGAAGTCCGCTGGCAGCGCAATCCCCAGCCGTTCCGCTTCCTCTCGCGTCCAACGCACGATCTGTTCGACTTCGCGGAACCAGTACTGCGCCTCGCTAAAACTGTCTTCCTTGCCGCTACCTGTCATTTGCCTACCCTCGCGTCTATCCACTCCGACGCCTCTTGTCTTGATTTCGGTGTCTCTTTGCAGCCCAGCCGACGCAGGTAACTCAACTGCTTTTCCGTCGGCGGGTACTGCGCCATATACGCCGCGACATGGACGCTACCGGCTTTTGCCTTTAACTTCGCGCGCTCGTCCTGCGGCAGTCGCTCGCGCCACAGGATGTGAGCGGCCAAGCTCCCAGCTTCTTCGTTAAGCAACTGGATCACCAGTTTGTCTATCCATTCGTCGGTTAAGCACGAACTGTTATTGCGTCCCCGGCGACGCCGCGCTTGGTATTCGACGTTCTGCAAGACTTCCATTTCAGTCTCGCAACCCTCGCGCACCGCGTAGCAAAACAGGTTGATAATCGTGCTGTGCGTGTTGCGTGGGAAGTAGTTCAACCAGTCGCCTTGATAGTCCCAATTGTTAGTACGAGTATTCATTGACGGTTCTCCTTTCGCTGTATTCTTTTTCGGTGTATCTGCCGTTCGTCTCGCCGTACTCAAGCGCGCAGGAACCTTTCTTGCCCGTCGAGTAGAAGCGCACTTTCTGGACGTGAACGTTAACGCCTGCGGTTTGGCTGCTGGGACGGTGGACAACGATTCCGTAATCGGCCTTGTTGTAGAAGTGCGCTGAGTCGGCTATGTCGTAAAGCGTCGGCACTTCGTCCTTTTGGCCTTTCGCCATGAACTTTGTTGGGTGAGCCACAAGCCACGTGTGGATATTGTTCTCGCGCGTGAACCGGCGGATTTTGTTCAAGCCCTGCTGAACGAATTGCGTGTAGTTGCCGACGAGTTTCGAGGGCGGGTTAAGCTCAGACCACGGATCGAAGATGAAGCCATCAATGCCGTCGTCCCGCACCGCGTCGAATGCGTAAGAAAGCACGCCATCAACGCTCATGTCCTCATCGGGCACCTGCGCGAACTGGAACGCTTCCGGGAACGTCTCAAACGCCCATTTAAATTCTTCGTCCGTCGCCGCGCCGTCGGCTGCCACGAATGACGGCTTGCCGGTGATAATCCGCGCTAGATCGCAAGCATGCTGTTCAATCGGCTGCGTCTCGAACGAACAGAATAAAAACTTCCATTTCGACATTAGCGCCAGGTTGAAGCAGAGCGCGTTCAGCCACGAACTTTTGCCGTGCGAGGGGATGCCGGTAACAATCGTGAACAAACCCTTACGCGGGCGATACAGCTTGGCCACGTTATCCCAGCCGGGATGTTCGCCGGTAGTGGATGGCATTTTGCGGTAGGCGTCAGATCGCTCGTACAGTTCACCGAACTTGAAGCGGCGCGCCTTGCGCTCGGCGTATCTGTCTTCCAGCGCGGGTTCTCCGTCCTTCGACTTTGCAGGCTGTGAGGGCTGGGGCCTTCGCTGTGGATCGTAAAACTCAATCTGGCCGGCCAGCGCTTTCGAGAGCGTCATTTGGCCGTACGTGTCGCCATTGCCGTTATGTCTAGCGTCCCATTTGTCGCGCATTAGCCGAGACGCGCGAAACATTGAGTCAAGCACGTCGGCTCGGTTCTCGCACCAGAAAGCCAGTTTTGAACACAGCGCCAAGTCTGCTGAAGAATCGTCGCCGTTGTAGTCCGACGTGTCACCGTGGAAGAGACGCGCGATTGACTGGCCGTTCTGCGCGGCAAACGCTTTCTTCAGCCGGTCGTCAACCGTCAACGCGATGACGGACGAATGGTGGCTGTGACCGCTCCCGTTGCCATTCTTCAGCGCGGCCTTCGCCTTGCGAATACCTTCCACGATCTGGCGCAGTTGCGCGGTGCGATCCTGAACCGGAATAAAATCCGCCCACGTCGAACCCGTGACGGTGAAGTAGCGCCCCTTGTTGTAAACTTCGATTCCGGTTTTCGAGTCCTTCAGCGCTTCAGTAAATTCGGCCTTCACCAGAACGTGAATCCCAGAACCCGACGGGGAAAGCTCGGTGTAGGAATCCAGCAACTCAATCACGCGCGCGCCGACTTTGCTAATTCGGAGTTCACCGTGTTCGTCCACGTCAACGCAGTTGTCCACGTCAACCCCAACGATGCCGCTTTCGGGGGTGAACATAAACCCCAGTCCGTCGAAGGACGAGCGCGCCGTGTCCCACGCATTTAGCGCGTCCTTGAACGTCGTCCACGTTTCTGGATCGTTGCTCTTGGCTGCGCTGCCGTTCGCCTGCATAGGCAATTTTGCCCACTCAGCGCGGCCCGTGCTTTCGTCCACTTTCCAGATATAGCGCCACAGCACCCACTGTTTCAGCTCTTGCAGGTCGGCGGGTATGTTGGCGATCACGGGACGAATTGCGCTCGGTCGTCGGTTTTTATCCAGGTGTCGCATTAGCTGTTTGCTCCTTGCCGGTGTGTTTCGTAATTCTCAATCAGCCAGCGGTCGTATGCGTCCCACTGCTCGATCACGTAGTCGGGACGTGGGGCCACAGTTCGCTTGAGTACCTTGAACCAGAATTCTTGAAACCACTCCGGCCGTCCGCCTTTGTGGTTTTTGGGGTCAACGCGCGAGCCAACCCACTGCCCGCAGGTTTTTACCTGCTCTCGCAATTTCCAGTTAGTTTCTAGAATTGGCTTTTCCCACAGTTCGCAGGCTTTCAGAATAAACCGCTCTCCCATCGTCCACTGAGGTTCTAGGGGTAGGGGAGTGTCAAAGTCGTCGTTGGGACCACAGAGCGCTCTTGGGTGTGTTCCGTTCTTCCCGTTTTCGCGCGCGCGCTCTCTCTCTGGTTCTATGGGCTGGTTCATGGGCTGGTTATTCCTTATATGCGCACCCAAGTTTTGGGTAGATTTACCCAAACTTTGGGTAACTTTACCCAAGTTTTGGGTGGAGTCACCCAAGTTTTGGGTAATTTCCCCAAAGTTTGGGGAGCTATCTAAAGGACTTCCCAAATCTTGGGTAGCAGCCTCTTTTCCGTTACCCAAAACTTGGGAACTAGCTTTTCTGCCAGACTTTTGCATCGGCTGGCCGGTTCTTTCGGCTCTTGACTGCCAGGGTGACAGTAGGCGCACAATTCGCCCCCCGTGGTCGCCAGTTGTGACGGTGATAAAGCCCATTCGTGCTAATTTCCGGTCATGTTCGTTTACGTGGTCTTTTCGTATACCCAAATCTTGGGAAGTCTTTTCAGGTGATACGTTTGTCTCGCCTGTGTCCTGATCGGCGCGGGCGCAGTAGTAAAAAAGTATCTGCTGCGCTGATAGCGCAATATCTAACCGCTTCATAACCCATTCGTCGGGTATGTAGGCCATTACTTATCGCACCTCTTAGCGCTGAATCAGCCTGCGTGTCTCTTGTACTTCCTGTGTCTTGCGTGGGCGTTTATCGAGCCGTGCAATCACTCGCGCCTGCGTACTCATTGTGTCCCGCAGCATGCGGATATGGCTTTCGTCTTTCTGGGCGCGAATCCAGTAGCCGACAAGGCCGCCGGCAATGAACGCGGCGGCGCCAACGAGTACCGTGACTGCCATGTATTCGTCGTAAGGATTGGTGAGTAAGTTCATAGAGCAACGCCTTTCGATAGGGTAGGGCTGGCCGGTAGTGGGTGGCCGGTAAGTCCTGTGTGTTGGGTGGCAGCAGGCCGGAATTTAACCGGCTCGACTTAAACGAGGGCTTGGATTTTCGCCTTCCGGCTTACAAGAGGCATCGCTTAATCGCGCGTCTATCAGCAAGCCATCAACGCGCCGCATTACCAGTTACCTGGTGTCCTCTCTCGTTCCCATGTTGATTCATGGATGCCCTCTCTACTTGCTGTCACTATTCCCCCGCTCTAAATTGCCGGGGTATTCGTCACGTTTGAGCGATGATCAAACGTCGCGTGTCGCCATCCACGCCGCTGCTGCCGTAAATCAATAGTTGTGAAAGAACGTTGCCGGTTACTCTCGTCCGGCGTTGCGCGCGACTCACGAAGCGGCAACAGGTGGGGTTTCTTTCGATCCCAATCGTCGCCTTTCAGTTTCACAACGCCACTACTAAAGGCGAACTTGGTTAGGCGCTGTGGCAGTCTCAACCTTTCGGCCTTCCTGCCCCACGGCCTCTGCACCCGAAGGCTTTATGCCGCGTGGTATATTTGAGAAAGATCGAATTGGCGGCTGTATTACGGCCGTTCCGCCCGTCAGGGCGTCTCTCTGTACTGGCGTTTTACCCGACTCTGACGCGCCTTGCCGCCAAACTGGAAGGGAGCAAATACACCCTGACACCAGAGCCTCCATAAGTTCTGGGAATCACTCTCGGCCATTCGGCGCTTTCGCGCAGGAGTCCGTTTTGCTGTAGCCCGCTCCCTATAAATTCAAATATCAAAACGCAAAAAGGCCGCTGGCAAAATCGTCAAACAGCCACGTAAGACGATGCGAGACCAGCGGCCTTTTACCGCAAAATAATCTTTGAATCTCGCTCGTCTCACGTGGCATTTTTACGGTAGCACATTAACAAGTTTGCAATCAAGCACAATTTGCAAGTTCGCAAAGAATCTTGCAACTACTTGACGCTACGAGACTACCGCCGGCTCGGATAACGCACGCGCGGCTGTCAATCCGTTTTCGGCCTCGTACCGAATCAGATAAAGCAGTTCGTCGCAGTTGGTAGGCGACGTGCTGGCCAGTTTGTAAATGCGTTGAAGTACGATTGTGAGTTCAGCGATTTTGGTTGAATCGTCGTCGAATAGTTGCGGGGCTGTGAGTTTAGTTGTGTTCATAATGGTTTTCCTTTCGGTGTCAAAAGTTGGTACGACTTGAAATATAGTCAGTTGTAGAATATTGTCAAGCGATATTTTCTACAGTTGACGAATTCGCATTGTTGAGATATAAATGCGCCGTTACAGTAGGAGTGTCACGCTTATGGAGAAACTACTTTCAGTTGCGGAAGCCGCCCTAGCGCTTGGCGTACACCGCACCCGTATAAACCAACTAATAGAAAGCGGGGACTTGCCAGCCACCCGAATTGGCAGGGCTTACGCTGTTCGTGAAAGCGATTTGGCAAAGGTGAGAAATAGGCCGTCGCCGGGCCGTCCAAAGAAAGCGGCGAAGAAAGGTAAGAAATGAACACCACGACAAAGCGAGGCAAAGACTTAAAAGTAGGCGATAGAGTGATAGCGGACGCAACGGGCAAGACGTTGACTATCAAAACCCTCAATCGCGGCATAGTCCCGAACAGCCGACTTGCTCAATACAAGGGCGACGCGGACTGGTCAACCATCGCCAACGATCACTGGTATATCATTGCCGCAGGGCCAAAGAAGGGGGCGAGATGACGCCAAGAGAGCGAGCAGAAGCAATACCGGCAACGCGGTTCACCCTCAGAGACGCATGGATTGACGCCATTGAGCAGGCCATTATCGCAGCCGAAGACACCGCATTTAAGGCGGGCGCCGAAAAGGAACGGGCCGCCTGCCTGCAAATAGCCGCTAACGCTGAGCGCGAGTACGAGACGCGCCGGCAAAAGTATTTGCAGATTGCGGCTAGTGAGATCAAGAAATCTATCCGCGCCAGGGGGGACAAATGAAAACACTGCATACCATTGAACACACGCAGGACGGGCTAACCGTGAAGGCCACGCAGCAGCACCGCGACTCATACGACGGTGGTAATTACTATTGGGTCATCACCAATGCCGCCGGCCATATTCTCAAGGCCGCGCACACAACGTCGAATATTCCAGGCAAACTGACGCCCAACGATCTGGCCTCAATACTTCAGCGCGAACTGCGCTGGCTTGACGACGAAGACCGCGAGCTTTACGGCTTGAGCAAGGAGGCAGAATGAACACCTGCATGCACTGCGGCGTAGGGATTACCGCAGAGAACTACAATATGAAGAAGAGGCCAAGAAAGGTTTTTATCTGGGCGCCATTACTCAGTTTCACGGCGAACAGGTGGTGATATTTAAAGCCTCGGGGAAATGATTTTGCAACAGCGTGGGAGGGGGAAGAGTGAAGGGCAGAGAAGAAGAGATCACCTATATGGGCGAGACAATGAGCATTGCCGCCTGGGCAAGACGGCTCGACATTACACCTAACGGGCTTGTCTACCGACTGAAAAGAATGTCCATAGCCGAGGCGCTTACAACGGAAGTAAAAGGCGCGCGCGGGCCTAGAATGCTAACCTATAAAGGCCAAACCCTTTCACTTGCAGACTGGTGTTGGAGATTAGGCTTGAAGAAGTCTACAGTTCAAAACCGACTCAAAGGCGGCTGGACTGTGGAGCAAGCGCTTGGAGAGGAACCAAGACTTGGCAGAATAATGAATCCATCAGATCGAGAGTCTATAAGGCGTAGATTACTAGAGAAACTTGAAGCCGCAGTGGCAAGCAATAATCCTTGTCAACTTGAACCCGAAGAAGCCCGAAGGGCATTGGAATACGTACAATCGACGATAAGAAGCAAAAAAGGGGGAAAGATATGAAAATGATAAATATCAAACTGGAAGTCGGCCAAGCAAGAATAACCGGGGAAGACTTGCGGGATATATCGCTACCAGAATGGATCACCCTGGTAGCCGGGATTTTAGGGGCCGCAAAAGTTCACGTTGACGAAGAGTCATGGCAAACGGTTCTCACGATGGCGATGGGGATTGGCAGCGCACCGCATAGCACCGTAGCCGATGAACGGGTGAAAGCAATGGGGCCAGGGGAATTTTCCACGCTTGAGCCAAAATAATTTTGCAACGTTTTTGCAACGATCTATTCACTCTCAAATGAACTACTTGAACTCTATGCACAACTCAGAAGGCCGGGAAAATGATTTATAAATCTCGCAAGCCTGTGAATATTGACGCTAATTTGCCCGTAACGGTAACACGTTCACAGGGTTGCAAAATAGCTCACGGCCTCACTACCGTCCCATCCTTCCTTCTGGTAGTTCCCCAGAAGTGGACGGATTTAACCGATTCCGTTTAGTAACTACAACCATTCGACTTGCCGCCAGTTTGCGGGCCGCTTTCAAGCCCGCCTGGCGGTTATTTGCAACGTTTTTGCAACGTTTGTTTCCACCATAAGTTCTCGCGCTCGCTCGTGATCCAAAAGCGAATAGCTCATTGTCATATGCGGCGACGAATGGCCCATTAAAAGCGCTATCTCGAACGGGCCGAAGCCTGCCAGTTCCCACCGATGCTTGGCTGTGTCACGCAGCCAGCGAAGCCAGAAACCGGCAAGCCCCACTTCTTCGGTGAGAGTCTTCCACGCTCCCCGTATCGAGTCGCGCGGATAGACTTTATCCCCTGGCAACTTCAGGAGCGCTTTGTAATAGGGCAACGCCCGATCCGAGATAGGAACAATGCGCGTCTTGGGTTGAGCCGACGTGCGCCGCCGCCCACGCTTATACGAGATTACTTCTACGCGCCGGCCTGCTATATCCACCTGCGACTTTTGCATTGCAAAGAACTCTCGTGGCCGAAGGCCACCCTCAACGAGTATCACAATCGCCGCTTCCACTTCGTGCCACTCATTGCTGCTGTTCCTGCGCTGTCGCCTGCATGCTTCAAGCAAGCGCTGTTCGTCCTCGCGGCTCAACACCTGCTTTGTAAAGCGCCCGACTTCCAGCCGCATTACCGAAGCACAGGGGTTCGTCGTCCGCAGCCCTTCGGCAATCGCCAGGGTGAAGATAGACGATAGACAGTCAAGGATATTGTTCACCGTCTTCGGCTTTACCGTCCCGTCTGTCCGCTCGTTCTTCCGCTTCTTCTGGCGTTGCTTGAAAGCCTCGATTTCAAAAGGCGAAATGTCGGCTATTAGCTTGTCGCCAAATTCGGGCAGAAGAAGTTTCAGCGCCCACTTGGCGCCGTGCCGATAGTGGCGGTGGTTCTCTTCGGCTAATGGCCGGTATCTCTCTTCCACGAAGCGTTCAAATGTCCACGGCTTTACGCGGGGCTTGAATATCGGCTCACCACGAATGGCAAGCTCTATGGCCCTAGCCTCGAACGCTTTCGCTTCGTTCTTGGTGCGGGCCTTCTGTTTAGGGTTGTCGGGATTGCGAGCGCGTGAATAGCTCTCAACCCCGTTGATTTGGAATTTCCAGTACCAGGCGGTTTTCGTCTTGCCGCCTGATACCCATTCTCGTTCAAAAACAGGCATACGTAGTTCTCCGGGATATGCCCGCCTTCTGAGTGTGCGGGCGCATGTTGCGCGAAGTGGGGATTGCTGGCAAGGGAAAGGCGCTCTGTATGTAAGAGCGCCTTATCTGAACTTTCCGAGGATTTCTTACACAGGGATTTTGTTAAGCGCCTGCGCTTTGCGCCACCGCCTCTACTTTATGGCTATCATTCCATCGCGCAACGGCTTCTTCGATTGTGGGGTGACGTTCAAATCCTCGCCCGCCTCGCTGGCGTCCGTGAAAGGTGAGAGTCAGATATTTATTGCTTCGGGGACTGATTTCGATTCGGATCGCATAGTGATGTGCCGCAAAGACAAGTTGGGTTAGCTTGTCAAAGTCGTAAGTGGAAAAACTGCCTCCATATCTAATGTCTATGTAGAGATTATTCGCCCAGTCGGCTTCGCTGACACATTTGGATATGTGGTAGATACCAGCAAATACGTCATCAAGCAGTTCCGCCACGCGCACGCCGAGCGGTGACAATTGAACCTTTAACGATTTTTCGATCCATTTAGCGCCTTCGTTCATGTCTATCTCCTTTGCGTTGTTCTGTTAAGACTTCGGCGGCACTAAACGGCCACCACTTCCGAATGTTTCTCGCGCCAGGCGTCTATCTCACTCTTACGGAACCGCAAGTGCGGCCTTTCGTGGCCTGGTGGCTTCAACTGCCGATGGGGTATCAGCCGCTTGCGACAGAGCGCCCACACCGACGAAGGCGACATACCGAGATATGCCGCCACTTCTTCAGCCGTCCATTCAACCTCAACGCCTTTCGCTTCCAGCCTGGCGCGCGCTCGCTTTACCCGTTCGCTGTTTGCTGGCATGGCTTTCCTTTCGTCGGTTGTTTAGTTTACTTTCGTCGGGTAAGAGTGCCGTAAACACGGCCTTGATAATCGCGGTGCGCTGCGTCTCGTCGGTTCGCTCGTCCACGATTACGGATTCAAGCGCGCGCAGCGCTGTGGATACTTCGCCTTTTGTCAATTCCATAGCTGCACCTCCTGTAAGCATAGAAAGAAATGCCCGCGTCGTCACTGGCGCGGGCATAAGCAATGTGGTCAATCAGAATGGAATTTCATCGTCCTGCTCAGCGTTCTGTTCCGCCAAGCCTTCGCCAACTTGCTTGATATATTCAATCAGTGCTGACGCCGATTGCTTGCTGATTTCTTCCATTGGACAATGAAACTTTGAGTGGCAAGCATCTTCAGCGCTTATGCCCATCTCTCGCGCCGTCTTGCGAATCAACCACAATTGCTTGGGTGTAACTAGGTCGCCAAGGGTTTTAGGCTTGGGGTCGGGTTCTGGGTCGGCGGGCCGCTGTTGTTTTGAAGGTCTGGTAGTTTCGTTTTCGCCCTCAAATTGGCCGGATTGTTCGCCCTTCTTTCCGAGAAACTGAACGTCGCTTGCATTCAATTCCAGAGTCGAGCGGGTTTGGCCTTCGCGGTCGGTGTAGGTTTGAAGGGATACACGGCCTTCCACGTAGACTTGCGAGCCTTTAGACAAATACTCATTCGCCAACTCCCCTTGCCGGCCCCATGCCGTCACCCGAAACCAAGTGGTTGTCTGCTGCTCACCGCGCTTCTCAGTCGTCGCCACGCTGAATTTGCAGATCGCCGTGCCTGTCGGCGTGTATTTAAGTTCGGGGTCGCGCCCCAGATAGCCAACAATTGTGACTTTGTTAAAACTGGCCACATCCCCTCCTATTTTTTGACATCGTAAAGGTATTTGCCCAAGCCAAACATAGCCGCAGCACGCCGTAGCGCCTGCGCGGAAGCGTTACTTGACGTATCGCCGTAGCCGCTCACTTCGTCGTCTTCGATTCCGGCTGCCTCGCGGTGGAAGTCGCCTTCCTCTGCGGGGATTGTGAGCCGAATAACGACTATAGTTTGCGTCCCAGAACCGTTGATAGAACGAATTTCCTGTGTCCAACCAGGCGCAAACCAATCCAAAATGTCCACAACCTTATGCCAAGGCACATAGGGGATATTATTGCTCTTAATAGTCTTGGTTTTAAGAATGTTGTCAGGAATGCCTTTTCTCAGGTCAGCTTGAATGTCAGCCAACGGACGCCGATACTTCGGTCGGTTCGCTGGATCGAATCTCATTTGCTCTCGTTGCTGTTTTTGTTCTGCCATAGTGTTGCATCCTTCCAGCGCACTTGTGGTATATTGCGCTTGCTTATACGTAGTCTATGAGGGCGAGATCACACCGTTTCTGTGATCTCGCCCTCATTCGTTTCTACCGACTTGGGAACCGGGCCGAGTTCTGCTAACGCCTTCCATTCGGGATTTTCAGCCAGAAATTCCGGCCACTTTGCCCCAAAAAACTTCCTCAAAATTGGCGCAACGGGAATACCCGTGCGTTCGTG
>Ga0075418_10000884_pt1 | contig 32733 bp, 20 predicted proteins | sample SoiMetdeltSBSDD2_FD_81776 | JGI IMG/M metagenome (GOLD analysis project Ga0075418, IMG submission 81776) | Bulk soil microbial communities from a Populus tree surrounding site in Tennessee, USA - Soil MetaG P. deltoides SBSDD2 | ecosystem: Environmental > Terrestrial > Soil > Tree plantation... | reverse complement strand
TTCCGTCTCAACCTGCCGGCCGACAGCGCAGGCGGACCACATCGCGTGGCGGTGTCGTCGGCCGACGGCTCGTTCCCGACCGAGTCGGCAGAGATCGTCGTGCGTACGTTCCAGGCCCCGCAGCTCAAGAAGACGATCGTGCTCGACCGCACGACCTACGCTCCGGGCGCGCGTGGCTCCGCCACGGTCACCGTCGAACGCATGGGCGGCGGCGTCGCCGCGGGCGCGATCGCAAAGGCCGCTCTCGTGATCGACGGCACCGAGGTGTGGACCGAGCAGAAGGCCCTCGCCGCGCAAGGCGAAAGCACGTTCCGCTTCGTCGTGCCGACGAACGTCGACAAGGGAGCGGCGCGCTTTTGCGCGACGATCACCGATGGCGGCATCGTCGAGACCGAAGTGAAGCCGTTCGTCGTGCCGACGGGCAAGGTGCTCGTGGCCGCGTATCCGGAGGGTGGCGAGCTTGTCGCGGGCGTCGAGAACGGGCTGTATCTCGAGTGCAGCGATCCGCTCGGTCGCCCTGTCGACGCCGCGGGTGAGCTGTTCGACGAACGCGGCCAGGTCGCGAAGTTCCGCACGGCGCACCAGGGCCGCGTCAAGCTCACGTTCGTGCCGCGCGAAGGCAGCAGCTACCGCGTCCGGCTCGCGGGCCACCAGGAGCCGTTCGAGATGCCGCGCGTGCCGCAGAAGGGCATCGCGATGCGGTTGCCGGGCACGGATATCGCCGCGAATGAGCCACTGCGGCTCGACCTCGCGGGGCGCGGCGATGGACCATGGCTGCTAGGCGTGTTCTGCCGCAGCGTGCTCGTCGGGCAGACGACCTTGCGCGCCGATGAACGCGGCGAGCTGCGCGCAGAGGCCGAGGTGACGCTGCCCGCGAATGCGGCCGGCGTGCTGCGCGCGACCGTGTTCGATCGCAACCTGCAGCCCGTGGCCGAACGGCTGGTGCGCCGCGCGGCGACGCATCGCATCGACATCGAGCTCGCGAGCAAACTCGCAACGCTCGCGCCCGGGGAGTCGCAGCAGGTCACCGTGCGCACGAAGGACGAGACCGGCAAGTCCACGACCGCCGTCGTCGGGCTCAGCGTGACGGACCTCGCCGCGGTCTCGCTCGGCAGCGAGCCGCGCGTCGGCCTCGGGGATCAGGCCATGCTGTTCGCCGACGTCGAGCGCATCGAGAACCTCGGCGACTTCTTCCCGGCCAACGCCGAGGCCGCGCGCAACGTCGATCTGCTGCTCGGCACGCGCGGCTGGCGCCGCTTCGTCTGGCGCAACGACGACGCCGCGAAGCACGCGATGGCCGAGCGCGGCGTGGACGCAACGGTGTTCATGGCACGCGAAGGGTTCTCGCAGACGCCACAGGTTGCGAGCAACCTCGAGGCGGCGCAGGCTGCAGGCGCGGCGTTGTCCGTTGCTGCCCAGGACGCCGCACTCCACCTTCACAGCGCAGCCACCCTGGCCGCGATCATGCTGGGCCTCATCATGGTGTTCGAAGCCTTCGCATGGCTGCTGCGACGGGTCCTGCGAGGACGACCCGAGTGGCAGGTCGTCGCAGGCGTCGGCGCGGCGGTTGCCGTGGTGCTGTTCGCGGTCAACTCCGTGCATCAGAGCCAGCTGCACAACCCTGTCGCGTACGAGCAAGCACTGGACTTCGCACTCGACGGCGGGGCGCGCGAATTGAAAGCGGCGTCAATCGCTCCGCAGTTCGCCGCCAAGATCAAGTTCGCCGCCGAGATCATTGACCGCGACGCGTTGCCGAAGGGGCTCGACCCGGTGGCCCTGCCCCTGCCCGCTTATTTCATGCCGTTAGAACTCGCGCAGGGGGGTTGGAACGAGGAACTCGCGCGCGGGGGCGGGGGAGCCGGAAACCCAGAAGCCGGGGGCCGCGTCAACTTTCACCGTGGCGACTTCAAGAACAAGAACTACCGCTACGTCGCGGAGTGGCAGCAGCGCCAGTACGCGCACAAGCAGACGCCGCACGAAGGCCGCACCGACTTCACGTCGACGATCTTCTGGAACACGCTCGTCGCCACCGATGCGAAAGGCGAAGCGACCGTCACGTTCGCGACGAGCGACGCGGTGACGACCTGGCTCGTGCAGGCCGACGCGCACTCCCCCACCGGCCCGATCGGCCGCGTCGGCCAGGCCGAAGCGAAGTTCACGGCGCGGCTGCCGCTCCACCTCGAAGCCAAACTGCCCGACGAGGTGAGCCAGGGCGACGTGCTGCAGCTGCCGATCGCCGCGATCGTCACCCAGGACATCGCCGAGGTCGCGTTCCAGGCCAGCGTCGCGACCGGGCTCCGTCTCGGCGCCAACGTGCCTGCGAGCATCGTGCTGCAGCAGGGCCGCGGCCGCGTGCTGCTGCCGATCACCGTCGACACGGGCATCGCGGCCGCGAAGCTCACGCTGCTCGGACACGCGGGCCGCTTCGCCGACGTCGTCGAGCACACGCTGCGCATCGCGCCGCGCGGTTTCCCCTACCACCGCTCGGCCGGTGGCACCGTCGAAGCGGGCAAGCCGCAGACGTTCGTCGTCGTCGTGCCCACCGACGCCGTGCCGGGATCTGGGCACCTCGCGCTCAAGGTCTATCCGTCACCGCTGACTGCTCTGACCGAAGGTCTCGCCGGCATCCTGCAGGAACCGCACGGCTGCTTCGAGCAGGCCAGTTCCTCGAACTACCCGAACACGCTCGTGCTCACGCTGCTCGAAGCGAACGGCGACGACGTCCCTTCGGTCGCGGCGCGCGCGCGCGAGCTGCTGCCACGCGGTTACGCGAAGATCACGGGCTACGAGTGCAAGCAGCGCGGCTACGAGTGGTTCGGCGGCGATCCGGGTCACGAGGCGCTGACCGCCTACGGCCTCTTGCAGTTCCACGACATGGCGAAGGTCCACCCCGTCGACGCGGGCATGGTCGATCGCACGAAGCAGTGGCTGCTCGCGCGCCGCGACGGCAAGGGCAGCTTCAGCCGCAATCCCAGGGCGCTCGACAGCTACGGCGGTGCGCCGCAGGAGCTCACGAATGCCTACGTCGTCTACGCGCTGCTGCAGGCCGGCACGCCGGCGAGCGAGCTGAAGACCGAGATCGAAGCGCTCGCCAGCCGCATCTCGACGAAGGACCCGTACGAAATGGCGCTCATCGCGTGCGCGATGCATCTCGCGGGGCGCCCCGAGGTGACGACCGCGCGCCAGCGTCTCGCCGAGATGCAGGGGCCCGACGGTTCGCTGCACGGCGCTGCGACGAGCATCACGCGCAGCGGCGGCAAGGACCTGATCGTCGAGACAACGGGCTTTGCCGTGCTCGCGTGGCTGCCCGACGCCGCGTATCAGAACCAGGTGCGCCACGCCGTCGAGTTCTTGCAGACCTGTCGCGGCGGCTCGGGCACGTTCGGCGCGACCCAGGCGACGATCGTCGCACTGCGTGCGCTGACCGAGTACGCGGCGAAGAACCGCACGATGCGCGAAGCCGGCACGCTGCGCGTGTTCGACGGCGGCACGATCATCGCCGAGCGCGCGTTCGGAGCAGGCGACGTCGATGCCATCGCGTTCGATCTCTGGAACAAGCTGTCGCCCGGCGAGCACGCGCTGCGCGTCGAGGTCGAGGGCGGCGGCAGTGTGCTGCCCTTCTCCTGCGAGGTGACGTACCACGCCGAGCAACCCGCCGACGATCCCGACACGAAGGTCTCGTTGACGACGAGCCTGCGCGCGGCGACGGTCACCGAAGGCAACACCGTGGCGCTCGACGTCGAGGTCAGAAACCGCACGGCCGAAGGCCAGCCGATGACGCTCGCGATCATCGGTCTGCCGGCCGGCGTCGAATTGCCGACGCGCGTGCTCGAGGACCTGCAGAAGGCGGAAGCGTTCGCGTTCTGGGAGCTGAAGGGCCGCGAGCTGGCTCTCTACTGGCGCGACCTCGCGCCCGAGGCCAGCAAGAAGCTCACGCTCGACCTCGTGGCACGCATTCCCGGTCAGAGCACCGGCCCGGCGTCGCGAACCTACCTCTACTACACACCGCAGCAGAAGCGTTGGGCCGCGCCGCTGCGCATCGACGTGACGCCTGCGAAGTGATCGCGGCGCGTCACCGCGGCCGGCGCAGCCACAGGTCCGCGAGCGATTGCCCACGCCAGCGCAACCGCTCGCGCAACGGCAGCGCCGACTGCATGCCCGCGAGCAGCAGCAGCCCCGCGAGCAACGCGAGCATGACGCAGACGCGGACCCATCGCGGCATCTGATCGTGCGCGTAGTCCAGCAGCGGCGTCTCCATGAGGAGGTTCGCGGCCACTGCGAGCAGCGATGCGGTGAACACACCGACCTGTTCTGTGTGCTCGAGCCGGCGCGCCTCCGAGTAGAGCCAGACCACGAGGAAGGCCATCAGGATGGAGCAGGTCCAGATCCGCTCGAAGTCCCACGCGATGAGATGCAGGGCCTGCGGCACGAGCACGACGAACGCCACCGCGCCCGACTCGAGCGAGGCCGGAAGCCGCGCGCGCTGGGCGAACGACACGAGCAGCGCGATCAGCGTCGGCAGCAAGAGACCGTATGCGGAGGGCTGCGTCATGCGCTCCGCGAGCGACGGCAGGCCCGGCCACTTGGAGGTTGCGAGCGCCCAGGCCTGGCCAGGCGACAGCGCGAGCAACGACGGAGTGATCGAGTCGTAGCCACCCTGCACGAACGGGAAGGTCTTCAGGTGGTCGGCGTAGCTCTGGGGGAAACCCGCGGGTGGCGACGCGAGCACGATGGCCATGACCACGGCCATGACGACCGGCAACAGCAGCGGCAGCAGCGATGGCGGCTTCGCGGCCGGTTCCGTTCGCCCGGTGGAGTGCAGCAGACAGGCGAGCGCAAACACCGGGTAGATGAGCACGGCACAGCTCTCGTGGATCAGCAGCGCAAGCGCCTGCACCACCGCACCGGCCCAGAGCTTCCCGCGCAGCGCGAGCCACACGGAGAGCACGCCGAGCGGCAGGAAGATGTGGTCGTAGTAGCCGACCACGTGGCCTGTCATCACGAGGAATGGCGAGGTCAGGAAGGCGACCATCGCGGCTACGACGGCCGGACTCCATGACGCGTCTTTCGCAATGCGACACGCGAGCAGCAACAAGAGCCCGCAGAACCCGACGCAGATCGCGAGCGCGACCCCGCCGATCAGCCCTTCGCTGACAGGGATCCCGAGCAAGCCGGTCGTCCACGTCAGAACCTGCCCGACGAGCCCGCGCTTGACGAAACCGAACCGATAGTCGAGCAGCCAATGCGCCTCCGCCCAGTCGTTGGGCCCCCGGATCGTGCGCAGCACGGTCGCGACCAGGGCGCCGAGCATGAGCACGCAGGACAGGATCGGGGGCCACCGGCGCATCGGCCCGCGATCCTACCGGCGCGAACCGGCAAAACACGGAGCCCACCGCGGCGACTTCCCTTCGTGCGGTAAGGGCCCGACGGCCTTAGCCTGTCGCGCGCCACCCGAGATGAACCATCCGATCCTGAGCAGTCGCGGCACCGTCTTGTTCTTCGTGCTCGGGGTCTTCCTGGCCGCGAACGCGCTGCTCGCCGAGCTGCTCGGCGTCAAGCTGTTCCAGCTCGAGGCCGTGTTGGGCCTGCCCAAGGCCGACATCTCGCTGCTCGGAGAGCACCACATCTCGTTCGTGCTCAGCGTCGGCGTCCTGAACTGGCCGCTCGTGTTCCTCGCGACCGACGTGGTCAACGACTACTTCGGCGTGCGCGCCGTCCGGTTCCTCACGCTCGTGACCACAGGGTTGATCACCTTCGCGTTTCTCGCGCTGTTCGCCGCGATCGCGATGCCGCCCGACGCAGGGTGGTGGCTCGGCAGCAGCAGCGCCCACGGAGTGCCGGACATGCAGGCAGCCTTCAAGGCGATCTTCGGCCAGGGCCTGAACCTGATCGTCGCCTCGCTGACTGCCTTCGTCGTGAGCCAGCTCGTGGACGCGAGGATCTTCCGCTGGTGGAAGCGCCGCACCGGCGAACGCCGCATCTGGCTGCGCGCCACGGGCAGCACGCTCGTGAGCCAGCTCGTCGACAGCCTCGTCGTCACCTACGTCGCGTTCTGGCTGCTGCGCGACTGGTCGCTGCAGAAGGCGACCGCGATGGCGCTGACCGCCTACGTCTACAAGTTCAGCGTCGCCGTGCTGAGCACGCCGCTGATCTACCTCGCGCATGCCGCGATCGAACGCTACCTCGGCCGCGAGCAGGCCGCGGCCATGCGCGCGGCCGCGCTCCTCGACCAGCCGCTGTAGCAGGTGATTCCTCGCATTGCACCTGGCCCTCTTTTCCGCGTGGCGCGTTTGCCGATCCACGGTTCATGCCCCCGGCAGCAGCGACCAGGCGACATGTGCGCTCCGGCCACCGCATCGCGTTGGCCGTCTGCCTGCTGTGGTGCCTCGTCCTCGCTGGTTGCGACGCGGAACCCGTCGGCCAGGAGACCGCACCGAGCGCTACCCAGCACCGGCGGGCTCGCGTCGAGCTGGCGTTCGGTGCGTTCTCGGCGGCGCGCGAAGTGTTCGACTCGCAGCTGCTGCCGGACTTCGCGAGGCAACGGCAGCAGCACGGGCAGCAGATCACGTTCACGAAGGTGTATGCGGGCAGCGAGGTGCTGACCGAGACGATCGCGTCGGGGTTTGCTGCCGACATCGCCGTGTTCGCGCACCCTGGCGACATGGAGAGCCTCAGGAGCGCGGGGCTCGTCAGCGAGACCTGGCGCGACGCGCCGAACCGCGGGATCTTCTGCCGGTCCATCGTCGTGCTGGCCGTGCGCAAGGGCAATCCGAAGTCCGTGCGCGACTGGGCCGACTTGAGGAGGCCAGGCCTCGCGATCGTGACGCCGGATCCCGCGTCGTCGGGCGGTGGCATCTGGAACCTGTGCGCACTGTATGGCGCGGCCCTGCGCGGCCACGTCGGGGTCCCCGCGAACGACGTCGGGGCCGCGCGCGATTTCCTCTCGCGCGTCGAGTCGAACGTCGTCGATCGCCGCGCGAGCGCGAGCGAGTCGTTCCGCTCGTTCCTCGCGGGCACCGGCGACGTGGCCATCACATACGAGAGCGAGGTGGCGCTCGCGTGGTTGTTCGGTCACGAAGTCGAACGCGTGATCCCGAGCTCGACCATCCTGGTCGAGAGCCCCGCGGCATTGATCGAGAAGAACGTGGAAGCTCACGGCGTACGCGCCGAGGCCCAGGCCTTCTTCGAGTATCTGTGGACGACCGAGGCGCAGAAGAAGCTCGCCTACTGTGGATTCCGCCCCGTCGACGCGGCGGTGGCCGCCGCGAGCGGCAGTCAGTTCCCGCAGCCGCAGGACCTGTGGACGATCGACGATCTCGGCGGCTGGGACCGCGCCGTGCGCGCGATCCGTGCGCCCTTGCCGGCGCGTCCACCGAAGTAGCCCAGCAGGTCTCCGGCAGCGGCCTGCGCCGAGGCCCCATTCTGCGACCGTCGCGTTATGCTCCCCGCGATGGCAACACGCCCCTCGCTCTGCGCCGTCCTGCTCTGCACCGCGGTTGCCGTCGGCCAGGCGCCACCGGGCTACAAGACCTACGAGAACAAGCTCGCGCCGGTGCAGTTCTTCTACCCGGTCGTCTACAAGGAGATGCCGTTGCCGCCGACCGAGCAGGTCGTCGTCGCCAAGTTCATCATCAAGGAGAGGCCCGACGAGCTCGAGAAGGTCGACGACCGCTCCTACAAGGCGGCCGAACCGGAGCTGAACGTGTTCAAGTTCGATCTGCCGGCGACCGTCACCGGGCCCGAAGCCGGCAAGGAGAAAAGCGAGCAAGGAACGCCGGCGTCTTTTCGTGAAGCGATGGAAGCGGGCAGTCGCGTGACGTCGTGGGAGCAGTTCGAGAAGCGCTTCGCCAATTGGCGGCTCGCGGAGGACAAGAAGAAGCCCGACAACTTCGCGCTCTCGTTCAAGGAGGAGTGGCCGGCGAGCGTGCCGAAGCCGATCGGCTATCTCGTCAAGAAGCGCGAAGGCAACGTGATCTTCGGCATCTACGGCTTCACGCTGCAGCCCTGCGAGAAGGCATTCACGACCCACGTCCAGAAGATGGCGGGCAGTCTGGTCCTGGCCGCCGAACAGTCAGGGGCCGCCGCGGAAGCGGCGATCGACCGCCTCTACAGCAGCGGCAAGTATCGCGCAGTGGAGTTCCGCAAGAAGGCCCGCGCCGAGCTGGCCAAGGAATGGCGCGCGGTCGACACCGAGAACTACCTGATCGTGCACCACAGCAAGAACGAGGGCCTGATCAACCAGATCGCGCGCGAGATCGAAGCGATGCGCGCGCTCTACAGCGAGTTGTTCCCGCCCGTGGGAACGATGGACAGCCTCAGCGTCGTTCGCGTCTGCCGCACGAGGGAGGAATACCACCAATACGGCGGTCCTCCGAACACGGGCGGTTACTGGCACCCGGGCAACGAGGAGCTCGTGTTCTTCGACTACTCGTACACGATGAAGACGCTCGACAAGGACGAGAAGCGTGCGATGGGTAGCCGCGTGCTGACCAACGACGACTCGCTGCTCGTGCTCTACCACGAGGCGTTCCACCAGTACATCCACTACGCAGTCGGCGAAGTGGCGCCACACGATTGGTTCAACGAGGGCTACGGCGACTACTTCTCGGGCGCCGTCGTCTCGGACACGACGGGCCGCGTGCTGCGCGTCGACCCGAGCTCGTGGCGCATCCACCTGGCCAAGGACATGTGCGAATACGGCGAGGGCTTCGTGCCGCTCGAGGAGATCCTCAAGGCCGAACGCCCGGTGTTCTACCACCCGACCCGCATCCGCTTCTTCTACGCGGGCGCCTGGTCGTTCGTCTACTTCCTCAAGAACAGCAAGGAAGTCGCCGCGCACCCGAAGTGGTCGACGATCCTGAAGACCTATTTCGACAGCGTGAAGGACAGCTACCGCGAGCAGCTCGCGAAGCTCGGAGCGACGCCCGACCTGCAACAGAAGATGGTGGCGGGCTTCAATGCGCGCAAGAAGGCGCTCGCGCTGACGCTCGAAGGCCTCGACATCGCCGAGCTCGAGAAGGTGTGGCGCAAGTGGGTCGTCGACATGAAGGACCCCTGGCCGAGCCAGCGCAAGAAGCACAAGTAGCGCACGCGCAACGCCCAGCGGGAAGATGCAGCGGGGAGGGCAGCGCGGCGGAATGCCCCGCACGGCGTGCCTCGAGAGCCGCAGCTTCGATCCCACGGGCCCATCGAAAGCCTGCGCGGTCGCTGCGCGGGGGCGTGCCCCGTCGATTAGACTCGGCACCCCCCCATGACAGGCTCCACGCGCGTCCTGTTCTGCTCGTCGCTCCTCGTCGCCGCCGCAGCCGCTCAGCACGAAGGTGTCGTCACCCACGCCGAGCCAACGAACCAGATCGACTTCGCCCGCCAGGTGCAGCCGATCCTCGCGCAGAACTGCTTCCGCTGCCACGGCCCCGACGACGGCAAGCGCAAGGCCGACATGCGGCTCGACCGGCGCGCCGACGCGTTCGCCGAACGCGAAGGCGGCCCGGCCTTCGTCGCGGGAAAGCCCGAAGCCTCGCAGGCGCTGGTTCGCGTGCTCTCGAGCGACCCCGAAGAACGCATGCCGCCGCCCGAGGCCGGCGACGCGCTGAAGCCCGCGCAGATCGAGACCCTGCGGCGGTGGATCGAGACCGGCGCTGTGTGGACCGAACACTGGTCGTTCGTGAAGCCCGAACGCCCGGCCGTCCCTGCCGTCGCCGACACGGCCTGGGCGCGCTCCGACGTCGACCGCTTCGTGCTCGCGCGCCTCGAGCACGAGGGGCTGCGGCCGAGCGCCGAGGCGCCGCGCGAAGCCTGGCTGCGTCGCGTCACGTTCGACCTGATCGGGATGCCGCCGACGATCGCCGAGCTCGATGCGTTCCTGCGCGACACCTCGCCCGATGCGCACGACAAGGTCGTCGACCGACTGCTCGCCGATCCGCGCTACGGCGAACGCCAGGCCACCGAGTGGCTCGACGTCGCGCGCTACGCCGACTCGAGCGGTTACCAGCGCGACCGCGCGCGCAGTGCGTGGAAGTGGCGCGATTGGGTGATCGATGCGCTCAACAAGAACATGCCGTTCGATCAGTTCACGATCGAGCAGCTCGCGGGCGACCTGCTGCCGAACCCGACGGTCGAACAGCGCATCGCGACGGGCTTCAACCGCAATCACCCGGTCAACACCGAGGCCGGCGAAGAGCTCGACGAATACCGTTCGGCCTACGTGATCGATCGTGTGCACACGACCGCGACGACGTGGCTCGGTCTGTCGGTCGGTTGCGCGCAGTGCCACGATCACAAGTACGACCCGATCTCGCAGCGCGAGTTCTATTCGTTCTACGGGTTCTTCAACCACGTCAAGGAACGCGACTCGGGCGGCCCGTTCTCGCTGAATCCCAAGCCGTCGATTCCGGCACCGGGCCCCGACGACGTGCCGCGTCTGCTCGACCTCGACAAGCGCATCAAGACGCTCGAAGAGCGCCTCGATCGCGACGACCCGCTCGCCGATGCGGCCCAGGTCGAATGGGAGAAGGCGACGATCGAACGCATCGGTCCGGCGCTGCAGTGGACGACGCTCGATCCGACGGAGCTGATGGCCAGGCACGGCTCGCGACTCAAGCGGCTCGAGGACGGTTCGATCCTCGCGACCGGGCCGGTGCCCGCGCGCGACACCTACGAGCTCGTGTTCGCGCCCGGCAAGCGCAAGATCCAGGCGCTGCGGCTCGAAGTTCTGCCCGACCTGACGATGCCGCTCGGCGCGTCGGGCCGCGCCGACGACGGGCGCTTCATCCTGAGCAGCCTCGAAACGCGGCTCGCCAGCGTTGCCGACAGCAGCGACCCGCCGCTGATCGCCTACGCGCTCGCGGCGGCCGACGTGAACCAGAAGGAAGACGAAGACGAGCACTACCTGACGGCGATCACGCCCGGCTCGATCGCGGGTTCGATCGCGATCGAGAGCAGCGACGGCAAGTCCGGCGGCTTCCGCTTCGGCGGGTGGAGCATCGCTGGCGACGAGCGCAAGGAACCGCGCGAAGCGATCCTGATCCCGATCGAGCCGCTCGAAGCGAACGACACGTCGATCCTGCGCCTCACGCTGCACCACGGTTCGGCCAACAAGTTCAAGAGCCTGATCGGCCGCTTCCGCGTCTCGTTCACCGAGGATGCAAGGGCGCGCACGCAGCTCGTTCCCGTCTCGCCCTCGCTGTGGCGTGTGATCGGACCGTTCCCGGCCCCGAACGCGGAGGCCGCGTTCAGCACGGCGTTCGATCTCGAGAAGGACCTCACCACGGCCGAGTGGAAGAAGAAGTACGATCAGCCGATCCTGCCAAAGCCGGCGAGCGAAGGCCAACCAGCCGGACCAGCCGGACCAGCCGGTAAGGACGAGAAAGAGAAGTCGGCCAAGGACAAAGCTGCGCCCGCAGCCGCCCCCGCTGAAGACAAGGACAAGAAGGAGGGCATGCCGGCCGCGAAGGAAATGCCACAGCCCGCCGAGCAGCAGAAGGCCCAAGCGCCGGCAAAGGGCGACGCGGCCAAGGCCGACGCGAAGCCGGAGCCAGCTGCTGCCCCCGCGGGCAAGGCGCGCAGCGAAGGCGCGAAGGACACAAAGCCATCGGGCGCGGAACCACCGAAGGAGAAGACCGAGCAAGAGACCGGCAAGCCGGCGCCCGCCGATGCCAAGCCCGCTGCCGCGGGCGACGCCAAGCCCGACAAGCCCGCAGCACAGGCAGCGGCCGAGAGCAAGCCTGGTGACGCAACCGACAAACCCGAAGCCAAGCCCGAAGCGAAGCCCAAGCCGAAGAAGATCGAATGGAAGGAGCGCCGCGAGTGGCGCGATGGCGAGCCCGCACGGCTCGGCCCGGAGGCAACCGCCGCGGCCTGGTTCGCGTCGCGCAAGCTGCAGACCTCGGGCGCGCGCACGGCGACAATCGAGTTCGACGGCGGCGTCGGCAGCAAGCTCTGGTTGAACGGCACGCTCGTCGCCGAGTTTGCGCCCCCACCCGAAGTCCCCGAACCCGAGGGCAAGCAGAAGCCCGCGCCGACGAAGGAGACGTTCGACGAAGAGGAGTTCTTCGCGCAGCGCCGCCTCGCCGCGGAACGCGAGCCGCACCGCTTGCGCATCGGTCTGCGGGCCGGCGACAACTACTTCGTCGCGAAGATCGTCGGCAAGGGTCCACCGCCGAAGCCGAAGCAAGGCCAAGCAGGAGCGAAGCCTCCCGAGGATGGTGGCGAAGCCGACATGGTGCCGCCCGAGGTCCTGATGGGCATGCAGCGCGGCGGCAACGAGCTGTCCTTCACGTTCACGGTGCGCGCCGAGGGCGAGGATCTGCTCGACTACGAGACGATGCTCGCGTTGCGCATCAAGGCTGCGACGCCCGCGAGCCCGACCACGGCACCGGCCACCGCACCGGTTGGCGCGCCGATTGCCGCACCGGCCAGCACACCGGCCGCCGCGCCAATTGCTGCACCGGCTGCCGCACCGATCGATGGACCGGCGATGTCCGCGCCTGCGGCAACGTCCGCGGCGGCCCCCCCAACAGTCACCACCCCGACAGCGGCAGAGGCAAGCGCGCCTGCCGCCACCGCGAACGCCACCGCCAACCCGAGCGAGAAGAAGCCGCTCACGCCGGCCGAACGGCGCGCGAAGGCCATCCGCCGCTGGTTCCGCACGCGCATCGACATCGCGGGCCGCGTTCTGTTCGAAGAGCTCGAGCGCGTCAAGAAGGAGAAGGAGCGCGTCGAAGCGAAGCTGCCGCAAGCGCTCGTCATGGAAGAGCTCGCGACGCCGCGCCCGACGCACGTGTTCGTGCGTGGCGACTACCGCAAGAAGGGCGAGCTCGTCGCCGTGGGCACCCCTGCCGTGCTGCCCGCGATGCCCGCCGACATGCCGCGGAACCGCCTCGGTCTCGCGCGCTGGCTCGTCTCGCCCGACAACCCGCTCACGGCCCGCGTCACGGTGAACCGCGCGTGGCAGCAGTTCTTCGGCCACGGCCTCGTGCGCACGGCCGACGACTTCGGCATCCGCGGCGCGCTGCCGAGCCACCGCGAACTGCTCGACTGGCTCGCGGTCGAGTTCGTCACGAGCGGTTGGGACCAGAAGAAGCTGCACCGGCTGCTCGCGCTCTCGGCCACCTATCGCCAGAGCGCTCTCGCGACACCTGCTGTGCGCGAACGCGATCCCGACAACCTGCTGCTCGCGCGCGGCCCGCACCAACGCCTTTCCGCCGAGATGGTGCGCGACCAGGCGCTCGCCGTGTCGGGTCTGCTCGTGCAGAAGATCGGCGGCGCGAGCGTGAAGCCGTGGCAGCCGCCGGGTCTCTGGAAGTCCGTGCTCGGGTCCGGCGAATGGAAGGCCGACACCGGCGAAGCCACCTACCGGCGCGGTCTCTACGTCTACTGGAAGCGCGGCGTGCCATACCCGTCGTTCACGGCGTTCGACGCGCCCAAGCGCGAGACGTGCACGGTCACGCGCGTGCGCACGACGACGCCGCTGCAGGCGCTCGTGCTGCTCAACGACCCGATCTACGTCGAAACCGGCCGCGCGCTCGGCCTGCGTATGCACAAAGAAGGCGGCGCCGACGACGAAGCGCGTCTGCAGTTCGGCTTCCGGCTCGTCACTTCACGGCGGGCCGAAGAACGCGAGCTCAAAGCACTGGTCACGCTGCTCGCGGACCTGCGCACCCACTACAAGGCGGACGAAAAGGCCGCCAAGGCGCTGCTCGCCGTCGGCGCCGCGAAGGTCGATCCGAAGCTCGACGCTGCGGAGGCCGCCGCGTGGGCGCAGATCGGCGCAACTCTGCTCAACCTCGAAGCCGCGATCCGGCGCGGATGATGCCATGAACCTGCACACTCAGAATATCGACACGCTGCTGCGCCGCCGCGCCTTCCTCGGGCAGGGTGCGTTCGGCCTCGGCTCGCTCGCGTTCTCGCTGTTGTCGGCCCGCAGGTTTGCCGCAACCACCGGGGCGTCGCTGCTGCAGGATCCCGCTCCCGCGTGGCGGCTGCCCGAGGCGAAGGCCAAACGCGTCGTCGTGATCTTCCTTTCCGGCGGCCTCGCGCAACACGACCTGTTCGACGAGAAGCCGCTGCTCAACGAGCGGCGCGGCGAGGAGCTGCCGCCCTCGATCCGCAAGGGAGAACGCATCACGGGTCTCACCGAGCGGCAAGGTGCGCTGCCCGTCGTGGGCTCGAAGTTCGAGTTCTCGAACTACGGCAAGTGCGGTCTGCGGATGTCGGAGCTGTTGCCAAGCCTCGGCGCCGTCGCCGACGAGCTCACGCTGATCCGTTCGGTGCAGACAGACCACGTGCTGCACGAAGCGGCGATGACGATCTTGTTCACGGGCACGCAGCTGCTGGGCCGGCCCTCGTGGGGCGCGTGGACCTCCTACGCGCTCGGCGACGGCAAAGCCAGCCTGCCCGAGTTCGTCGTGATGCTGTCGAATCCCGACGCCGCCACGCCGCTGCATCCGCGTCTGTGGCACAACGGCTTCCTCGAGGGCCGCTATCAGGGTGTGCCGTTCCGCGGCGGCGCCGAACCCGTGCTGTTCGTCAAGAACCCGCCCGGCGTCGACGACAAGGTGCGTGCCCGCCAGCTCGCGACGCAGAAGGAGCTCGACCAGCTCGAAGCCGCGCGCACGGGTGATCCCGATGCGCTGGCCCGGCTCGCGTCGTTCGAGACCGCAGCGCGCATGCAGACCAGCGTGCCCGAGCTCGCCGACCTGTCGAAGGAACCGCCCGAAGTGATCGAGGAGTATGGCGCCGAGGCCGGCAAGGAGAGCTTCGCGAACAACTGCCTGATGACGCGGCGGCTGCTCGAACGCGGCGTGCGCTTCGTGCAGCTCTGCGACGCGGGCTGGGACCATCACTACAACATCCCGCGCGTGCTGCCGCGCAAGTGCGAGCAGGTCGACAAACCCGTCGCGGCGCTGATCCGCGACCTGCGGCGCCGCGGCATGCTCGACGAGACGATCATCGTGTTCGCGGGCGAGTTCGGCCGCACGCCTTACTGCGAAGGTCCGCTCGCGTTCGACACCTACGGCCGCGACCACAACGCGCTGGCCTGTTCGGTGCTGATCGCGGGTGGCGGGTTCCGTGCCGGCTACACGCACGGCAAGACCGACGATTGGGGCTGGTCCGCCACCGAGGACATCGTGCACGTGCACGACCTGCACGCGACGATCCTGCACCAGCTCGGGCTCGACCACCTGAAGCTGACCGTGCGCTCGCAGGGCCGCGACTTCCGCTTGACGGACGTCAGAGGCTTGGTGGTCAAGGAACTGCTCGCGTAGCGCACTCGCGTCGTGCGGCCCGTCACGGGCTGCTCTTCCCGCGTCGGCGGTGGTTCGTCGTGCGCTTCGCCGGGCTCGGCCTCTTCCGCGGCGTCTTCGCCGATGGCTTCGCGGGCAGGTGCTGCGCGACTTCTTGCCAGGCAAGCGTCATCCAAGGACGCAGTGCATCCACCGCAGCGGCCTCGAGGCGCACGTAGGTGCAACCGGCCCGCCCCCATGCCCCATTCGCCGGCACGAAACCATCCGCGTGAGCCTGCACGATCTCCCGCTGCTGCTGCGGCGACAGTCTGACCATGCCGCGTTCGCCATCGGGGAGCAGCGTCGCGAAGATGCGACCGTTGGCGCGGAAGTCGGGATGACCGTGGTGCTCGCCTTCGACGGCACCCGGCATCGACAGCGCGAGACGACGGAACTGTTCGGGCGTCATGGGTCCCATCACGCTAATCCGCGGCCTCGCCGCTCGCACCCGCTTGATCGCCGCGGCGCGCTGACTACACCGCCGGGCTCGACTTCGCCGATGTCTCTGCAGGCCTGCTCCCTATGGTGTGCAGCTAGACCCCGCCCGGCGAATGCACGACAACAGCAAGCTCCTGTTCGCGCGCCATGCTTTGCCGTTGTTCACACGCGGCGTCCGCGTGCTCGAGATCGGCCCCGACTACGTGCCGAGCACCTACCAACAGATGGTCGCCGCCGAGCGGCGCGGCGACGGGCCCGCTGTCTGGGAGACGGTCGATCTCGCGAGCCGGCCGGGCATGACGCACGCCGCGACGAACGAATACGCGTTCCCGATTCCCGAGTCCTCCTACGACGTCGTCGTGTCGGGCCAGGTCATGGAGCACGTGCGCAAGCCGTGGCTGTGGTTGCGCGAACTGGCGCGCGTCTGTCGCGCCGGCGGACACGTGCTCACGATCTGCCCCGTGAGCTGGCCCTACCACGAAGCGCCCGTCGACTGCTGGCGCGCCTATCCCGAGGGCATGCGCGCGCTCTACGAGGATGCGGGTCTCGAAGTCCTCGAGGCGAGTTGGAAGACGCTCGAGCCGCGCGGGCTGTTGCCGCGATGCCCGCGGCCGATCAGCGACCATGCGCCGGGGCTGCTCTACAAGCTAGCGCGCTTCCTGCACTGGCCGCTCGCGCGGTCCTACGACACCATCACGATCGGCAGGAAGCCCGCCGCTCGACGCGCGTAGCCCCCATCACTTCTTGGGCTCGGTGCCCTTCTTCCGGGCTTGCTCGGCGAGCACGGCCTGGAACCTCGTCAGTCGGCCCACATACCGCGCATCATTGCCGCTCGCTGCCGCCGCCACGGTCTGCAGCTCGACCGCCTCTTGGATCTGGCCGTTCAAGAACAACGCCAGGGCAACCGTGTCCTTGCTGCCGTTGCTGAGACCGGCGCCTTGCTGGCGCTGCATCTCCTCGCACTGTGCCAATGCCATCGTGTCGAAGCGGCCGAGCGACAGCGGCTGGACCATCATGTACCACGCATCGTTGTTGAGGCCGAACGCGTTTTCATTCTTGCCGCGGTATTCGACCATCAGCTTCTCCGCGGCTTCGAGGTCGCCACAGCGCACGAGCACCTTGTGCCGGACCGCGCACAGCAAACGTGCATCGAGGCCATCGGCAACAGCTTCGATCGCCTGCTCGGCGAGGTCGCGAAACGCGGCCGGCAGGTTCGCTTCCATGAGCGTCTCGGCGAACACGAGTTGGTCCCACGGTCGGCCTTCGAGGTGTTTGGGCAGCATCGCGGCTGTGCGACCTGCGATGCGATCCTGACCCGCGCGCAACAGCGCGCGAAGGTAGACCAGCTGCGTGAACACGCCGTCGGGCGAAGCCGCGGCCAGAGGTCCGAGCAGCACCGCGAGCGTCTTCGCGTGCCGCGGGTCGTAACGATCCCCACGCAGCACCAGATCCGCGAACTGGACCATCGGCACGCCTTCGCCCGCGAGCGCCTTCACACCGCCTTCGAACGCCTTGTGTGCGGCCTCGAGGTCGCCCCTGCTCCACCACTGGAACAACACGGCCATCGCGCGCACGCGTCCCGAGCGTGGCCACGCAGCGACGCACTTCTCGACCTCGGCTGCAAGCTCGCCGCTGTCGATGACGTTGGCCAACAGAGCCTGCACCGTCTCCTCCATCCGTTGCAGGACGGGGCTTTCGAACTTCTCCTCGACAACGGCTTGCATCAGGTCCACTGCACCATCGAGCGCGGACCAGGCCAGCGGGACACTCTCACCGCCCCTGCACAACGCGGCCATCGCGCTTGGCACGCGCTCGTCGGGCACCAGACCGGCCTGTGGCACTGGTTTCTCCTCGTCAATCGAAGCCACGGCGAACGAAGGCGTGCGAGCAGCCGCTCGCTTCGCCGCAGGCGCGGGCATGACGACCGCAACGGCGATACCGCGCTCGGCGAAACGCCGTTGCAGGTCGGCGAGATACTGGACGTGATCGAGGAAGTCGTTCGGATCGTGCGTGTACAGGACCCACAGCGTGTACTTGGGTTCGGGAGCGTCGGGCGGTGAGTGGAGCCGCTGCACGCTGCCGATCGGCGACTCGATGCGCTGCACTTCGACCGGCTGCTGGGGCTGCGCCCCCAGAGCAAGCCAGAGCGTGGCGGTAGGAACGACGATCGCTGGGCAGGCACGCATACGATTGCTGCAACCTGAGGTGGGAACCGCGGAGCGGCGCCATCGTCGCCGCCGATCGCGACCGCCGCCAGTGGCCGCGGGACTCGCGGGCTCAATACGCGATCGTCTTGCCGGCCTGGCTCGCGGCGAGGAAGCCCGGAACCTGCGTGTCGAACACGATCCACTGGAAGAACAGCGGCAGGTAGCTGAGACCGACCACCGGCGGCAGGGGGAACGGGAACGCAAACGAGCCGGGCGCAGTCGGCAGCACGAAGCCCGCGTTCAGGTCGGGCGAGATGGACAGGTAGCTCTCGGGCCAGCCTATGCTCGCGAGCGGGAGCGGCAGCGGGACGCCCAGATACGCCTGGTTGCTCAAGCCGATGAACAGCAGAGCCCCCAAAGCGTTGGGCACGCCCGTAAGCGTGATCTGGAACGTGGAGCCGACGAACGGCACACCCGCCATGCCGCAGCGGCCGAGCTGGCTCCACCCGAAGCCGTAGGGGCCGGCGATCTCGTAGAGGAACTGCTTGCCTTGTCCCTGCACGTCGACGACGCAGATCAGGCGCAGGCGCGAGGTCGGCGTGCCGCTCGGACGCCAGGCCTCGAGGCCGGTGGCGACGCCACCCGGTCCGAAGCCGGGGTTCGGTATCCGGATGTCACCACAGAACCGGACGCCGGTCGTCTGGAAGTCGTAGCCGGACCACTCGAAGCCGTTCACTTCCAGGCTGCCGGGCGGAGATGGCTGTGGCGTGCGACTGAAGCCGTAGAAGTTGCCGAGCGTGTGGTCGTAGCCGAGCCCGGCACAGCCGGGCGGGATCGTGCGCTGGTCGAGGATCTGCGTACCGGCGCGATTGAACTCGTAGGCCGTGCCGGCTGCGGTGCTGACCCAGAACGAACCGACGCCGAGCTGGCCGGAAGGATCGAACGCGAGGCCGAAGTCCTGCTGCGGCACCTGGCCGATCGACGGGAAGGCCACGAGCGGAGTGGAGCCCACGATGACGCCCGCCGCGTCGAGCCGGTGCAAGACCACCTGCCCGACGGGCCGGCTGTCGACGAGGGCGAAGACGAACTGCTGCGCCGTGGGCCCGAAGCCCACCCTCTCCTGGGTCAGCGCACACGCTCCGAACGGCGACTGCGAAGCCGGACCTGGCAGCGGCGTCTGGCCGATGACCGCGCCTTGGAAGATGCGGATGACCTGGTGCAGGCCAACGGTCGCGCGCGTGCCGACGAAGTATGTCGGCAGGAACTGGGGCGCCGGCCCCTCGGTGACGGCTGCGGACACGCAGTGAGCGCCCGTCAGCGCCGTCAGATCGTGAAACGTCCCCGGAACGACGGAACCGAGCGCGTCCCCGTCCTGGTCCGGGCCGGGCTTCACGCACTTGCTGCTGACGAACAGGTTGTCGATCGCGATGTCGCTGAGCGCGTTGTTGGTGAACGTCCAGTCGATGTCCTCGTCGTCCGGCTGGGGGATGAGCTCGGCGGAGATCGTGACGCGTTCCCAACCGCCGCCGATCGGCTCGCTCTCCACTTCGACGATCGCGCGGCCGTAGTTCGCGAGGTCCTGGTCGATCTCGCTCGCGATGTCGCCGCTCGACCCCTCGAACGCGTCGAACTGGATCCAGAACAGCTTGACCCAGTCGAGGTGTGGGTCGTTGTCGACCTTCATCGTGAACGAGCCGGTCTGCAGCGCGCCGGTCCCTGGCAGGCCGACGCAACCGGTGTGCGTGCCGAGGACCGGGATCGCGACGATGTTGGACGAGAACGTCGCCCCGGTCACGAGCGGGCTGTACCAGGCCGGCGATGCCACGACGAACGTCGGGGGCGAGCTCGGGCCGCCGCTGAAGTCCCAATAGGCGCTCAGCGTCACTGCGTCCGGCACGGCCCACCACGGCGGCGGGTTGACTGGGGTCTGCGCGAGAGCGGCGGCCCCGGACAGGAGACCGGCGAGCATTGCCGGCAGATGGTTGTGGAGTGGCATGGCTGCAGCTCTGGGCAGACAGAAAGATCGACGTAGGGTGGTGCTACTTGTGTTCGGCCGGGCGCACGAGCCCGTGCCGCACCTTCTCTGCAGCGGTCAGCAAGCGCAGAGGTAGACGTTTGGCGAGGGCTACAGGTTCAGTCGGCCAGATGCGGGCCGTGCCGTCGCGCGAGGTCGTGACGGCCCAGGTGCCGTCGGGGTTGAACGCACCCCATTCGACCGTACCGCGATGGCCGTGGAAGCGCAGCAGCTCGGTGCCGTCGACGCGCCAGAGCTGCGCCTCGAAGTTGCCCGCAGCGCTCGTCGTCAGCACCATCGAGCCGTCACGCGAGAACGTCGCGTACTGGAGGCGCTGGCCGGCGTCGAGGACGGCGAGGCAACGCTTGTCGGGTGTCTGGATGCGCGCCGTGCCATCGTGGCTGGCCGTCAGCAGCGTGCTGCCGTCGGGCGAGAAGCGCACCCAGAGCACGTGGTCCGTGTGGCCACCGACCTCGCCTCGCGGTTGGCCGCCCGGAACCGACCAGAGCCGGACGATCGATTCGCGCTCTTCGACCGTCGCGAGCAGCGCGCCGTCTCGCGAGAGATCGGCGGCCACGAGCGGCTGCGGGCGCGATAGAACTTGCACCTGCGACTGATCGTTCATGTTCCAGACGATTGCGCGCCCCGTGCGGCTCTTGTCGGCGTTCGTGTGCACGCCGGCCGTCAGCAGGCGGGAGCCCCCGGCCGCGAACCGCACGACGGGCACACTGCCGGTGTGGTCTTTGAGCGTGAAGAGCGGCGCGCCATCGACGAGGCGGTGCACGGCGATCCGGCCGGGGACGCGGCCGTCGACGGTGCTGCACGCGATGCGCTCGCCGGCGTCGTCGACGTCGAGGGTGCGTACGGGCATGCCGAGCGGCTCGGTGACCCAGACGCGCCTCCCATCGTGTGCGTTCCAGAGCCGCAGGCGTTCGTCGTCGCCCGCGGTCACGATGCGGTCGCCGGTCGCGTCGAAGCAGGCGGCGGGCAGGGCGCCGGGCTGACGCAGCGTGACGACGCCGCGTGAGTCATCCGAGTCCCAGATCACGGCGCGGTTGCTCCCGGCGAGCGCGAGCACGCGACGGCCCTCCGGATCGAAGTCGGCGGTTCCGATCGCGGGCCCAAGCTCGTACTGCAGGATCGCGCCACCGTTCGGGGTAGGACCGCTGCCCGCGTCGAAGATGCGCAATACGCCATCCTCGCCGGCCGTCACCGCGAGCCCGTTCGTGCGATCGAAGCCGACGTGCCGCAGCGAGCCACCGTGGCCGACGAACGTCTGCAGTTCCCGGCACGGGAGTCCGCCCGTCGCATCCCGCTGCACCTGCCACAACCGCGCGGTCTGGTCGCGCGAGCCCGTGAGCAGTCGTTCGCTCGTTCCGTCGAACGCGAGCGTGCGAATCTCGTGGCTGTGGCGGACCGTGCCGAGCAGGCTCGCATCGGCAACGCGGTAGATGTGAGCTGCGCCGTCGCTCGCAGCCGTTGCCACGAGCGAGCTGTCCGGCGCGAACGCGATCGCGCGAACGCTGTTCTCCGCGCCCTGATCGAGCAGACCGATCGTCTCGCCCGTCGCGGTGCGCCAGAGCCGCACGGCGCCTCGTTTGCCACTGCATGTGGCCGCGTACTCACCGCAGGGACTCAGCGCCAGGGTGACGAGCAGCTGGTCGTGCACGACCGGCGCAGACACGGCCTTGCCGGTGCTCGCCTCGAACACCTGCGCCTTGTAAGGGCCGTCATCCGAGCCGTAGCACGCCACGAGCACACGTTCCCCGCGACGGTCGGCCCGCAGCGCTGCGGCCTTGTCGGGCAGCGACACCTTGTATTCGAGGCTGCCGTCCTGCGTGCGCCACAAACGCAGCGTGCCGTCCGCGCTCGCCGTCAACAACCGCTCGCCGTTGCCCACGAACACCGCTCCGACGACCCAGCCCTTGTCTTCGTCCTTGCCTTCGTGGCGTGCCAAGGTGCGCGTCAGCGCCCCTTTCGCAGCGTCCCACAGCAGCACCTTGCCGTCGACGCCCGTCGTCACCACGCGCTTGCCGTCCGGAGACCAGCGCGCGCTGATGATCTGTCCCACGTGGTCGCGGTCGTCTCCGGTGCGCAGCGTCGTGGTCCGATAGACTCCGCCGAGCGCGGTCAGCACCGCGGAACGGGTCTTCGACGAGCCGCCGAGCGCGTCGGCTTCGAGCGCCAGCAGTACGGCCAGCTCGCGATCGTGCGAGATCTGCTGGCTGCTCTCGAGGCAGATGCGCGATGCCATCGTCGCCGCGAGCAGCGCCTTGGTGCGATAGCCATCGATGCGTGCCACCACCCCCGCGTCGTCGCGCAGGCGCAGCGCCTCGGTGGCAAGCTGGATCGCGAGGTCGAACTGGTCGCGTCCGGCCTCCTGCTCGGCTTTTGCCAGCAAGCCCGACGATCGCCCATCCCGGTCGATCGCGTCGAACCACGAGTACCCGAGCACGCCGGCGACGATTGCGCCGACGGCGCCCGCGAGCATCGTCTCCGCGCGATGCCGGCGCATCCACTTGAGCAGCCGCGTCACCGTCCCCGCGGGTCTCGCGTGGATCGGCTCCCAGCGCAGGAAGCGAAGCAGGTCCGCTTCGAACTCGGCGGCGGTCTGGTAGCGGTTCTGCGGGTCCTTCTCGAGCGCCTTCTGGCAGATGGTCACGAGGTCGCGCGGCACCTTCGTGTTCAGCTTGTGCGGCGGGACCGGCTCCTTGAAGCAGATCTCGTAGATGACCTGCTGGAGGTTCTTGCCGTAGAACGGCCGCTGCAGCGTGAGCACTTCGTAGAGGATGACTCCGAGCGACCAGATGTCGGCGCGATGGTCGATGACGACGCGCTTGGCCAGCGTCTGCTCGGGGCTCAGGTAGTGCGCCGTACCGGTGATCTCGCCTGACATCGAGATGCTGCCGTCGCCGAGCGACTTGGCGAGGCCGAAGTCGAGCAGCCTCGCCTGCCGGCGATCGTCGATCATGAGATTGCGCGGCTTCAGATCGCGGTGCACGACGCCGGCCTGATGGGCGGCCGCCAGCGCCGAGGCCAGTTGTGCGCACAACATCGCACACTCCGCGACGTAGCCCTTCTTCGGCTCGATGCCGAGCGTACCTTCGATCGAGGTGTGTCCCTCGCCGTTGGCGAGCCGCAGGTCGTCGAGGATGTCGCCGAGGTTGCGGCCCGCGACGAAGTCCATCGCGAGCGCGAACGTTCCGTCGACCTCGCAGAAGGTGTGCACGGGCACGATGGCCGGATGCCGCAGCTGGGCGGCGGCGGCCGCCTCGCGGCGGAAGCGCTCGACATGGCGCTTGCTGAGCGTGAGTCCACTCGCCATGACCTTGAGCGCCACGCGCCGGTTGAGGGACCGTTGGTGCGCGAGGTAGACGATGCCCATGCCGCCGCGGCCGAGTTCTTCCTGGATCTCGAAGTCGCCGAACGTGCGATTGTCGCTGTGAGGACGCTGCCCTGCTTCCCACTTCTGGCGGCCGAGCAACCCGTCCAACGAGAGGAATTCGCGACACTGCGCGAGGATCCGCGGTCGCAGTGGCAGCGCAAAGCGCTCGACGAACACCACGAGGTCCGGCGCCTGCCCCGAGGAATGCAGTTCGACGAACTGCTCGACAGCCTGCTGCACGCCGGTACCCGAACTCGCCTCGCCATTCGACACGGCGTCGGGCGTGGGTTCAGGTTGGTCGCGCATCACGACTCCTGTTGGCGCGACAGGAGGCCCGACAAGCGGGCCTGGGCCCGCGAGAGCAGCGCTCGCATCGCCCCCTCCGTCGGCAGCCCCATCTCGGCGCAGATCTCGTTCGGCTCGAGTTCGAGGTAGCGGCGCAGCACGATGATCTCGCGCTCGCGGTCGGGCAGTTGTTGCAGCGCCACGCGCACGCGTTCGGCCAGTTCCTGTTCGTCCTGGTGCTGCGAGGGAGTCGCGCCCTTGTCGACGACTGCCTGTTCGACCTGCGCGTCGAGGTCGACGATGCCGCCCTCTGCGCTGCGCTTCTTCGCCCCCAGCGCGCGGATGCGGCGCACGATCTCGTATTCTGCCCCCTTCAAGAGCCAGGCCAGGAACGACCCCTCGCCGCGGTACTCGAAGGTCTGCAACCGCCGCAGCGCCGACAGGATCGCGTCGTGCGTGGCGTCCTCGCTGTCGGCGAGCAACAGCCGGTACTTGGGGCCGATCAACTTGCGCAGCGCGTTGCGCAGCCGGTCGCGGTAGCGCTCGAACAGCAGGTCGATCGCCTTACGGTCCTGCTCCAGGGCGCGGCTGACGAGGTTGCGGGTGTTGTCGTCCAAGAACGGTGCGTGGGCGAGGGAACCGTGATTCTGCCCCTTTCCTGCCCGCCGACAAGCCGCACGCTTGATGCGGGCCTCCAATCGCCGCGCAAAGTGCTCGATCCGATGGAAATGGCGCATGGCTGAGTGTGAAGAGCCGGTGCCGTTTGCTTCGCACGCAGTTGTGCGCGGTTTTTCGGGCGCCGCGCACTCCAGCGTCTCGGCAACGCGATCTCAAAAATCCGCGTGCGCTGTCGCCAGGTGGGTTCTTCAGAAGAGCCCCCACCCTTCTTTCAGCTCTTTCCACCCATGCGCACCCACATCCTGTGTCTGTTCACGGGCCTCGCGCTGACCAGCACCGCTTTGGCCCAACGTCTTGCCACCTACGCGACGGGCGTCGGCGGCTTCGCCGAACACCAGCCGCCGACTGCGGTCCTGCCGGCACCCGCGCCGATCATCGCCGCCTACCCGGCCGTGCCCGTGCTGCCCTTGATCCCGCCGGCGCCGCCGTTCTTCGTGCCGAACGGGGACAGCACGTTCGACAACGCGGTCGGCATTCACTGGGTCACCAACGGTCTGGTGATGGCGTCACAACCGACGCCGACGTTCCCACCGCTCGCGCCGCCGCTGCCGCCGTTTCCGATCCCACTGGCCGTTCTCGCGGCGATCGGCGGTGGTCCCGTGACGGGAATCGCGATCAATCCGATCGCGGGTGTCATGTATCTGTGCGGCCAGGTCGGCCCCGTGGTCGGCGTCGCCCCGGCTCCGGGCATGCCGATCCTCGTGCCGCCGTTCCCGATCCCGTTCCCGGCGGGTCCCATCACGGGGCTCGAGTGGGACGGCATCACCGGCACGCTCTGGGCCATCGACGGACCGGGCATCTGCTACAACTTCTTCCCCGGGGGCCTGCCCGCCGCGCCGCCGATCGTGCCACTCCCGCTGTTCGTCGCCCCGACCGGTGACCTCGCGATCGACAAGACGGGTTCGCTGAACGGCGTCGGTCTGCGCTCGCTCTACGTCGTCGCGGGCCCGGTGATCTTCGACGTGAACACGCCGGCGCCGATCGTTTTCCCGTCCGGCCCGCCCCTGCCAAACGGCATCGCGTTCCTGGACCATCCAGCCTCCGTGCCGCCGATCGGCACGTGCCTCTGCCCTGGCACCGGCTATCCGACGCAGGCCACGTCGAGCGTCATGAGCAGCGGCAACGGCGCCTTCTCGTTGACGAACGGTGGCTTCCCGCCCGGTTGGCCCGTCATCTTCATCTTCGATGGGGTCTTCAGTCCGGTGTTCATTCCGTTCCCGCCGTCGGGATGTCCGCTCGGGTTGGTCCCGGGCTCGCCGAGCCTGATCCCGGTCCTCGTGATCGCGGACCCGTTGGGCAACGCCACGCTGCCGCTACCGCTGCTCTACCCCGTCGGCACGGGACCGCTCTACAACCAGAACCTCTCGTTCTGCCCGACGGACCCGACGGGTTTCATCCTCTCGCCGCTGCGCGTGATCGAGGTCAGCGGTTTTTGAGTCAGTCCCTGCGTGCGCCTGATCGGAATCGGTTCTTCCGGGGTGTCTTCAACAACCCACCCCACCGATCATGAACCACGTCACGCTTTCCCGTCTGTTCGTTCCCGCCACACTCGCCGCCGCCGCACTGGCCCAGGGTCCGGACTTCCTCGTCACCTACTCGCAACCCGAAGTGACCATGTCGGGCAGCGGCGGCACGAACCTGCGCTTCCTCGCGCCGAACGAGATCGCGCATCTCGAGTGGTCGCTCGGCCCCTGCTCGAACCTGTCCGCCGAGAAATGGGCGCCGCGCACGTGCTTCCACACGATGGCCGGGGACGAGAACGGCGACGCGATCTACTGGAACCCCTCGATCTTCGGCTCCATCGACGCGCTCGTCGCGACCATGTCCACGACGCCGATCGGCGGAGTCAACCCGCGCACGGTCTTCTATTCTCCCTCCGCCGCGATGGGCACGAACATCAGTGGCGTTCCTGGGCTGCGCCCTGGCGATGTCGGCCGCATCGTGCGCACGAGCGCCGGCGACGGCCAGGTCGAGTACTTCATGCGGCGCGAACAGTTCAACCAGGCCTTGGGTCTGCCCCTGGCCACGCCGATCGACGTCGATGCGATCGCCTTCTCGGTCAACGACGGCGTGTTCTTCTCGCTCGACCAGGACATCGTGGCGAACACGATCTGCGGGCCGATGCTGATCCAGGACGGCGCGGTGATCATGGTGCCGGCCTGGGGGCTGACCTACACGCCGGACTTCCGCGTCGCCACCGTGCTGCCCGTGTGTGCTGCCGTGCTCTACACGGAGGCGCAGATGGACGCGTTCGTGAACAACGCGCAGGTGACCGACCGCTTCGGCGTCTGCCTCACCAACGGAATCGACACCGAGTCGCTCGAGATCGACTGGTCGGGTCCGAACGTGACGGTGTTCCCGTGTGGTGGCGCGGTGCTCAACGCGCCCTCGCTGATCTTCTCGTGCGAGACGATGACGGGAGCCAGCCTGCTCACGACGGCCGGCGGCGGCACGATCTACAGCGGTCTCTGCGGCAGCACGGGGCGCGGATGCGGTGGCGGCCCGACGCTCGGCCTCCAGATGGGCATCCAGCCCACGAGTGCAGCGGTCGGCGCGCCGAGCTACGTCAACGGCCTGCTCGGCACGTTCACCTGGCGCTACACGATGGAGCCACAGCAGCACGTGCAGAACGTGTTCCCGGCCGGCGCGCCGTTCGGGGCGACGAGCATCGAGGTCGGCTCGCCCTGGCTCTGGAACTTCGTGTTCATGGAGATCGTGCCGCCGACGGTGCCCGGCTCGTTCCCGGCCTTCCCGTTCTCGCTGTTCTGCTTCCCGGACTTCTACATCCCGAGCTTCACGTTCTACATGCCGGCCCTGGCGCCCGGTGGCTTCGGTTCGTTCCCGATGCCGGCGATCCCGGCCAACTGGCAGGGCAAGGTGCTGTTCCAGAGCTTCGCCTTCGGCGGCAGCGGGATCGAGCTGAGCACGCCGGTCGTGATCGACGTGCTGTGAGACGGGCGGCAGGCGCGTCAAGGGCGCCTGTCGTCGATGCCGGTGAAAGCACTCGGCGGCGCGAACACGTCGAGCACGACGGCTGTCTCGATGGCCTCCGCACCGTGCGGGGCATGGCTCGGCAGATGAATCACGTCGCCGCCGCCCAACACACGCTCACCATCCGCGAGAGTGAAGCGAACGCGGCCCGACACGACGCAGCTGAACTGTTCGTTGGCGTGGCTGTGCACGGGCACCTTGCAACCGCGGTGCAGCGTGACGTGCGAGATCATCGCATCCGCGCCGACGATGCGCCGGCGTTCGAGAGCCGGCATCGGCTCGTCGTGTGCGAGGTCCTTCCAGCTGGCTGCGAACGGCGCACCTGGCGCCACGGCGGCCGCCTGCACCAGAGCCTCGATGCGCGTCACGTGGTGGTCGTCGTGCTCGGCCGTGAAGAAAGCGACGTCGACGGCGCGCATCGGCCGCTGCAGGCGAGGGTGCATGGCCTGCGCAGCGAGGCGCGTGCGGTCGAGACGCTGGAGTCGGTCGAGCAAGTTTGCGCGACTGGCCGCGAAATCGCCGAGCACGGCTTCGAACGTGCGGCTGTTGTGCCCTGCATTCCAGCTCGCGCGGTTCTCGATGTCCCAAGCCGACAAGGTGGTGACGCCGCGCTCCAACTCGTCGAGTCGCCGCAGGTGCAGCGCCTCGAGATCGTGCAGGTGGCCGACGTTCTCCTGGATCGACCACTTGCCGTCGCGACGGCGCGTGAGCTCGCTGGCGGGCAGTCCGCGCACGGCGTTCGCGATGCGCACCTTCGTGCCGCGCAGGCGCGAGAGGAACACGTCGATGCGTTCGACCGGGAAGTCGAACGGGAACTGGCGCGAGATCCAGGGTTCTTGCATGGCGCTGCCCGAGCAGGACTGTCCTGAAGTTACTCGCCGCGCGACGCGTGACACGTGGTCGGGATCAATTCCTGTTCGTGTCGCGCGCGATGGCGCGCCCCCCTCGCTGGCATTCGCAGCGCATGATCGGTCGCTTCGGCGAGGGACGCGCCACTTCGGCGAACCCTGCCTTCCGATACGCGGAGGCCACGCCGGTCCACGCGAACACGTCCGGCATCGCGCGTCCCTGGGCATCCTGCGGGTAGCCTTCGAGAATCCTGCCGCCCTGTTTGCGCACGTGCGCGACGGCCGCGCGCAGCAGGGCCACCGAGACGCCGCACCGGCGGTGCGCCTTCTTCACGAAGAGGCACGAGACGACCCAGACCGGTCGTGAATCCAACGGCTTGAACAGACGCGAACGCGCGAGCGCCGGATAGTCGGTCCGTGGCGCGAGCGCGCACCAGCCGATCACATCCCCGTTGCGCGATGCGAGCAGTCCGGGCTCGGCGCCCGCTTCGACGAGGCGCTGCATCCCCCGCCTGTTGCCCTCGCCCTTCTGGGCCTCGAAGTCGGTCCGGCTCAGGCGCCACAACATGCACCAGCAACCGCCGCATGCACCTCGCTTCCCGAACAGGAGCTCGAACTGCGGCCACCGGGCTTTGGTCAGAGGCAACACCTCGAGTCGTGGCGACGGCATCTTCAAGACGGTCGACAATCTAGCCGGCGGTTGCCGCGAGCGACTGCTACGGCAAGCGAAGCCTCACCGACCGGAGCGTCCCGGCAGCCCGACTCCGCGCAGGAACTGCCAGACCACCTCGTAGAAGTTGCGCGCACCGGTCACCGTCGGCTCGTCACCGAGCAGGAACGGAGGATCGCCGGTCAACGACGCGATGCCGAAGAACGGCCGCAGGTAGAACGCGAGCTGACCACCGACGAGCAGCGAGAGCAGCAGCCAGCTCGCGACAACGACCCTGGCGCGCCCGAGCGACACGACGTGCTGCGCGAGCAGCGCACGGGTCTGGACACGCACGGCCACGCAACCCGCGGCCGCGACGAAGACCATGTTGATGCCGACGAAGGCCGGGTAGCCGCCGAGGCTCTCCCCCTCCGGTCGCTCCATCGTGCGGCCGAGGAACAGGCTCACCGGCGCGATGCTCGCGAGCATCACCGCGACGGACCGGTACAACGAGAAGCTCGTACGTTGTAGGGCCGCGAAGGACGAGCTGATGCCACACGTCCTGGCGAGCACGTGGTAGGCCAGCGCACACAGCAGCGCGGTGCCGAGCAACAGCAGTGGCACCTTGATCGAGCTGCGCATGCCGTAGAGCAGGTTCTTGCTGCAGCCGATGCAGAAACCGTAGAACGCGCCACCGAGCGCGATCGCGGCGACGCAACGGCCCGCGCCCGGTTCGGCGTGGGCCTTCACTCAGCCCACCAGACCGAGGGCTCGCGCCATGCGCCACGTGACGAACACGACGAGGACCTGCCACGACAGCAGCAGGATCCCGGCCGGGCCGAACGGCCGCAGGTCGCGATGCCCCGCAACGCAACGCGAGAACTGGCCGAGCCCCGCAAACAGACCGAACGCGAGCAAGACGACGTAGACCGCGTTCCCATCGATCCAGTCCCCGTTCACCATCGTCGCACGCAAGAACCAGACGATCGGTGCGAAGCCCAGCGAGAACAACGCCGCGACGGACGCGATCAACAACGAGAGCGCCAGGTTCTGCAACGGTCGCAGGCTGCTGCCGAGATAGGCGCCGAACACCTGCAGCGAGGGCCAGCAGAGCAGCACCGAACCGCCGTAGAGGGCGGCGACGCGCCACGCGTTCGACCAACCATCCACGACGCCGTAGGGCAGCGACGCCACTGCGGTGCACAGGACCAGCACGGCGACGAGCGTCCAAGGCGCAGTCGACAGAGCGATGCTCGCCGCGAGCCGCGGGCGCTCCGCGAGCACCATGTCGAGCACTCGCGAAGGCGACCGTGCCATGCCAACCAGATCGGCGAACCCGAACGGTTCGGCAGCCGTTGTTGCGGAGGATGAGGTTGGGGTCAGAACGGCCCCCTCGGGAGCCTCGGAGCCGGGATCGTTCATCGCTGCCTCTGCTGAGTCTCTGCTGTATCTCTGCTCATACTTTGCCATGCAAAGTTAACACCGTCAAGCGTCGCGTCGGGACCGCGAAGTCAATGAAAACTCCAGAAGCACGCCCGCGCCGGTTATGGTCAATGACAGGAAAAACAGTGGACCCGAATCTCACCCAGACGTGGGAGCTCGTACAGAGAGCACAAGGCGGCGACAACGACGCTTTGAATCGGTTGTTCCAACGCTACTACGAGCGCGTGCGGCGCTCCGTCCGGGCCAGGATCGGCAGTCGCTTGCGCTTGCGGCTCGATTCGGAAGACATCTTGCAGCCCACCTTCGCGAAGGCGTTCGAGAACTTCGATCGCTTCGAGATGCGGCACGAGGGCAGCTTCCTGCACTGGTTGGCCGAGTATGCGAAGCGACAGATCCACGATGCCGCCGACCGCGAAAACGCGATCAAGCGGGTGCCCCTCGACCACCTTCGCAGCATCGACGACGACGGGGGAGACGAGTCCCGGCCCAGGATGGAGGTCCCCGGGCGAACGACCGGTCCGATCGACAGGGTCGTGCGCAGCGAACGCGAGATCGCGGTCGAGGAGTGCCTCGATCAGATGGCAGAGCATCACCGCATGGTCATCGTGCTCCGCGACTACGATGGGCTCGAGTGGAACGAAGTCGCCGAGAAGATGCACAAGAACACCGACTCGGCGGTACGCGAACTGCACCGGCGTGCCATGCTCGAGCTGGCCAAGCTGTTACGGCGGCGTGGAATGGGGCCCGAGAAGCCCTGATTTCGCTAGATTCCACGTGCTACTGCGGGTGCGTCGCCCCCTGGAGCCACGGGTGCAACCATGATCCAACCCTCGAAATCCCCGACCGTCGACGACCTTGCGATGGAATACCTGTTGGGGGCCGAAGCCGGGCTGCCGCCTGACCTGAATTCCCTCGCAACCCGCCTTCCCGACAGTGATTCGCAGGAGGAACTGCGCGAGATCGTCGAGGCCGCCGAGATTGCCCGTTCGACGTTTCCGGTGCCGTTTCGGCTCCGCACCGTGATCGCAGGCCGCTACCAACTGCTCGAGGAACTCGGCAGTGGTGGCTTCGGCAAGGTCTGGCGCGCGAGGGACCAGAAGCTCGGCCGCGACGTGGCCCTCAAGCTCTTCCATCCGCTCATGAACGACGCCCAAGTGGAGTCGACGCTGCGGAGGGAGCGCGACGCCCTCGCGCGCGTGCACCACGATGGCATCGTGCGTCTGCTCGACAGCGGCACGCACGAAGACGCCCAGTTCCTGGCGATGGAATACCTGCCAGGCAGCACGCTCGACAAGGTGCTCGAGAGGCTCTGCGCCCGCGGCGACAAGACGCCCGGGCGCGCCGCGGTCGCGGCCGCGATCGGCGGCCCCCCTGCCACCGGTGAGCAGTCGTGGCTCGAAGACGACTGGCACCGGACGACGGCGCGGATCATGGTCGGGGTCCTATGGGCCGTGGCCGCCGCCCACGCCCACCGGATCCACCATCGCGACCTGAAGCCGGGGAACATTCTGCTTCGCCCGAGCGGCCGGCCCGTGGTGCTCGATTTCGGCCTGGCGGGACTCGGCGACATGGCCCAGGGCACGCTGACCGGCCGTCTGTTCGGCACCGTCGCCTACATGGCGCCCGAGCAGCTCGAAGTGATGCGCACGGGCAAGGATGCGCGCACCGACATCTATCAGCTTGGGCTTGTGCTCTACGAGATGCTGACCTTCCAACGCACGTTCGCGGGGAAGGAGCGCACATCCCTGCTCGAGGCGGTCCGCCGCAGCAGGATCCCGTCGCCTCGGCAACTGAAGAAGGACATCCCTGCCCCGCTCGCCGACATCTGCATGCGTGCTCTCGAGCGCGATCCGAACCGCCGTTACGCCTCGGCAGATGCGTTCCGCGATGACCTCGAGAAGTGGCTCGCGGGGCAGGTCCCCTCCGTTTCACGGCTCGGGGCCGCTGGGAGAGGCCTCCGGCTCGTGCGCAGGTTCACGGTCAGCCATCGCGCCGCCGTCTTGGCAACCGCCCTGCTGACGCTCACGACAGGAACCGCACTCTGGTACATGTTGCGGCCCGAGGCCGCCATCGACGCAAAGAAGCTGGAAGGTGATAGCAACAGCTACGCCGTCACGATGCGTGAGCCAGGCTGGGTGTGCGCTCTCCGCAACTCCTTGGATGCGTCCGGGAACACGATCGGCATCAACGCCGTGCACATCCGGGTCGGTTCGGGTAATCCGGGATTGCTCGTGCGACTCGACAGCGGGACGACGACGGTACAGATCGTCGAAGCCAAGGACTATTCTCAGTTGCCGGGTGAGGAGGGTACCAAGGTCTGTTGGATCGCCGATGCAACCAACAAGTGGGAGGGCCTGTGCAAGGGTGTGGCCGATGCTGCGGACCGCAACCAGAAGCCCGTGACGAACGAGGAAGTCATCCGGATCAACGGGGAGCTCGACACCAAGGGAGCCCGTGGTGGCAGCAGCCGCTCTGTGCCGATCGAGGAACTGCGGGCCCGCCTGCGCTAGTCAATCTGGACTGGAGGCGGGAAAGTGGTTCCCCGAGATGCGACCTCCCAATGACTCGAGG
>Ga0075418_10000882_pt1 | contig 32778 bp, 30 predicted proteins | sample SoiMetdeltSBSDD2_FD_81776 | JGI IMG/M metagenome (GOLD analysis project Ga0075418, IMG submission 81776) | Bulk soil microbial communities from a Populus tree surrounding site in Tennessee, USA - Soil MetaG P. deltoides SBSDD2 | ecosystem: Environmental > Terrestrial > Soil > Tree plantation... | reverse complement strand
CCGCAATCAGCGGAATCAGGACCTCGTGGTGCCCGACCAGCGAAATGCCGGTCCCACCTGTGCCCGCGACCGGCCGGGTGACCACGTTCGTCTGCGGCCGGTACATCCGCAGGAAATCGATGTTCACGGTGGTCAGGCGATCGAGCGCGGCTCCCCGGTTGCGTGCGAGCGCCACCGCCTTGAGGAAGACCTCGGGGAGCACTACGGCGGACCCGCAATTCAGGTAGACGCCGCCTCGTAGCCTGGCGATCGACGAGGTGAAGAAGCGGAAATCGCGGAGGCTCGACTCGCCAATCGCGGCGCCCGACGCCACGGGATGCATGTGGATGATGTCGGTGCCGAGGGCCACGTGCACCGTGACCGGAATCCCCAGGCGATGTGCGGCGAGCGTAAGGCTTCGGTCGCCGTGCGGGGGATTGCAGCCCGCCAGGTATTCGCCGACGGCCTGTCCGAGGCCGCGCCCGCGCTCCGCGCCGGCGCGGATCGCCTCATTCAGGCCGACACCGGTCTCTTCGGCCATGCCGAAGCGTCCCGGTCCGAGCGATTCGTCCACATCCTCGGACGTGGCGCCAGACAGCGCAATCTCGAAGTCGTGGATGATCCCCGCGCCGTTGAGCGCCAGCGCCGACACGAAGCCGCGCTTCATGAGATCGATCAACACCGGTGACACCCCGGTCTTGATGACGTGCGCGCCGAGCCCCCAGATGACGCCGCCGTCGCGCCGCTTTGCGTCGGCAATCGCCTCGACGGCTCTGCGCAAGTCCTGCGCGCCGAGGATCGCCGGCAGCGAATCGAACCAGGCCTTGAAGCTGCCGCCGCGCTCGACGGGGCGTCCGAAATCCTCCGCCCGCGTCTTGCTCGCCCGCGATGCGAGCGGGTACGTGCGTACGCCCGACAGATCGAATTCTTCGTACGGGAAGGGCATGCGCCCATGATATGTTCAACGCCCCAAACCGGCTTCGAGATGTCGCGACGCGTACTTTTCACGGCGCTCGTCCTGGTCGCCATCGTCGCGGGCGCGACGACGCGGGCGCAGAAGGCCGCGACCCGTGCAGCGGTCGACGCCCGGATTGCCACGGCGCTCGAGCGGAATCACATACCCGGCGCGGTAGCACTCGCGGTCAACAAGTCCCGGACCCTCTACAGAACTGCGCTCGGCGTCGCGGACCTGTCGACGCGCCGTCCGATGACGGCTGATGCCATCTTCCGGATCGCCTCCATGACCAAACCGGTGACGTCGGTCGCCGCGCTGCAGCTGATCGAACGCGGTCGAATCAGTCTGGACGCTCCGGTGTCGAAATACCTGCCGGAGCTCAGCGGATTATCGGTATTCGAGTCTTTCGATTCCGCCAGCGGCGCCTATACCGTACGGCCCGTTCGACGACCGATCACACTTCGGAACCTGCTGACCCACACTTCCGGACTTGGCTACAACTTCACGAGCGCGACAGTGCGGGATTTCAAGCCGCGCGATGGGGAACGGTATTCAGCTGGCCCGCTTCTCTTCGAGCCTGGGGAACGGTGGCACTACGGGACGAGCACCGACTGGGTTGGAAGGCTGGTTGAGCGCATTTCGGGCCAGAAGCTCGACGCCTACTTCGCCGATCATGTATTCCGTCCGCTACGGATGCGCGACACCTACTTCAACGTTCCGGCCGACAAGCAGGGACGCCTGGTGTCCATCCATCGAAGGGAGACGGACGGCACGTTCGTCGTTCAACCCGCGGCCCAACCCGTTCCGGTGACGGAATTCAACGGCGGCGGTGGCTTGTTCTCGACCGCCGACGACTATGCGCGTTTCCTTCGGATGCTCCTGAACGACGGGGAACTTGACGGGGCGCGCGTGCTGTCATCGGCAAGCGTCGCGATGATGTCCCGTGATCAGCTGGGCGGCAAAGGCGTTCCCGCACTCAAGACCGCGATGCCCGAGCGGAGCGCGGACTTCACATTCATCAACCATGGCCGCGACGGGTTTGGACTGGGATTTCTCATCACGGCTGTCGCGATTCCGGGAAAACGGTCAGCGGGCAGCCTGAGCTGGGGCGGCATCAACAACACGCTTTTCTGGCTCGATCGACGCCGGGACGTCGGCGGCATCCTGCTGATGCAGTTTCTTCCGTTCGTCGAGCCCACCGCGCTGGACGTGCTCGATACGTTCGAGCGGGGCGTCTACGAGTTGATTCGATAAGGCCCTTACAGGATCAACATCGCGTCGCCGTAGCTGTAGAACCGGTAGCGGCTCTGGACGGCCGCACGATACGCTTCGAGCACCCGCTCGCGGCCGGCGAACGCGGCTACCAGCACGAGCAGCGACGACTGCGGCAGGTGGAAGTTGGTGATGAGGCCGTTGACGATCCGGAACTCGTGCCCTGGAAGGATGAAGAGCGTCGTCTCGCCGCTGGCCGCCTCGATGCGTCCATCGCCCGTAATCGCCATGGATTCCAGTACCCGTACCGTCGTCGTTCCAACTGCGATCACTCGGCGCCTTTCGCGTCGTGCACGGGTGATGGCGCTTGCCGCGGCGCTGCTCACGACAAATGCCTCGGGATCGACGACGTGGTCGTCGACCCGGTCGGTACGAATCGGCTTGAACGTGCCGTAGCCGACGTGCAGGGTCACTTCGGTGAGCTCGACGCCGCGGGCCTGCAGCGCCGCGAGCGTACCGGGGGTGAAATGCAAGCCGGCCGTCGGCGCCGCAATCGATCCACGTTCACGCGCGTAGATCGTCTGATACCGATCCCGATCCGCTGCGCGGTCCGCCCGCTTGATATACGGCGGCAGCGGTATGTGGCCGATGCGATCGATGGCGTCGGTGACGTCGAGGTCCCGGTCTGCCCACAAACGAATGGTGCGCCGCCCGTGAAAGTGCATCGCAACAATCTCGCCGTGAAGCTCGACATTGTCTGCGTCGAACACGACCCGGGAACCCGGTTTCAGTTTCTGTCCCGGGTGCATCAGGGCGTCCCACTCTGACGCCTTGGGCGTTGGGAGTTGTGGAGTTGGGAGTTGTCGCAGTAACAGACATTCCACCGCACCGCCGCCCGGCAGGCGACGTCCAAGGAGCCGCGCGGGAAACACCTTCGTGTTGTTGAGGACGAGGAGATCGCCGCTCTGCAGATGGTCGGCGATCTGTTCGAAAGAACTGTCCTCGATAGCGCCAGTGGTCCTGTCGAGGACGAGCAGCCGCGATGCTCCTCGCTCCGCGGGCGGGTCCTGCGCAATCAGCTCAGCTGGGAGGTCGAAGTTGAAGTCGGCGGTGTCCAATGGCCGAGCTCTTGCACACGCAGCATATATGTACGACGTCGTCATTGTCGGCGGCGGGCCGGCCGGCCTCAGTGCCGCGCTCGTCCTGGGCCGCTGCCGGCGCCGCGTGCTGCTCTGCGACGCTGGCACCCCGCGCAACGAGCGCGCGCGCGAGCTTCACGGATACCTCACGCGGGACGGCATGCCTCCGCTCGAATTGCTCGGCGCCGGACGCCGGGAGCTCACGCCGTACGGTATAGAGCTTCGCGACGTGCGAGTGATGGCGGTCGACACCAACCCTGATGGATTCACGGTAGCCATGGCGGACGGTGGCACGGCGAATACGCGGACGGTGCTGATCGCCAGCGGAGTGAGCGACGATCTGCCCGACATTGCCGGCCTCGATGAGTGCTACGGGATCACTGCTCATCACTGTCCGTACTGTGACGGGTGGGAAGAGCGTGAAAAGGCAATTGCGGTGATTGGCAACGGCGCCTCGGGCAGCGCCCTGGCACTCGCGCTCAAGACCTGGAGCGACAAAATCCTCTTCTGCACGAACGGACGGGCGCGGCTGCAGGCGGTGCACCGCCGGCAGCTCGCGGCGCATGACATCGGGGTTCACGAGGGGCGGATTGCGCGCGTCGAACACGAACGCGGACGCGTCACATTTCTTGCTCTCGACGGCGGCGACCGCATCGCGTGCGATGCCATTTTCATGAGCACCCATCAGCGCCCGCAGTGCGCCCTGCCGAAGGTGCTCGGGTGCGACCTGAACCGGCACGGTCTGGTGAAGACGGATCACCTCGGTCAGACGCGCGTTCCCGGGCTCTACGTCGCCGGCGACGCCTCCCGCGACGTCCAGTTCGTCATCGTTGCTGCGGCGGAAGGCGCCAAGGCGGCGGTGGCAATCAACAAGGCGCTCCAGGCAAGCGCCGGCCTCGCCGTCACGTAACTCCCGCGCTGCCCATGAAAACACCACTCAAGTCGATCGTGAACCGGCCGATTCCGCCCGACAACGAGGATACGCCCGCGTTCGACACGGAACGAATCAGCCTCGCGCTTTTCGTGATTGCCGGAGCCGCGGCGATGGCAATTCTCTACTGGGCCCGCGCCGTGTTCATTCCGATCGTCCTGAGCATCCTAATCAGTTACGCGCTCGAGCCGCTGGTGCGGGCCATGACGCACATCAAGCTGCCCCGCGTCATCGCGTCGGCCGTCGTCGTCGCTGCGCTGGCGGGGGTGATCGGCTACAGCGTGTACGGGCTCTCGGACGATGTGTCGGCGATTGTAGGGGCCGTCCCGGAGGCAGCGACCAAGTTGAGGCAGACGCTACGACGCGAACAGGGACAGGAGGACAGCACCATCCAGCAGGTGCAGCGCGCCGCGGAGGAACTGCAGCGCACCGCCGACGAGGCGGCGGGCCCCAGCACCGCGCCGAGAGGCGTTCAGCGTGTACAGGTCGAAGAGCCGGCGATCGACATTCGCGAATACGTGATGTGGGGATCGGCCAGCGTCGTCGCCTTCGCCGGCGAAGCGGTTCTGATCGTGTTCTTCGTTTTCTTCCTGCTGGCATCCGGGGATCTGTTCAAGCGCAAGCTGGTGAAGATCGCCGGGCCGTCGCTGCAACGGCGAAGAGTGACCGTGCAGATCCTCGATGAAATCAACGCTCAGATCGAGCGCTTCCTGCTGGTCCTCGTGTTTGCGAGCGTCGTCGTCGGCGTCGTCTCGTGGATCGCCTTCCGGATGGTCGGGCTCGAACAGGCGTTGTTCTGGGCGGTGGCTGCCGGCGCGTTCAACTCCATTCCCTACTTCGGGCCGGTGATCGTTTCCGTCGGCACCGCGATCGGGGCATTTCTGCAGTTCGGCACCATTTCGATGGCGGCCTCTGTAGCGGGGCTATCACTCGCGATCACGAGCCTCGAGGGATGGCTGCTGATGCCGTTCCTCGCTCGCAAGGCCGTCCGCACGAACGAGATCGCGGTCTTCGTTTCACTCATTTTCTGGACTTTTATCTGGGGCGTCTGGGGAACGCTGCTTGCGGTGCCGATGCTGGTCGCCGTCAAGGCGTTCTGCGATCACATTGACGATCTGAAGCCCTTCGGCGAGCTGCTCGGCGAATAGAGCTCGCCTCCGCTGACGCTTCGGCCGGCACGCCTACTCCAGGAACTTCTCGAGGTTGGTCCTGCCCTTTGCTGCCAGCAGCGGCTTCCAGAGGTCGCCGAGCTCCACGATCCGGTCGGGCACGTTGTCGACGCGGAAGTCCTCGGTGGTCACGCCTTTCGCGACTTCTTCCCACGCGAGCGGCGTCGACACCGTGGCGAGCGGCCGCGGCCGGACGGAATAGATGCTCGCCAGCGTGCTGCCCCAGCGGTTCTGGTTGTAGTCGACGAGCACGCGTCCTTTCGGCCGCTTCGCCACCTTGTAGGCCGACGTCATCAGATCGGGATGCCGCGAGGCGAGCTCGACGGCGAGCGCCTTGGCAAACGTCCAGACAGCTTTCTGCAGCGGCGCCCGTACGATTGGCACATAGACGTGCATCCCTTTCGAGCCGCTGGTCTTCACCAGCGGCTTCATCCCGAGCGTCTCGAGCGCGTCGCGCACGATCAGCGAGCATTCGCGCACCTGGCCGAACGAGGCGCCGTCCCCGGGGTCGAGGTCGAAGTGTACGTAGTCGGGACGGTTGATGTCGTCGCACTTCGCGTACCACTGGTTCAAATCGATGCACCCGAGATTTATCACCCACAAGAGTGACGGCACATCGTCGATCACCGGGAAGTCGATGATGTTGCCGTTGCCATGATCGATCGTGCAGGTGCGGATCCATTCCGGCCGCGGTGTGGGTGCGCGCTTCATGAAGAAGAACGGCCCGGCGGCGCCGTTTGGATATCGCTTCATCACCATCGCGCGGTCGCTGATATGAGGGAGAAGGACGTGGCCGACGTCGGCGTAGTACTGGATCAGGCCGCCCTTGGTAATCCCGCGGTCTGGCCAGAACGGCTTGCGCAGGTTGGTCAGGCGCACGTCCTTGCCGGCCACGGTCAGCGTCGCGTTATCGACGTCGGTTGGAATCTGAACGCGAGGGAGGCGTGCCATGAGTCTCAACCACGACGCGCACGACGAACACGACCCAGAACTATCCTTTCTTTTTCGTGGCCGTCGTGGCCGTCGTGGTTCGTATTGGCTCCAGTCTCGGCGGGCGCTGGCCGTGTCGCGTCGCGCCCTTGACGGGAACGTACTCGAGTTCGAGGCCGGCCGTGACACAGCGGAGCAGAAGGCCGCCGCGGCTCATGTCACCGCGGCCGACGAAATGGATCGGGAACATCAGCCGCTCGCCGAATACGGGGAGCAACAGGTCGACGTACTTGCCGGAGGCGATGCTCCCGAGCAGTACTACTTCACAGTCAGGACCGACAGCCGACAGGACCGCCCTGGCCGCCTGCTCGAGCGGTTTTCGGTAAGCGGCATTGGTCAGGCTGATATCCGTCGCCGCAAACCTCTGGAACGACTGCAGCGTCACGGGTGTATCGGCGGCGCGGAGGCCCGCATTCGGCGTGATCACCAGCACGCCGCCGGCGACAACGGAGTCGGCGGGATCCGGCGGCCGCGCAAATCGCCGTGCGTAGGCGAGCTTCCCGCGAAAATACAGCCCGCTGACAAAGCTGAAGACGTCGCCGAGTGCAGCACCCTGCCGGCTTTGCAGCTGACGCGCCAGCTCGAATGCCGCATTGGGAGAGGTCATCAACCGGGCGCGCGGCCCGCCGCAATTGGCCGGGGACAGCAGAAAGATGCGCGGCTTTACGCTCCGCGTAATGGGGTCGGGAGTCATTTTTGGAGGACGCTGCGCCATATCAGGCTTCGGAGTGTCCTCGGAAAATGACTCCCGACCCCATTTCAGAAAACGTAACTGGCGGCCGTGGCGCCGAGCCACCCGATGATGATGAAAGGAATCACTGCGACGAGCACCACCAGCGCCACCATCAGGATAACGAAGAGCCAGTCGCCGGCGGACGCCGGCCGCTCCTCCTGCGCGTGGCGCTCCAGCAGCGCCAGATTCATCTTGTTCGCCTTCCACGCGAAGTCAAACAGGTCTCCCAGCAGCGGCACGGCGCCCACCAGCGAGTCGATCGCGACGTTGAAGATCATCCGCAGCTGGACGATCCGTGGAAGTGCGAGCTCGCGAGCCTGCCAGAGGATGCCAATCGTGAAGAGGGGCGAAACGAGGTCGCCGAGGCCGGGCACGAGGCCGAGAATCGGATCGAGGCCGAAGCGGTAGGACGTGCCCGGAACGACGAATGCTGAATCGAGCATCTGCGCCACGTTGCGCAGCGCCTCGAGTCCCCGGACCTGGCGCGGGGTCAACTGCCGGATGCGGGTGACGGGAGACTTCACACTCCCATTTTAGGCGCCGGGTTTACGCCGGCGGCGAATCCTTCAGTCCCCACCTCAGCAGGATGGCGCCGACGGTGAATCCCGCGCCGACTGCCGCCATGAGCACCAGGTCGCCGCGCTTCAAGCGGCCGCTTTCCAGCACGTCGTTCAGCGCCAGCGGAATGGTGGCGGCGGTGGTGTTGCCGAACCGATCGAGATTGATGATCACCTTCTCCGATGCGAGTCCGAGCCGATCCGCTGCCGCCTTGATAATGCGGCTGTTGGCCTGGTGCGGCACGAACCAGTCGATGTCGTCCGGCTTGATGCCATTCCGGTCGAGAATCCGCCGGCACACCTCTTCGAAGTTGCGCACCGCGAACTTGAAGACGATCGCGCCGTCCTGCCGGACGTAGTGCTGCCGCTTCTCGATCGTGTCCTTCGATGCGGGCAATCGGCTCCCACCCGCCGGCATGCACAGCGCCGGCCCGCCACTCCCGTCCACGTAGTTCTCGAAATCGATGATCCCGACCTCGTCTCCGTCGCTCGCCTCCACTACGCACGCGCCGGCGCCGTCGCCGAACAGCACGCAGGTGGTGCGGTCGGTATAGTCGATGATGCTCGACATCACGTCCGCGCCGACCACGAGCGCGTGTCGGCTGGCTCCCGATGCCACCATCGCCGCGCCGGTGGTAAGTGCGTAAACGAATCCCGAGCAGGCGGCCACGAGGTCGTAGCCCCAGGCGTTGTTCGCGCCAATCATGTCCTGCAGCACACACGCGGTACTGGGAAACAACGTGTCGGGCGTCGTGGTGCCGACGACGATGAAGTCGATGTCATCGGGCGTCAACCCGGCGCGCTCGATCGCCTGGATCGACGCCTCACGGGCCAGGTCCGAGGTCGCGACGCCGGGATCGACGATGTGACGCTCGCGAATGCCGACGCGCTGCATGATCCATTGGTCGGAGGTATCGACCATCCGTTCGAGATCCGCGTTGGTCAGGACGTGCGGCGGCACATAGGTCGCCAGGCTTGAGATGCGGGTACGGCGCAACGCGCCCACCGCGGACGGCGTGGTTACCACAGTCGGGAGTCCCTTCCGGGGGCGGTAAGCCCGAAGTATTCGTAGGCGCGCGCAGTGGCGACCCGCCCGCGCGACGTTCGATCGAGGAAACCGGCCTGGATCAGGAACGGCTCGTAAATATCCTCGATCGCATCCTTCTCTTCGCTGACGGCGGCCGCCAGGCTGTTGACGCCGACGGGGCCGCCGCTGAACTTGTCGATGATCGTCCGCAGCAGCTTCCGATCGACTTCGTCGAACCCCTGGTCGTCGACCTCGAGCAGTTTCATGGCGGCGCGCGCCACGTCGGCGGTGATCCGGCCGTCGGCGCGGACCTGGGCGTAGTCGCGTACGCGCCGCAGCAGACGGTTGGCGATACGCGGCGTGCCGCGCGACCGTCGCGCCACTTCGGCCGCTGCATCATCCTCTATCGACACGCCGAGAATTCTCGCGGAGCGGCGCACGATCTCCTCGATGTCCGTCGGCTCGTAGAAGTCGAGGCGGTGCACGATGCCGAAGCGTGCGCGCAGAGGCGAGGTCAGCAGCCCCGCGCGTGTGGTCGCGCCGATCAGCGTGAACTTCTGCAGCGGCACCTTGACGGATCGCGCGCTCGGCCCCTGACCGATGACGATGTCGAGCTCGTAATCCTCCATTGCCGGATAGAGGATTTCCTCGATCGCCGGCGGCAGGCGATGAATTTCGTCGATGAACAGGACCTCGTGCTCCTGAAGATTGGTGAGCATGGCGGCGAGATCGCCCGGCCGCTCGATGACCGGCCCGGCGGTTGCGCGCACCGGCACCCCCAGCTCGTTGCCGATCACGTAGGCCAGCGTCGTTTTGCCAAGCCCGGGCGGTCCGTACAGCAGAACGTGATCGAGCGATTCGGACCGGCCGCGCGCCGCGGCAATCGACACGTGAAGGTTGTCGCGGACCCGATCCTGCCCGATGTACTCGTTGAGCGCGCGCGGCCGCAACCCAGCTTCGTACTGCGCGTCCTCGTCGACGCGTCCGCCCGTGATGACGCGATCGCTCACCGCATCAGCTCCCTGAGCGCAGCCTTGAGCGCCTGCTCGAAGGTCGGCGCGCTGGCTGCGGACAGCGTCGCGTCGACGGCCTTCTCGGCCAGCGGCCGATGATAGCCCAGGTTCTGAAGCGCGGAGAGCAGATCGGTACGGAGACGCTCGCCCGGCGAGTCCGGCATCGGCATCACCGCGCCGGCCGGAACGGCGAGCTGGGCGAGCCGATCCTTGAGCTCGAGCACCATGCGCTCGGCGGTCTTGCGCCCGACGCCCGGAATGGCCGTCAGCCGCGCGAGATCGCCGCGATGAACGGCGCCAATCAACTCGCCCGGCTCGATGCCTGACAGCACCGCGATCGCCAGCTTCGGCCCGATGCCGCTGATCGCAATCAGCCGTTCAAAGATCTGCTGCTCGAGCGTGGTGAGAAATCCGTACAACTGCAGCGCATCCTCGCGGACGTGCGTGTAGATGCGGAGCGAGACCTCGTCGCCGGCCTCGCCGACGTCGTAGAACGTACTGAGCGGCACGTTCACGTGATACCCGACGCCCTGAACGTCAACGATGAGGAGGTTTGGCTGTTTGTCGAGGATTCGGCCGCGAAGAAACGCGATCATCCGTTGGCGGGAGGACGGTAATCGCGCCAGGAGCGAAGCGACTTCCCCCCGAGCCGGCTGAAGCCGGCCCCCACGTCAGTTCTCCCGGCGGTCGCAGGGGCCCCGGTGGTCGTGGGGGCCGGCTTCAGCCGGCTCGAGGGCACCGAATGCAAATGACAAATCGCCACTGCCAGGGCGTCGGCGGCGTCGTGTGGCGAGGGCGGCTTCGTCAGACCGAGCAGCAGTTTGATCATCTGCTGCACCTGATGCTTCTCGGCGCGGCCGTAGCCGACCACCGCGCGCTTGACGGCGGCAGGCGTGTATTCCACCACCGGGCACCCGCACTCGACGGCCGCCAGCATGGCGACTCCGCGCGCGTGACCGAGCTTCAAGGCGGTGCGGGCATTGACCGCGGAAAACAGGCTTTCGATCGCGACGCAGTCAGGCGCGCAGCCGGCGATGAGCGCCGACAGCTCACGATGGATGCGGGCGAGACGCTGCGGAAACGGATCCTTCGGCAGGGCGGTGATGGTGCCGCAGGTCACCAGCCGTGCGACGCGGCCATCCGTCTCCACGCAGCCGTAGCCGGTGCGCTCGGAGCCCGGATCGATGCCGAATATTCTCACGCCAGGGAAGCCTCGATCTCCTTTTCCTCGACGTCGAAGTTCGCCCAGACGTGCTGGACGTCGTCATGGTCCTCGATGGCTTCCATGAGCTTCAGCATCTGCTGCGCCTCTTTGCCAACGAGCTTGACGTAGTTCTGCGGCACCATCGCGACCGCGGCGCTGGCCGGCTCGACGCCAAGCGCCTTGACCGCGTCGCGCACCGCCTCGAAGCTCTCGGGCGCGCACACGATCTCCCAGCCGCTCTCGTCGTCATTCATGTCGTCGGCGCCTGCGTCGAGCGCCGCCGCGAGCAGCTTCTCCTCGTCGACGCCGCCCTTCTCGACGACCACCTGGCCCTTGCGGGTGAACATCCAGGCGACGCTGTTTTCTGCCGCGAGATTGCCGGCGTGCTTGCTGAGGAGGTGACGGATCTCGCCCACCGTCCGGTTCTTGTTGTCGGTCAGCGTCTCGATCATCAGTGCGACGCCGCCAGGCCCGTACCCTTCGTACGTCACTTCGTCGTAGGTGACGCCCGGTTCTTCCCCGGTGCCGCGGCGGATCGCGCGCTCGATGTTCTCGCGCGGCATGTTGTTCGCCTTGGCATCGGCGACGATCGTCCGGAGACGGGGATTCTTTTCGGGATCGCCGCCGCCGCTGCGGGCCGCGACCGTCAATTCCTTGATGATCCGGGTGAAGACCTTGCCGCGTTTTGCGTCGGCGGCACCCTTCTTATGCTTGATTGTGTGCCACTTGGAATGGCCTGACATGGCGGAAACTCCAGAAAATACGCGGAAAAAGCAGTGACGATTCTACCATTCCCGCCTTCGCTCGTCGCGCCATCCCGCTAGGCCCGGCGGGCGAGGATGATCCAGACCTCCGCCCGTGTATCCCATGCGGCGCCGCGATAATCGCCGAGCAGGGCCGTGATCTCGAAACCGGCGCGCTCGAGCCGGCGGGCCATCTGGGGCACCGACAGCGTCCGGAACGTCAGGGCGAAACGCTGAATGCGGCGCGTGCGCCCGATTCGTTCGGTGAACTCCTGGTCGAAGATCGTGAGGTGCCTGGCTCGATCCTGACGCACGGTTTCAACGAGCGTCACGTGCGCGCCGCCGCGCCGGTTCTTCCAACCCTTGAGGCTCACCCGTTTCTTGTACTCGTCCCAGGAGGGCAGGTCCGCCACCAACTCGACGCCAAACGTCGCACCCGGTCGAAGCACACGATGCACGGCCTGCAGCGTGGCGGCGAGATCCCGCTCGCGGAGGAGCGACTGCAGAACGCCGTAGGCGGCGATCACCGCCGAGAAGGCCCCCTGAGGGAAGGGCAGTGCGCGAATGTCACCCCGCACCAGGGAGACGTGACGGTTCAATCGCGCGAGGCGGACCCGCCGGCGGGCCCGCGCCAGCATCGCGGCCGATCGATCAATTCCGACCAGCGAAACGCCGGCTCGTCCGAGGGGCATTGCGATGCGGCCCGTGCCGCATCCAAGCTCGAGCACCGTTCCGCCGGCGCCGAGCGCCACAGTCCGCCAGAACGGCACGTCGCGGCGCCCGAGGGTGCGCGCGTTCTCCCAGTCGTAGAAGGGCGCATAATCGTCCCAACCGTGATGCCCTTCCACGGGGGTTGTTATACGCTAGATTTACATGATTCAGGGTTGCCGCCGGGCGGAGACACCGTTTCTCTTGCAAACCAATACGGCTGTGCTGGTATACCCTTTGCTTTAGCCATCTCGAGGGACTCAGATGCCAAGGCCGCCGCGAATTCTCATCGTCGGGCCGACGACATCCCTATCCAACGTGCTGGTGGGGTGGCTCACGCCTGTCCCATATGAGCTTGTGGTTGTCTCGCAGTTTGCTCCCGCCAGAGTTCATGTGGATATGGAACCCGATCTGCTGATCACCGAGCTCAAGTTGCACGATCACAATGGTTTGCATCTAGCGCTGAGAGCCCGCTCGAAGTCGGTCCCTGCGGTAGTAATAGGGGATCCCGATCCGGTGCTCGAGCGGGACGCATGCGAGCTCGGCGCAACTTACATTCATACTGCCGACTTGCGGCACGATGAATTTCTACAGATTGTCGATCGGCTGATCGCGTCGGGCACCAAGGAACACCGAAATCACATCGCGTGGCTCGATCTACCGGCGACATCCGGCGACCGGCACCCGGGTCCCCTGGACGTCGAGACGATCGATTTCGACCAATCCGGCGGTCGGCCCCTGTTTCACTGATTTAGTCGCCCACCGCGCTTTTAGTCGCCCCCTGCGCTGAAACGAGCGCGCGATTGCGCGCCCGTCCTTTCTATTCCGGTATTCCGGCTGACTGTTCGACTTACGCGCGGACGACTTGCGCAGCGCGCTCCGCAGCCGAGGCGGGAAGCATGCGAAACCGCTGGAACGGCACGTGACACTGATACTTGCGGAGGAAATTCAAAAACTTCTTGTAGTCTTCCGCCGGCATATTGAACAGCGTCACCAGCATCTTGTAGTTGCCGCGCGTGTGTTCGAGACCGAGTCGAATCAATTCCCGAACTTCATGCCTGGTCAGGTCACGCGCCATGAACGGCTCGTACACGTCCGACCAGAATGAAGACCCGTCGTTGATAATCCGGTCGAATAGTACGCGGTGCATCGGGGTCACGGGGGTCCGCTCGGGTCCCTTGCGATCGCGCCGATCGTGCAGGACTTCCGCGGGCAGCATATCCATTTCGACGCGGCCGTGGTGGCACCGCAGCACCAGGCGCTCGGCGACATTCTTCAGCTCGCGGATATTTCCCGGCCACGAGTACCCGGACAGACACGTGAGCGCCTCTGGAGTAATTTCGGGGGGCGCAATCTGGTGCGTGTCCGAAAAGATGCGAAAGAAGTGATTGAGAAGGATCGACACGTCTTCACGGCGCTCGCGCAGCGGCGGTACTTCGATGTGGACGACATTGAGCCTGTAGTAGAGGTCCTCACGAAATGTCTTATCCGCGATGTGCTGGAGCAGCCGCCGATGGGTCGCGGTGATCACCCGGACGTCGACAGGGGGCAGCCGCCGATCGGAGCCCACGCGCTGAATCTCGCCGGTTTCCAGGAAACGAAGCATGAGCGCCTGCATTCGCAGGCTCATCTCGCCAACTTCGTCCATGAAAATGGTGCCGCCCTGCGCCGCTTCGAGCCAGCCCTTCTTGTCGCGATGCGCGTCAGTGAAACTGCCCTTGACGTGCCCGAACAGTTCCGACTCGAGGAGTGAATCGGGGAACCCGGCGCAGTTGATGGTCACGAGCGGACCACGACTCCTGCTGCCCCCCGCATGGATCAAGCGCGCGACAATCTCCTTGCCGACACCACTCTCACCGGTGATGAGCACCTTCGCCTCGGAACGCGCCGCGTGTTGGATTTCTTCTTCGACAGCTCTCAGCGCAGCGCTGACGCCCACCATAACCACCGAGTTGTTCATCATCAGCCTCGTTCGCAGAGCGGCTCCATCCGGAGCTCAAGCAGTCCGTCGTGTGCCCGTGAATTTTCGGTGCAGCGAATTATTGTGGGTCGGAGCCAGACGCAAAGTCAACCCAGAAGCTAAATATTTACCTCCGCAATCGCTATTAAATACCCGCAATCAAATACACTTTTGTCTGCTGTCTACCCTAAGTGCGTCTTTTGTCACGCTCGTGCACCTTTCGGTGTGGACGAGTTACATCTTTGTCTCGAACGGCGCTAATTAGATCGTCGAGAGGTTTCCGCGAGCGAGCGGAAACCGTGTCGTCGCAATCCTCCAGTCACTTCCACCTCGAAAGCCGCCTTTGAAGACGAAAGTCTGAGCAGCGGCCGATTTGGGCTGCGGCTGAGTCTGCCGGAATCCGAGGGCACGACATCGGTTTGATTCACAAACTCTAATGAAGAACCGCGTCGAAACGCTGCTGCACGGAATCTTACGAATTTGGTGGCCATGGCTCCTCACTTGCACTCCCACGCAGCAAATGCTCGAAGCGCGCCGCGCGCTCGTTGTCGCCTCAGACCCGGCAGTCGCCGAGCGCCTCGTTGCGTGGCTGTCCGCCGAGGGGCACCTTCCAGAGGTTTGTGCGAGCTTCAGTGAGGCAAAGCCGGCGCTCGATGCGCGCCCGCCGGATCTGCTCGTCACCGAGTTGAAGCTTGGCGCCTACAACGGCCTGCACCTAGCCCTGCGCATGAAATATCGCCAGCCCGGTGTGCGGACCATCGTCGTCGGCGAGGCCGATCGACTCTTCGAGCGTGAGGCGCAACGACACGCCGCCACCTACGCCGCCTGGCCGATGGAAAACGACCAGTTCGTTCGAATGATGCGCGCGATGCTCCCTGATCCGCGGTAAGGGCCGTTACCGGCCGCCATTTGTAATCCCTGCGGCAGACTTTTTTCCACGTCGGCCCATATCTTCGGTGCGCGAGCGTTACTCAGGCCTGCACTTGCGCCTGCGGCTGTAAGTCTTCGTCTGGCCGATAGTTGGCCGTGTCCTGCCGGCGAATTCATCACTGGCGGAGTCCTTGCACAAACGGTCCTCGTCCCAGTTCACAGTGGCAATTTAACCCCGGCTCTCGCCGGCACCAACAGACTGGCCTTTGCGCCGAGTGGCCCTCGACGCGGGGCCGAGTCAGCAGATCAAAGTGATGACGCAGGCAACGCTTAGCTCGCACGACAGAGGATCGACGATGAGGGGCGCACGACCGAGCCTGCTCATCGGCTGCAGCTCCGTGATGTACGAGTTGAAGGCCGAGGTCGACCGGGTCGCGAGATCCGATGCCAAAGTCCTGATCACGGGCGAGAGCGGCACCGGCAAGGAGCTGGTCGCGCAAGCCGTACACACCGGAAGCGGGCGCGCCGATCGGCCGTTCATCGCGGTGAACTGCGCGGGGTTGTCGGAAACGCTGCTCGAGACGGAGCTGTTCGGGCACGTCAAAGGCAGTTTCACCGGTGCCTACCGCGACAAGCTGGGGAAACTGGAGATCGCCGACACGGGGACGATGTTCCTCGATGAAATCGGCGAGATGACGCTGCGCATGCAGGGATTGCTGCTGCGGTTTCTCGAAACCGGGGAGCTGCAGAAGGTCGGCGCCGATCGCATGACTGGCCGCGTCAACGTGCGCGTCCTCGCGGCAACCAATCGGAACCTGCGCGACATGATCACGCAGGGAACATTTCGTGAGGATCTGTTTTACCGGCTGAATGTGATTCACCTCGCGGTGCCCCCGCTCCGCGACCACCGCGAAGACATCCCCGAGCTGATTAATCATTTTCTCGGGCATTTTGTCGGCGCTGCCGGAAACGTGGCCTGTGGCGTCTCGCCGGAAGCCATGAGCCTGTTGACCGCGTACCACTGGCCCGGCAACGTTCGCGAGCTCGAGAACGTCATCGAGCGCATTGCGGTCACGAGCCCTAATCCAGTGATTCAGGGCGACGACCTGCCACTCGAGATTCGGATTCGGAACGGCGTGAGCTTTCGGCCGCGGAAAGAGCGCCGCCGGACGGTTGCCGACGACTTGTACCGCCGGCTCATCGAGGAGCGCGAATCCTTCTGGAATGTCGTGTATCCCCTGTACATGCAGCGGGAGATCACGCGCTCGAACATGCGCGACCTGGTGCGGAAGGGCCTGGAGGAAGCGCGCGGCAACTACAAGATCGTCGCGCGGCTGTTCAACATGGAGCAGGGCGACTACAAGCGGTTCCTGAATTTCCTGCGGAAGCACGATTGCCAGGTCCCGTTCAAGGAGTACCGGACGTGAGATCGACCTGGTGTTGCACGTATCTCGGACGGGCGGCCGCGGCCCTGCTCGTACTCCTCACGTGTACTCCGTCAGGAGAAGCGCAGACCGCATCCGCGACCACCGCTGCTGCGGCATCGGCGGCGGTTCCGGCACCGCCGCCGGGCGATTACACGATTGGACCGGACGACATCCTCACGATTGTGTTCTGGAAGGAAAAGGACATGTCGAGTGATGTCGCGGTGAGGCCCGACGGACGTATCTCGCTGCCGTTACTCAACGACGTTGACGCGGCGGGACTGACGCCAGAGCAGCTTCGCGTGAAGTTGGCGGCGGCTGCTGACAAGTTTCTCGAGGAGCCCACCGTCACCGTGGTCGTAAAACAGATCAACAGCCGGAAGGTGTTTATCACCGGCCAGGTGCCCAAGCCCGGCCCCTATCCGCTGACTGGTCCGACCAACGTGGTGCAGTTGATTGCAATGGCCGGAGGAGTACTCGAGTACGCCGATTCCGAGAACATCGTGATCATGCGCACGGTGAACGGCAAGCCGATGAGCTACGAGTTCAATTACAAGGACGTCGCCAAGCGGAAAAACCTCGGCCAGAACATCGAACTCAAGCCTGGCGACACGATCATCGTTCCCTAGCGGCGGCCAGGATCCGTGATGAAACCCTCAGTCTGTTCGGGCGCATTAGTTTTGATGGCTTTGCTGGCCGTGCCTGCGTTTGCCCAGCAGGCTCCCCGCCCCGAACGGCCGTACCGCGGCCTGTTCGCGAGCGGCGACACCGGCCTCGAACAGCACCTTTCGTTCAACGGGTCGCTGGGAGGCGGGTACGACGACAACATCCTGGCCGACGCGCTCCAACACACGAATCGTGTTGGGCCCAATGCTTCTGGCCCCGACGGCTTCCTCAGCAACGCCGGACTGGGCCTGACGTACTCGCTGAACCTCGATCGCTTCAAGCTGGACGCATCCGGCCATGGCGGCGTGCGCTACTACCCCTCGTTAGAGGCAAGTAGCGGAAGTAACCAGTACGTCTCCTCGGAGAATGGCCAGATCGCCACCTCGCTGCGGCTGACCGATGCCACTTCCCTGTCCGCGAATGCAGCGGTCAGCCGGCGGCCACAGAACATCGACGACCTGCTGCCGCCAGTAGCGGATCTGCGCGTCGGTCCGGACACCAACGACCTCGATCTCCCCACCACGTTCGACTACTACCGGCGATACGGGGGTTCGGCCGGGCTGACGCAGAAGCTGTCGCGCCAATTGACCTTTCACGCCGACTACGGTCAACACTGGAGCGAAACGCCGGACGGACCGGGGTTCACGGGCCGGCGGGCCGGGGCCGGGCTCATCGCGGGAGACGGGCGCGGACTGGCGCTGAGAGCCGGATACCAGTACTCGGAGGGGGACTACCTGCACACCGACGGACGCCGAGTCGAAAATCACAACATCGACGCGGGCATCGACTATTCACGCGCACTCTCATTCTCCCGAAGGACGACGCTGTCGTTCAGCACCGGGTCGTCCGTCGTGGATCACGAAGGGCATAGGCGATACCGCGCGACCGGCGCCGCCAATCTGGCCCACGAAATCGGCAGAACGTGGACGGCATCGCTTGCGTATTTCCGGGGAGTGCGGATCGTGGAGACGTGGACCAGCCCGCTGTTCTCCGACGTGATGACCGCGAGTCTCGGCGGCCTGATCAATCGGCGCATCCAGGTTGCGTCGAGTGCCGGCGGCTCAATACGGCAGCTGGGTGTCGACAGCCCCCACAGCGGCTTCACGTCGTACTGGGCGACCACGAACGTCTCGATTGCGTTGAATCGACATCTGAATTTCGGCGTCAACTACCTCTACACCCAGCATCGGTTCGACACGGATATGCCGCTGCCAACGCTGTGGCCGCAGCGCGGCGAGCGCCAACGCGTGAGCGCGCATATTGGTGTGTGGGTGCCCCTTCTTGAGCGAACGAGGAGACCCTGATGCTGCCCGGTAAGAAATACAGGATTGAGGATTTCGTGTGGATCGCCTGGAGGCGCAAATGGCTGGTCATCGCCTCCACGTTGATTATCGGCGCCGGCACCTTCGCGTGGTCGTATCAGCTGCCGAACGTCTACCGCGCGCAGACCACGATTGTGATCGTGCCGCAGCGCGTTCCGACCAGCTACGTGCAACCGACGATTACCTCTGACGTCTCCGAACGCTTGCAGTTCATCAGCCAGCAGATCCTGAGCCGGACCAGGCTCGAGCAGCTGATCCAGGAGTTCAACCTGTACCCGGCGGAACGCGCGGCGACGATCATGGAGGACGTGATCGAGCAGATGCGGCGCGACATCAATGTCGCCGTCGCCCGGCCCCGAACGCGGCGCGACGACACGACGTCGTTCACCATCAGTTATCAATCGGGGCAGGCGCGCACGTCGCTGGCAGTGACGGAGCGTCTGGCGTCGCTGTTCGTGCAGGAGAACCTCCAGGACCGCGCGCTCCTCGCCGATTCGACAACCCAGTTCCTGCAGGCCCAGCTCGACGACGCGCGCCGGCGTCTGGTGGAACACGAACAGAAGCTCGAAGCCTTCCGGCAGCGGAACGCCGGCCGGCTGCCCTCTCAGGCTCAATCGAACCTGCAGCTGATGGAGGGCACCCAGACCCGCTTGATTGCGTTGTCACAGGACATCAGCCGCGAGCGGGATCGGCTTGCGGCGCTGGAGACCACACTCGCATCGGCCCCCGCTCCGGAAGTGCCCGCGGCGATGGTCATCCGCAACGCGGGACGAAACGCCATCGAACCAACGGCAGCGCAGCAGCTCGATGCCGCAAAAGCCGCGCTGACGGCGCTCGAGCTCCGGCTGAAGCCGGCGCATCCCGATATCGCCGACGCCAAGCGCAAAATCGTCGAGCTCGAGGCGAAAGTGGAGGAGGAGGCGAAGCAGCAGCCGCTGTCGTCGCCGACCGAAACGTTGCCAGCCGTTGCGGCCAACTCCAACGGGCAGGGCAGAAATGCAGCCATTCAGCTCGAAGCCAACGAACTGCGGCAACGGCTCGAGTCGCGGAAGCAGGAAGAGGCGCAATTACGCAAGATGATGACCGGGTATGCCGCCCGCGTCGAGGCGGCGCCCGCCCTGGAGGCTGAAGTCACCGAGTTGATGCGCGACTACTCGACGCTTCAGGAGCAGTACACAACGCTGCTGAACAAGAACGAGGAATCAAAGCTCGCGGCCAACCTCGAGCGCCGGCAGATCGGCGAACAGTTCAGAATCATCGATAGCGCGCGTCTCCCAGAACGGCCGTTCAGCCCCAACCGGATGCGGTTCAACCTGCTCGGGCTGCTCGCCGGCCTGGGACTGGGCGTCGCGATGCTCGCCCTCCTCGAATATCGCGATACCACGCTGAAGACCGACGACGACGTGGTCACCAGCCTGGCATTGCCGGTGCTCGCGATCATTCCAATCATGAGTTCGGCGGACGAACGGCGGCGGATCCGGCGCCGCACACGCATGCTCGCCATTTCGGTATCCGCGGCAAGCGTCGTCATTGTCGCCGTCGTTGTCGCCTGGCGCCTGAACATGCTGGCGGGACTGGTGCGCTGATGTATCGCACGTTCTTTGGTTTCGAGACGCGCCCGTTCGACCTCACACCAAACCCCAAGTTCCTGGTGTTGACGGAAGCGCATCAGGAAGCGCTCAGCGTGCTCGACTACGGCATTGCCAGCCGGAAGGGGATCACCCTGCTCCTCGGGGAGGCCGGCACCGGAAAAACCACGCTGATCCGCGCGGCCGCGGCACGGCAGCCGGCGCACGTTCACTGTGTGCACCTGCACAATCCGGCGCTGACACGTGCCGAATTCGTCGAAACGCTGGCCGATCATTTTGCGCTGAGCGACACCGCGGGAAGCTCAAAGAGCGCGCTGCTGCGCGAGCTCGAGCTGCTTTTGGCGGAGCGACACGCGCGTGGCGAGGCGACCGTCCTGATTATCGACGAGGCGCAGAGCGTCGGGATGGACCTGCTGGAAGAGATTCGCCTGCTGGCAAATTTCGAGACGGATGAGACCAAGCTGTTGTCCGTCATTCTCGCCGGCCAACCCGAACTGGCGTCGCGGCTGAATGTCGACGCGCTCCGCCAGCTCAAACAACGGATTGCGCTGCGCTGCGAGTTGCGGCCGCTCACGCAGGACGAGACGTTCGCGTACGTGGCCGGCCGTGTGCGAGCCGCCGGTGGAATCGGCGCCCAGGTCTTTACCCGTGAAGCGGTGATGCTGCTTCACCAGCAGTCGGCGGGTATCCCTCGAACGATCAGCGTGATCGCCGACAACGCCCTGCTCAGCGCGTTTGCGCTCGGCAGGAAGCCTGTCACCACCGCGATTGTCGAGGAAGTGTGCGACGACCTCGACCTGCAGCGTGCCGGGTCCGCCAAGCAGCCGCCACCGAGCAGCGTCCGGGCGGAGAGTGCCGCGCAGGAACGGCCGCGAGCGCCTCAACGTCTCCTGGCCCTTGACGACGATGTTCTGGTGGAGCCGGCGACGAGTACCGACATGGGCGATGCCGAGGCGGACCAGGACGTACCGCGGGCCAGCGCCCGCAAGCGCCGCCGCTTTTCGTTCTTTTGATGGGTGAGACACACGAATGAGCCGAATCAGCGAGGCAATGCGGCGCGCCGCGGAAGAACGGAATGCCGGTGCGTCGGAGCCAGTGGGCGCGACGTCGCAAGGTGTGGCCGAAGGCCCGGAACTCGACGCGCTCGCCCACGAACCATTTCCGGTCGAGATGGGCGAATGGCGCAAGGCACGGCCGCAGGCGCCGACCGAGTCTCGATCTCCCGAGCCCGAGGCGCCCGTCGCGCAGCCGGAGCCTGCACTGGTGGCGCCCGCCGGCGTCAAGACGCTGTTCGAACGAATCGATAGCCGCCTCGCGGAAAAGGTCGTGGCCGACACGAACATGGCACCGATGTGGCGCGAGCAATATCGGCGTCTGGCGGCAATGCTCCACGACGCGCAGGGCAACAGCGGCGTGCGCGTGATCATGGTGGCGAGTGCGGCGCCCGCAGAAGGCAAGACGCTCACGGCCACGAATCTGGCGCTGACACTGAGTGATTCGTATCTCAAACGCGTGCTCCTGATCGACGCGGATCTGCGGAAGCCGGCTATCCATCACCTGTTCCAGCTGAATACCACGGCGGGACTGATCGACGGCCTCGACGCGAAAGACGACGTCCAGGTCGGATTGCGCCAGGTGTCGTCGCAGCTCTGGGTACTGCCGGCCGGACGCCCGACGTCGGATCCCATGGGCGGCCTGACATCCGATCGGATGCGACGCGTGCTCAAGGAAGCACGTGAGACGTTCGACTGGGTGATCATCGACACGCCGCCGCTCTTGCTGCTGCCCGACGCCCATCTGCTGTCTTCGATGATCGACGGAGCGGTCCTGGTCGTTCGAGCGAACTTCACGCCTCATGACCTGGTCAAGCGCGCCGTCGACATCATCGGGAGAAGCCGCATTACCGGCGTGGTGTTGAATCGGGCTGTCCTGCCGACGCAGCAGGCCTACGCGAGCGCCAGCGAATACGAGCGCTACGACCTTTCCCCGCCAGCGGGTACGGCACGATGCGTGTAGTGGCACTGCGGGTCAGGGCGCGTACGCTCACACTGCTCGGGTGCGAGACTGCGCTGATCGTTCTGGCCGTAGCGGCTGCCGCCTACATCCGGCTTGGCGCTCGAGCGTGGAGCGTGATGGCGTTCGACGCGGGGCTGCCCAAGGCGCTGCTGATTGCCGTGGTCGCCCAGGGATGTCTGTATTACGCCGACTTGTACGATCTGCGGTTGCTGTCGGACCGCCGCGAGCTGTTCATCCGAATTTTGAACGCCCTGGCGTCCGCCTCGCTGATCCTGGCGGGCGTCTACTACTGGTTCCCCGCGCTGGTGATCGGCCGCGGCGTGTTCATGATCGCCGCCGTCTTTGTGATCACGCTGGTGATCGGCTGGCGCATCACCTTTGAATGGGCCAGCCGGCAGGTACGTCCGCGGGAGCGTCTGCTGCTCGTCGGCACGGACGCGAGCGCGACGGATCTCGCTCGAGAATTGTTCGCGCGGCGCCACGAGCTCGGCGTTGAAATTGTCGGATTCATCGACCCCGATCCGGCGCGGGTCGGCGCGCCGGTGATCAATCCCGGCGTGATCGGCACGATCGAGGACATCCCGTCGATCGTGCGCGCCCGGCGGGTGCACCGGGTGGTCGTCAGCCTGGCCGACGCGCGCGGCAAGCTGCCGATGAGCAAGCTGCTCGAACTTCGCCTCGATGGCGTCAATTTCGACCACCTCGCCTCGGTCTATGAGGAGTACACGGGCAAGATAGCGGTCGAGAATCTTCGGCCCAGCTGGCTGATCTTCTCGGAAGGCTTTCGCAAGACGCGCCTGCTGACGGCAACCAAACGGTTGATCGATATCGGCGGCGCAGCCCTCGGACTTGTACTGGCGCTGCCCATCATGGCGGCAATCGCGGTGGCCGTACGGCTGACGTCGCCGGGTCCGGTTCTTTACCATCAGCGCCGTGTGGGCCGCCAGGGGCACATCTTCACCGTCCGGAAATTTCGTTCCATGCGGGACGATGCGGAACGAACCACCGGCCCGGTCTGGGCTGCCAAGGCCGGCGACCCGCGCGTCACGGCGATCGGCGGGTGGCTGCGCCGAAGCCGGCTCGACGAGTTGCCGCAGCTGTGGAACGTGCTCACGGGCGACATGAGTCTTGTCGGTCCCCGCCCGGAACGCCCGGAGTTCGTCGGTGAATTGACGACACAGATTCCGTTCTATGGTCAGCGCCACATTTTGCGGCCCGGCCTCACGGGATGGGCGCAGGTGAAATACACCTACGGCGCCACCAAGGAGGATGCGCTCCAGAAACTGCAGTTCGATCTGTTCTACATCAAGCATCTCTCCGTCGCCCTCGACCTGTACATCATGATCGCGACGGTCAAGACGGTGCTGCTGCAGAGGGGGGCATGAGCCGCGCTGCTGCGTCAGCGGCGATGAGCAGGCCGGTCACGAATGCGATGACCGTGGACGTGGAGGACTATTTCCACGTCAGCGTCTTCGACGGCATCGTCCCGCGGTCCAGCTGGACGTCCATGGAAAGTCGGGTGCGCGCGAATACCGAACGTCTGCTGGCGATGTTCGATGAGTTCAATGTCCGCGGGACGTTTTTCGTGCTTGGCTGGGTCGCCGAACGCGATCCCGGGCTGGTTCGCGACATCGCCGATCGTGGCCACGAGATCGCGTCCCACGGATACGCGCACCGGCTGATCTATGACCAGACCCCTGCGGCGTTCCGCGATGACGTTCGCCGCGCGAAACAGCTGCTGGAGGATGCAGGGGGTCGCTTCGTGGCGGGTTTTCGCGCACCCAGCTACTCGGTTACGCCACGTTCCCTGTGGGCGCTCGACATCCTGATCGAAGAGGGGTACCGCTACGACGCCAGCATTTTTCCGGTCCGGCACGATCGCTACGGCATCCCCGTCTCGCCGCGCGAGCCCTTCCCGATCGAGCGACGCGCGGGCGTGCTCATGGAAGTACCGGGCTCCACGGTTCGCGTTGGCCCGTTGAATCTGCCGATTGCAGGCGGCGGCTACTTCCGCATCTTTCCCTACGAGTGGACGCGTCGCGGGATCGCGCGGCTGAATACCCTCGAGGAGAAGGCGGCGGTGTTCTACATCCATCCGTGGGAAATCGATCCAGATCAGCCGCGGCTGCAGACCGGCTGGCTCGGTCGATTCCGGCATTACCGCAACCTGGAGAAGACAGAGGATCGACTCCGCGCATTGTTGACCGACTTCCAGTTCGGCACCGTGGCAGCGTTGCTGCGCCAGTGCACGACGGTTGCGCCGCAACAGCACGGCGTCGCGCTCGCCCTGCCCTACCAGTGGTAACGCTGTGAACGTCGCCACTGTCGGAACCGGGTACGACGCGGGACTCACGCTCGTAAACGCACCTCCGGTCGTCGTCCGTGCCGATGCATCGGCCGACGCCGCGGATGCGTATATCGCCACACACCGGCTCGGCACCACCTACCATCGTGCAGCATGGCTGGAGGTCATTCGAAACGCGTTCGGCCACAAGACGAAACATCTGGTTGCGGAATCCGGTGGACGCGTGGCCGGGGTCCTTCCCCTGGTGTTCTTCCAGAGCCGGCTGTTTGGGACTTTTGCCGTCTCGCTGCCGTTCCTGAATTACGGCGGGATTCTCGCCGACGGTCCCGAGGCGGAACGCGCGCTGCTCGAACGGGCGATTGAAGAGACGCAGCGGGCAGGCGGAACCCACCTCGAGCTCCGGCATACCCGCCAGCATTTTGGCGACCTCGTCGCGAAGCGCCACAAGGTGGCGATGGAACTGCCGCTGGCTGCTACTGTCGATGAGCAGTGGCACGCGCTCGACAAGAAGGTCCGGAATCAGGTTCGTAAAGCCGAAAAGAGCGCGGTGGTGATCCTGGACGGTGGTGCGGACCTGCTGGCCGATTTTTACGCGGTGTTCGCCCGCAACATGCGCGACCTTGGCACCCCCGTCTACAGTGCGCGGCTGTTCCGCCAGGTGCTCGCCACCTTCCCGAATCATTCACGCGTGTTCGTCGCCACTCTCGACGGTCGGCCGATCGCGGCATCGGTGGTCCATTGGTACCGCCATGGCATCGAGGTGCCGTGGGCATCCTCGCTGCGGGAATTCAACCCGCTCTGCGCGAACGTGCTGCTCTATTGGCAGATGCTGCAGTTCGCCATAGAGCGCGGCTTCAAGACTTTTGACTTCGGGCGCTCCACGCCCGGCGAGGGGACCTATCAGTTCAAAAAACAATGGGGTGCCGTGCCGCGTGAGCTGGTGTGGGAATACTGGACGGCGCCGGGAAAACCGGTCCCCGATTTGAACCCCGGGAATCCCGCGTACGCCCGGGCGATCCAGATATGGCAGCGGCTCCCCGTCAAAGTGGCGACGCTGCTGGGTCCCGCTGTCGTGCGCAATATTCCCTGACGGTCACATGACCCTGCTCGTTGTCCTGTCGGTCGCCGTGCTTGGTTATGTGTACGTCGGCTACCCTGCATTGCTTCACCTTGTCGTACGGGTGCGCGGGCGCCGCCGCATCCGCCAGGCCGCCGTGACACCCCGGCTCAGCCTGGTGATCTCCGCGTACAACGAGGCCGACGTTATCCGCCGCAAGCTTGAAAACACCCTGGCGCTCGACTATCCCGCGGGTCAGCTCGAAGTCGTCGTCATCTCGGACGCGTCTGATGACGGCACTGACGAGGTCGTGAAAACGTTCTCGCACTGCGGCGTGAGGCTGGCGCGCCAGGCCGAACGACGAGGAAAGACCGCGGGGCTGAATTCGACGCTGCCTGGCCTGAGCGGCGAGATCGTGGTGTTCTCCGATGCGAATGCGATGTATGAACGCGACGCGCTGCTGAAGCTGGCTCGTAACTTCGCCGATCCGGAGGTGGGATGTGTGACCGGCGAAGCGCGGTACATCCCGGGCGACGGCAGTGCAGCTGGCATCGGCGAACGCGTGTACTGGGACTATGAAATCCAGCTCAAGCGGCTGGAGACGGCTCTCGGCTCGATGGTCGGGGGCGACGGCGCGATTTACGCGATTCGGCGGTCGCTGTGGCGCGAGCTCCCCGAGAATGCGATTAACGACTTCCTCAACCCTCTGCAGATCGTCGCCGCGGGCTGGAGGGCGGTCTACGAGCCGGACGCCATCTGCTATGAAGACGCAGCCGGCGCGGTCAGTTCCGAATATCGCCGTCGCGTTCGCATCATCAGCCGGAGCTGGCGCGCTGTGTTCCAGGCGCCCGGCGTACTGAATCCGCTGCGCGTCGGACTCTTCACGTGGTCCCTCGTCTCTCACAAGATTCTGCGCTGGCTGTCGGGCATCTTCGCCGCGCTGGCGGCGGCGGGCACGATCGGGCTCTTCATCCCCCTCCTCGCGGACCACCCGCTGGCAACCCTGATTGCCGTCCTCGCTGGCAGCACGGTCATCGGCGCAACACGCGCCGGCAGGCGAATTGCCGGAATGACGGGGTATTTCGCGGTGATTTACGCGGCATCCATCCTGGGTGTCATCAAAGGATCACTGGGACACGTCTCAGGCGTCTGGGCCACGCCGCGGCATCTTGCTGGCGCGGCCAGTTCCCGCGCCGCCGCGGGGACGGTGATCCAGGTGGGGCCGCTCCTGCTGATCGCGGGAACGGCCGCGTGCGCCGCTACGATTGTCGCCTTCGCCCTTCGTCCCACGCCGGCGGCAGCGACCGTGGTGTTCTGGACCTCGGCGGCAATCGTTACCTACGTGTACGCGGGTTATCCGCTGATTCTTTCTGTGCTGAAACGGGTGGCTGCCCGACCCGTTCGCGTCGGCGCGTTTGAGCCGGCGGTATGCCTCTTCATCACGGCGCACAACGAGTCCAGCGTTATGGCCGCCAAACTGCGGAACGCGCTCACGCTCGACTATCCACCCGATCTTCTCGACATCGTCGTCGCCTCAGATGGATCGCAGGATCAGACAAACGATGTCGTTCGCGAATTCGCACCGCGTGTGCGGTTGCTGGCGTTCACCAACCGGCGAGGCAAGATCGCCACGATCAGCGAAGGCATCCGCGACGTCACGAGTGCCATCGTCATTTTCTCGGACGCCAATACATTCCTCCAGCGCGATGCCATTCGAGCGTTGGTCCGTAATTTCAACGACCCGCAAGTGGGGGCCGCCAGCGGTGATGTCGCGCTTGTTGGCGAACGCGCAGCCCTCGCCCGCTCTGAAGATCTTTATTACCGCTACGAACGGTGGATTCAGCACGCCGAGTCGCACATCGGATCCATGATCGGCGCCGACGGCGCGCTCTACGCGATCCGCCGGGAACTTTTCGTCGCGCCGCCCAGCGATACCATCCTGGACGACATGGCGATTCCGATGGCGGTAATCCGGGCTGGCCGCCGCGTCGTCTTTGAACCAGCCGCATGCGCCTACGAGCACGGCTCGGAAACGGCGGTCGAGGAGTTCTCGCGCAAGTCCCGCGTCGTCGCTGGCGCCGTGCAGCTCATGCGGCGAGCCGAGAGCGCCTTGCCTGTGCACGCGCCCCAGGTGATCTTTTCATTCGTGTCGCACAAGGCTCTGCGGTGGTTGTCTCCGGTCTTTGCCACGTCCAGTTTTGTCGCGGCTTTGATGCTCGCTGGTTCTTCGCGGGGCTATGCCGCGGCCGCCGTGGCGCAGGCGCTGATCATTACCGGAGGGATTGCCGGATGCGTTCCGTCGCTACGGCGCGCGAATGCGGTCGCGATTGCCCATTATTTCTGTCTCGTCCAGGCCGCGGCAGCGGTGGGATTCATGCGCGGGCTGACCGGCCGGCAGTCGGTGCTCTGGCGTAGATTTGCACGCGGCCCGGTGGCAGAAGACCTGTCTCACGCGGGCTGAACCTCGCCTCACCTCCGCCGTAATGTCGCTCAAACGCAGGCCAAATAGCGCCGGGTGGCCTGAAGATAATCCTGTATCAGGCAGACTTTTGTGGCCGCCAGCGGCTGCAGCCTCATTGCAGCTCACAACTCATTGTATTTAAAGAACTTACTCATTTGTGGCGAGGCCGATGTTTGGCCAAGTCCTTGCGATATTACGGCCCACACGCCTCTCTATGTCCATACGTGCGGCTAAACTCCAGACGCTCCGGGCCCGAACGGCGCCGGTGGCCAAGACAGCGCTGCTCCATTTCGGAGGCTACGCGGCCGTCCGCCGGCTGTTGCCGAGCCACGACGTCGCAATTCTGCGGTATCACGCGATTTGCGGCCCCGAGGGACACTCGTACGCCGATCCCGCGATCTGCGTCTCGCCACAGGCGTTTCAGGAGCACGTCGCCTATATCGCTGCGAGCTACGCGGTTCTGCCCTTACAGGAGATCACCACGCGCCTTCGCGACAGCCGACCGCTGCCCCGCAATTGTGTTGCGATCACGTTTGACGACGGATATGCGGACAATCTGGCCGCGGCCCGGACGCTCAGTCGCTACGGCCTGACGGCGACGTTCTACATCACCGCCGGATGCATGGCTGACGGCGATCCTTTCTGGCCGTCGGAGTTGCGCGGATTGATTCAAGCCATCCCATCTCCATTCGTCCGGCTGTCAATAGATCGCGGCGCGGTTGAAATTCCGCTTCAGACGATCGCGGAGCGACGAAAGGCCGTCAACACCATTACCAAGCTCATCAAGGCGAATCCGATCCGCGTGCGGGAAGCTTTGCGTCAACAGCTTCGCGACGCCGCAGATGTCGGCTCGCTGCCGTCACCGATGCTGCGGTGGAGCGAGATCGCTGAAATGCAGCGGCTGGGCATGACCATCGGGTCGCACACGCTGACGCATCCGAATCTCCCGAACGCATGGCCGTCTGATGCTTCACGCGAAATTTACGGCTCCAAGATGCTGCTGGAGCGGGAGTTGGACGCACCGGTGACGATGTTCTCCTATCCCAACGGCGGTGCCGAGCGGTACATGACCAGCGACATCGCACGGCTCGTCAAGGAAGCGGGATTCGAGGCGGCGACCACATCCCGCAACGCTTTTGCCGGTCCGCGCAGCGATCTTTTTGCGCTGGAGCGAATCCAGGTGGCGGAGCGGCTGGAGGATCTCGTGTTTGCGCTCGAGATCGAGCGCTTCGCCTTTCGTCCCGCGCCCCGCGCCGCCGAAGAGCGGCGAATGACGCCATGACGCCGCTACGCAAAATCGAGCGCATCACCGTCACCGGTGCCGGGGCCTGGGGCACGACGGTCGCCAATCTGCTGGCGTGCAAGGGCTTCGACGTCACGCTGTGGGCACGCGAGCCCGGACTCGCGGAATGCATCACGCGGACAAAACGGAACGATCGGTACCTGAAGGGGGTGGTCCTCCACCCGCGGCTGAAAAGCGTGTGTGGGCTGGAGGAGAGCCTGCACGAAGCCGACCTTGCCGTCCTTGCGATTCCGGCGCAGTCGCTGCGCGAGGTGATCAGACAGGCACGCCCTGCAGTCCGCGACGACATGATTCTCGTCAATCTCGCGAAGGGCATCGAGGGGGGCACCGGGGCGCGCTGCTCGGAAATCGTCTTCCAGGAGTTGAAGCAGGCGAACCCTGTCGGTGTTCTCTCGGGCCCGAATATCGCGTGGGAGGTCGTTCACCGTGTTCCGTCGAAAGCCGTGGTTGCCTGCAGCAACTACCGCTACCTCTCGCTGCTCAGTGACGTTTTTTCGACGCCATGTTTCAAGGTGTACGAGAACCCGGATCTGGCGGGGACCGAACTCGCCGGCGCGCTGAAAAACGTCATCGCGATCATGGCGGGGATTGGAGACGGATTGGGTTACGGGGCAAACACCAAGTCAGCGGTCGTCGCGCGAGGTCTCACTGAAATGATGCGCGTCGGGGTCGCGATGGGGGGGCACCGCGACACGTTTTTCGGTCTCGCAGGTATCGGCGATCTGATGGCGACGTCGCTCAGCGAACACAGCCGCAACCGCACGCTCGGCGAACAGCTTGGCCGCGGAGCGTCGCTCCCCGATGCCGAACAGGCGCTGAACGGCCGCGTCGCGGAGGGCGTGCAGACCACAAAGGCGCTGTTTGAAATCAAGACCAGCTTCGGGCTGTCCACGCCCATGGTCGATACACTCCATCGCGTGTTGTTCGAAGAACTGCCTGCGCGCGACGGATATCTCAGCATCTGGAATTCACGCGAACGATTCGAGGGGAACTGATGTCCGCAGAAAGCCACACGGTCGTCTTCACCGCGGGGGTGTGGGACATCCTGCACGTCGGGCATGTCAACCTGCTCCGGCGCGCAAAAGCACTGGGAGACAGGCTGATCGTCGGAGTCCTCACCGATGAAGCGGCGGAGCGCTACAAACCGCGTCCGGTCATGCCGTTTGACCAGCGTATTGAGCTGATAAGCGAGCTGCGGATGGTCGATGACGCCGTGCAGGTGGACGACACCAACGCCACGACGCTGCTGCAGCAGATCAAGCCGCACATCCTGGTGCACGGCAGCGACATCCTCAAGAAGGCGGACTGGGAAATCGGTCAGACCTGGATGCGGGAACACGGGCGGCAGTTTGTCGTGTTGCCATACACCGAAGGGGTGTCGTCGACGCGGCTCAAGACGACGGTGCGTGCGCGTACTGCGTAGATAAGATGGAACACGTACTCTCTTCGACGAGTTCCGCGTCGCGCCGGTGGCAAAGGCAGCAGGACGTCCTTGCGGTCTTCTGGGACCGCAAGATCTCTCCCTGGTTCACGCGCGCGTTCATTCGCATCGGCATGACCCCGAACCAGATCACCGTCCTGTGGGGGCTGATCAGCGTCGTCAACACTTTGACCGTCTATCGAGCGATGACCGGGGAGTACTGGCTGGTACCGGTCGTATGGGCCGTGTACATGGTGGCTTCGGTCTTCGACTGCTCCGACGGCGAGGTTGCGCGTGCAACGAATAATGTGAATCCGGTCGCCGGCAAGCTGCTCGACGGCATCTGCCACCGCGCGACCGAGTACTCGCTGGGTGGCGCGTTCGGCGCCGGCGCATGGACTTTGACTCAATCACCGTGGGTGCTGCCGATCACCGTCGTACTGCTGGCGGGCGACGCGATGGAGTCGTACGTGTACGAGCGCCGCATTTCCATCCTCCGTGTCCAGCAGCGCGTCACCGGTGCGCTTAAACATTCGCCGGAGGCGCTCTACGCCTGGGGAACCCGATGGAGGTCGCTTCCCTGGCAGCAGAAGCTGACCACCTTTTCGGGCACGGTTCATTACAAGTCCGTCTACGCGGTCATCGCGATCGCATATGTGTCGCCATTCGCACTGGTGATCGGACTTGGCGCGCTCGGTCTGTACAAGCACTGGAAATGGATGCAGCTGCTGTCCCGGACGCTGGCGCAGAGCGATCGGCCGGACGCAGCGGCGGCCGGGGTCGCGTCCTGATGAGTGGTGTAGATCGGCTGGCCAAGCTGCGCGCGATGCCGCCGCGAGAGGTGCTGTCGCGTACAGCCTATCAGGCCTACCTGCTGTACGAGCGCGCGACTCATCATCGCGGTCGGATGGCCGCACCGGACCGGCTGCGGCGCGCGCTCGTCAGAGAACTGCAGCATGCAGGCTGGCGGCAGGCGTTGGCGTCGAGAACGCCGCAGGCACGCTTTTTTGCAGGCCTCGAATTCCCCGATCGTGTGCGGACGATTTTCCAGGAACGGTACCGCGAAGAGTGGGACAAGGCGCGGCTGGTCGCCGACGACGTCGCTCGCGGCCGTATCGCCTTCTTCGGGCGCCAGTTCGAATTCGATCGGTCAATCGACTGGCATGCCGATCCGGTCACGGGCGCGGCCTGGCCGCGCAGTTTTCACGCCGACGTCCCGGTCAACAACGGAAGTATCGGCTTCGGCGACGTCAAGGACGTCTGGGAGATCAACCGCCACCAGTTTTTCGTCGATCTCGCGAAGATCGCGTTCCTCGATCGGTCGCGTCGCCACGCAGATGCTCTGCACGCGATGTTCGGCCACTGGGCGACAGAAGTGCCGTACGCCACCGGCGTCCCCTGGGCATGCGCGCTGGAGCCGGCGTTTCGTGCATGGTCGTGGATGTGGGCGTATCACTACCTGCGCGCGGCTGACACACTCGACGAGGCGAGACACATCGAGTGGCTCACCGGCTTCTACGATCACGGCCGTTTCCTGTACCGGCATCTCGAGCGGTACGCAAGTCCGTACAACCATCTGATCGGCGAAGCGGCGGCGCTGTTCGCACTGGGCCTGCTGTTCCCCGAGTTTCGTGAAGCCAACGCATGGGTGCGGCGTGGAAAGCACGTGCTGGAATCGACCGTCGCCGCGCAATTTCACGCCGACGGCGGCTCGGTCGAACAATCCACGTTCTACCACCACGCGACGCTCGGTTTCTATCTGCTGGCCGCGGTGCTCGGACGTCGGAACGGCGTCAACCTCTCGCAGGACGTGTGGTCCGCGATCGAACGCGGCCTGGAGTTCTCGGCCGCGCTCGTCCAGCCCGACGGCCGGGTCCCGCGCATCGGCGGCGCCGACGACGGCAAGCCGATTCGCCTTGAACATCTGCCGTTCTGGGATTTTCGTCCCTACCAGGCGATCGGGGCAGTCCTGTTCTCCAGGGAAGACTTTCGACTTGTGGCCGGCCGGTTCTGGGAAGACGCGCT
>Ga0075418_10000881_pt1 | contig 32793 bp, 22 predicted proteins | sample SoiMetdeltSBSDD2_FD_81776 | JGI IMG/M metagenome (GOLD analysis project Ga0075418, IMG submission 81776) | Bulk soil microbial communities from a Populus tree surrounding site in Tennessee, USA - Soil MetaG P. deltoides SBSDD2 | ecosystem: Environmental > Terrestrial > Soil > Tree plantation... | reverse complement strand
GGGGGTTGCCTTTTCGTTGTGAAAAGAAGTCGCTACACCCCGGCGGGGGTGTGGAGACCATTGGTCGGATCCATCTGTGATCCCCCCCGCGACACGCCGGCCAGCGTCCAGTGGAGCGCGGCCCCTGACGGTGGAGATGCCCACGCACTCGCCCCCTTGAGCGCGCCTATTCGGAGACCTCGACCCGGCTCACCCCGTTGTTCGCAGCGACGATTCTGGGGAGGTGGCGGATGTTCGGCGACTTCCTCGTGCGGGCCGCAGGCTACACCTATAAGTGCCTGAGTGCGAATAGCTTGAGCGCCTCGTGCGGCGGCAAACATTCATCGGTAGGCAAGATACATTTGCATACGGTTATTGGGATTGCCAATTTGGACCTTGTCAGATCAGGTGCCCTATGGCGACCACTATTGCGGGAGTCTGCGCGGTCGCGGCAGGAGGTGGGGCGGTCGCTGGAGCAGCAGCCTAACGCATCGCGAATGCTTTGTTCTTGAGCAGGGACGAGCTTCCCCGTGAGCAGACCACGCTATCGCTGACGGACTCGCCTTCGCACGTTGGTTCCGTTCTTCGCGATCGACCTTCTCCCTAAGGGCAACACAGATTGCGGGCGGCATGAGTGGTATGGACACGACGCGGACACCTTCTATTGCTATCACTGCACGGTTGGGATCCTCAAAGCGCACGATCTTCCCGAAGTGAAGTGATCAGGCAAAATAGTGCATTTCAGCGATGCTTGGCCGGAGTACGGTGAGTAATTCGAAGACGGGGATCAGACCGCACGGTAGCCCGTGAACCATCGGTTCATGGGCTACCGTGCAGCGACGATGGTCGATTAGAGGCGGGACCAGGTGTCGCCGGGTTCGGCGGTCTCGTGGGCGCGGTGCGTTCCGATGGGGTGGGACTGCGGCTGTAGGTACGGCGCTTGGGGCAGCGCCACGGCCCCGAGTTTGCGGGCCCGCTTCTCCGCCTTGCGCTCCTTGCGCCCCTCGACCATGGTGTACAGCGCCGGGACCAGGATCAGCGTCAGCAGCGTGGAGCTGAGCAGGCCGCCGATCACTACGACCGCGAGCGGCTGGGCGATGAAGCCGCCCTGCCCGGTGATGCCCAAAGCCATGGGCAGCAAGGCGAAGATGGTCGCCACCGCGGTCATCAGGATGGGGCGCAGCCGGCGCCGGCCGCCCTCGATGACCGCCTCGCGCACCGAGGCGCCCTTCTCACGGTACTGGTTTATCAAGTCAAGCAGCACGATGGCGTTGGTGACCACGATGCCGACGAGCATCAGCATGCCGATCAGCGCGGGCACGCCCAGGGCGGTGTCGGTGACGAGCAGGGCGGCGATCGCTCCGGTCGCGGCGAACGGCACTGATACCAACAGGATAAGCGGCTGCACCAGGCTACGGAACGTACCGGCCATGATCATGAAGACGATCGCGATCGCGGCGAGCAGGGCGAGACCGAGGTTGCCGAAGGCGTCGGCTTGGTCGGCGCTCGCGCCGGCCACGGTGTAGGTCGCACCCTGAGGCAGGTCAAGCGATTCCAGTTTGGTGTTGAGGTCCTGAGTGGTCTGGCCGAGGTTGCTGCCGGTGGCGGTGCCGCTGACGGTGACGCTGCGTTCGCCGTCGATCCGGGTGACCTGGGTCGGGCCGTTCACCACGGCGACCGATGCCACCTGGTCCAGGGTCAGCGGCCCGGCCAACGGTAGCTTCTTGAGCTGGTCGACGGAGGTGGGCGCTGCCCCGCCGAAGGTGAGTACCACCATCTGCCGGTGACCGTCCAATGTGTACTGCCCGAGGGGCGCGCCACGGAAGACCGCCGCGACGGACTGGGCGATCTGGGCTTCGGTCATGCCGATCGCCGCCGCCTTCTGCCGATCCACGGTCACCTGGACGCGCGGAGCGCTGGTGGACAGGTCGCTGGTCACGTCCTTGACGTCGGGCACCTCGGCGAGCGCCTCGCGCACCTGCTCGGTGGCGGTCTTGAGGGTAGCCTCGTCGTCGGCCTGGACGATGATCTGCAACGCGCTGGCGCTAAAGCCACCGCCGCCGGAACCCGCGTCCACCTTGATCTCGCCGGCGCCGCTCAGCTTGGCCAGCTCGTCGCGCAGCTTCGTCTGCATCTCAAGGGCTTTGGCGTCCTCCTCGAGCGTGATGCTGTGGGTGGCGACGTTGCCGCCACCGCCGCCGAAGCCGAACGCGCCGCCCGCGCCCAGGGTGGTCTGGTAGACGCTGATCCCGTCGGTCGAGGCGAGCACCTGCTCCACCTTCTTGGCCGCCTCGTCGGTGGTGGCCAGGCTCGTGCCCACGGGCATCGTCTGGGTCACCGTCAGGGTGGTCTCGCCGGACTGGTCGAAGAAGTTCGTCTTGAGCAGGAGGCCGCTGAAGGTGGTGAGGCCGAAGATGAGCAGCGCCAGGAGCACGGTCAGCCAGCGGAAGCGGGTCGCGAACCGAAGGATCGGCACATAGGTGCGCTGCAACGGGCTGCGCCGCTCCTTCGCCTCGGCCTTGGCGCGCACCTCCTCCTCGTCGGCTCCGTTGGCCGGCTTGAGGAACCAGTAGGCGAGCACCGGGATGAGGGTCAGCGACACCAGCAGCGAGGCCATGAGCGCCACCGTGATGGTGATGGCGAAGCTGGAGAAGAGCTGGCCCACCAGGCCGCCCACGAGCGCGATGGGGGAGAAGACCGCGACCGTGGTCAGGGTCGAGGCGGTCACCGCACCCGCCACCTCTTTGACGGCGCCAAGGATCGCGCGGTGCTTGTCTTCCCCGTACCCTAGATGCCTTTTTATGTTTTCCAGCACCACAATCGAGTCGTCAACCACCCGCCCGATGGCGATGGTGAGCGCGCCCAGGGTGAGGATGTTGAGCGAGTAGTCGAAGGTCTCCAGCGCTATCAGCGCGATGATCACCGACAGTGGGATGGAGACCGCGGTGACGATGGTGGAGCGGATCGACAGCAGGAAGACGAGGATGACGATGACCGCCATCAGCAGGCCGAGCGCGCCCTCGGTGGTCAGGCCCTCGATGGATTTTTCCACATAGGGTGCCTGGTCGAAGACGGCGTTGAGCTCGGCGCCACCACCGATCTTCTCCCGCAGCTCGGGGAGCATGTCGCGGACCTCGTGCGAGATGCCGACCGCGTTGCCGTCCGGGGTGGCCAGCACCATGATGCCCAGGCTCTGCTTGCCGTTGGTGCGGGTGATGGAGGTGGCCGGGGCGAGCTGCGGGGTGACCGCGGCGACGTCGCCCAGCTTGACCGGGCCGGTGGAACCCTTGAGCCACAAGGAGCGCACCTGGTCGACGGTGGTCAGCGGGGTGCCGACGCTGACCGTTAGGGCCTTGTCGGCGTCGGGCAGCGTGCCGGCGGGCAGCGCGATGCCGTTGACCCGCAGCACGTTGGTCAGGTCGGCGACGCTCACCCCCGCCGTGGCCAGCTTGGCCGGATCAGGACTGATCACCAGCTGGCGCTCCCGTGCTCCGGTCAAGGTGGCCTCGCGTACCCCTTGAATCCCTTGAATTTCCGGCAGCACATCCTTGTTGATTTTCTCGGCGAGCTGGCTCTCGTCGCCGCCGCCCCCGCTCACACCCAGGATCACCACCGGGAAGTTGTCCGTGCGGAACGCGAAAACCTGCGGGTCGACGCCGTCGGGCAGGCTGGAGTCGATGCGCGCCAAGGAGGTCTGCATCTTGGTGGTGGCGTCGTCGAGGTCGGTGCCGAAGTCGAACTCGATCTGGATGGTCGTCATGCCCTCCACCGTGTTGGAGGTGATCTTCTTGAGGCCGGTGGTGCCCTGCAGGGCGTTCTCGATCGGCTCGGTCACCTGGGCCGCGACCACCTCGGGCGCGGCGCCCGGGTAGGCCGCGCTGACGAAGGCCGCGGGGAAGTCGAGGGAGGGGAACAGTTGCTGCTTGAGCTGAGGGATCACCATCAGGCCGAACGCGGTGACGATCACCGCGATCAGCGCGGTGAGGCCGCGGTTGGCGAGACTGAGCCTCGAGAAGAACGACATGCGAATAGTTTGCCTGACCCGAATATTTAGGACCAGGCGGGGGTACCTGATAGTCTCCTGAATAACGAGGACTCAGGAGCCCGATTGACCAGCAAAGATGCGGTTATCGCCAAAATCATGGCGGATCAGCGCCGCATGCAGATGGCGTTCGCCCGCGATCGCTCCAACCCGTTCTTCTCCGTGCACCTGACCATGTCCCAGCTGAAGATACTGTTCGCGCTGCGCTTGCATGGCGCCGCGGGCGGCCAGGAGCTGGCGCAGATGATGGGTGTGAGCCTCGCCACCATGACCGGCATCATCGACCGGCTCGTCGCCAGCGGCCACGTCACCCGGGGCGAGGACCCGAAGGACCGGCGGGTGCGCCGCATCGAGCTGACCGAGAAGGGCACCGGCCAGATCGACGAGATGATCGTGGCCGGCGAGCGGCACCAGCGTCGCGTGCTGGAGCGCTTGACCGTCAAGGAGCTTCAGGTGGTCGCCGACGCCATGGAGATCATGCGGCGGGCCCTGGGCGAGGAGTGCCCCGATTAGCGTCGCCCTCGATCGCTGTGGCGCTCACAGTGATCATCGGCCATTCGATCACTGTGAGCGCCACATGGATCTTGCTAGCTGGTTGCGCCGGTGACGGCCGAGCCGTTCTTGGTGACGAAGTAGGTGACGCGCGTCCCGCTCCAGAAGTGGAACGTGAGGGTCACCCGGGCACCGTTGTTGACCTCGTTGAAGAATTCCTGTTTCAGCGCGATGTTGCCGGCGCTGTAGTTGGGCGTGAAGGTGAAGTCGAACTCCTTGAAGGAGGTCCAGTTCTGCGGTCCGGCGTTGCTGCCGTCGGCGTACTTGGCCTCCATGGTGGCCAGCTGGTCACCGCGGAACGTGGTCGGGAGGGTGAACGGGTTCGTGCCGCCTGAGGCGTTGGACATCGTGGGCGGGTCGAAGGTCACGAAGCTCACCCGCCACGGAACCCCTTGGGAGAACACGATATTCACCGACGCGTTGACCCCGTAGGCGCGGCTGCCCGACAGCCGGGTGATCGCGGCCGCGGTGAAGGTGATCGTGCTGCCGGAGACGGTGTAGTCGCTGCCCTGGGCGAGGTTGGTGCTGCCCTGTCGCACGGCCGTCACGGTCGCCCCGTTGAGGTTGAGGGTCAACGACTTCGCCGTTATCGCGCTCGCCCGCGCGCTGAAGACCAGATCCGACGACGCGGTGCCGGAACGGACCGTCCAGCTCGACTTGATCTGGTTGATCAGCTCCGGGTCGCTCCACTGGAAGGAAGTGCGCCCGAAGTGCTGCCCGTTGTCCCACAGCATCGTCGTGATCCGCTTCGTGCGGGCGTAGAAGCCAAGGTGCTCAAAGAACTTCAGCTTCTCACCCTGCTCGATGGTGCCGGTGCTGCGGTCGAAGCCCAGCAGGCCGTACTCGCCGAGGATCACCGGGATGTTGCGCGAGATGAAGGCGTTGGCCATGCGGTCGAACTGGCCTTGCAGGTCCGCCTGGACCTCGGCGTTGAACGTGGTGAAGCCGGCGATGTTCACGCTGAACGGCCAGAACCCGTAGAAGTGGAAGGTGGCCACCAGGTTGCGGTCGTTGAGTGCGGTCATCGTGCTGGCCAGCGCGTCGATGCTCGCCTGCTCGGTGTTGGTGTGGATGGTGGGCAGCACCAGCAACCGGGTGGCGTTGTTGCCGCCCGACGCGCGCACGATCCGGTGGAAGTTGGTGTTCAGCTCGTTGAGCAGTGGCGCGTTCCCCGGGTCGGTGCCGCTGCTGAACTGCGGTTCGTTCAGGCTCTCGAACAGCAGCTTGGCCGAGGAGGTGCGGAACGTGTTGGCCACCTGGGTCCAGGTCGCGTTGAAGCGGTTCAGGACGTTGGTCCGGTCACCGGGCATGTTCGCGACCCACTCCCACGAGTCGTGGTGGACGTTGATCATCACGTAGAGGTCGGCCGCCAATGCCCAGTCGACAACCTCCTTGACGCGGGTGAGGTACGCCGCCTCGAGGGTGTAGGAGGGCGCCCCGCCCTGGTGATGACCCCAGGTCACGGGAATGCGGATGCTCTTGAACCCCTGCGCCTTCACGTTGTTGATCAGCGTCTGGGTGATGCGTGGGTTGCCCCACGACGTCTCGTCGGAACCGGTGGAGTCCAAGGAGTTTCCAAGGTTCCAGCCCGGTTGCATCGCGGCCACGACGGCCATCGCGTTGCCCGGTGGAGGGCTGGACGGCGAGATCGACGGGGACGGGGAGGTGCTTCGGGAGGGCGAGACGGACGGCGACGGGCTTCCTACGTTTCCATTACACGTCGTGCCGTTGAGCGCGAACGAGGGTGGGACCGGGTTGGAGCCTGACTGCGACCCGTTGAACCCGAACGACACCATGCCGTTGGTCGGGATCAGGTTGTTGTACGACACGTTGGTGGCGGTCACCACGGTCGCGGGCTGGGTGTAGGTGGCGTTCCACATCTGGGTGACGCGCTGGCCGGCCGTGAACGTCCAGACCAGATTCCAGCCGTTGATAGGGTCGCCTAGGTTGGTCACCTCGACGTTGGCCCCGAACCCGCCGGGCCACGTGTTGACGATTGAGTAGTTGACCCGGCAGCCCGCCGCCGCGTAGGCGTTGACGCCGGCGACGAGGCCGGCACCGGCCACCATCGCGGCGGCGGTGATGCCGATGGTCAGACTCCGGGGCGAGATCTTCATGATGTCCTCACGGAAGATGGGTGCTTGTGGCGACGGCCCGGAACGTCACCACTCTGGTTTCACCACACTAAGTTGTGACTCCCAACTTTATCTAGACCTCCGGGGCAAACTGCTGGAGCGCCACCTGAAGACCGGCGGCTATCTCCTCGTCGGTGGCGGTGCCCGAGGCGGTGACCGCGTCGGCCCACGCCCGGGCCGACTTGGCATTGAACTGTTGCCGCTCGAGGGTTCCCTCCGCCGCGACGGGATCGTCGGGCGCCTCGCCGCGCAGGTACAGCGCCAGCATGAGGAAGCCTCCGTCCCAGCCCGGCCCCACCCACAGCGCGCCGGCGCCGCTCTGCGCCATGGCGAGCGGCACGGTGTGCTCGATCTCGAGGGTGGTCGATTCTCCATCGGGTACCAGACGCAGCTCCACGATGCTCGTCGGGCCGCCGTAGGTCATGCGCAGCAGGTGCGGCCGGTCGCACTTGAGGATCTGGCCGCTAGCGTTGCCCTCCACCTGGAACTCGCCCCCCTCGCGCAGATCGCCGCTGAGCGGGGCGAACCAGCGCGCGACCCGCTCGGGCGTGGTGATGGCGTCCCAGACGTCCTCGGCGCCGGTCGGGTACGTCCGGTCGATGGTGACCGTCACATTCTTCTCGTCGCGGCGCACCCCGCGCCGGATGGCATCGATTTCCTTCATGATGTCAATCATTTCCATCTCTCCTTACCCGTTGCCCCGGGCCCGCTTGCCCCGGGCGATCTCGGTGGCGAGCGCATCGAGGCGCTGCTGCCAGAACCGGCGGAACTGGGTCAGCCACTCGTCGATCTCGCGCAGCGGATCGGCCTCCACGGCGTAGAGCCGGCGGGTGCCCTGCGCGCGAACGCTGGCAAAACCGTTGTCACGCAAGACTTTTAGGTGCTGTGACACGGCCGGCTGGGAGATGCCGAACTCCTTGGAGATGACGGCGCAGACCTCGCCGGAGGACAGCTCCCCGCCGGCGAGCAGTTCGAGGATGCGCCGCCGGACGGGGTCGCCCAGCACATCAAAGGCGTGCACCACTCGAGCTTAAGCCGTCACTTATATAAGTCAAGGCTGAAGGTCCAATGTATCGGCCGATTTTCTATCCGATACAGCGGGTGACGGAATTGACGCATACCGCTACTGCCTAGCTGGGGAAACGTGCCAACTTGAGTGGATCCAGTATTTAGTATCTTGAATGTGATACCACCCTATGGGAAGCTCCCACCAGCGCGCGTTAATGGGGGGTTACACCACTCTCACGTCCCTAACCCCTTGGGAGCCAAGCATGGGCAGTAATTTGAGCCGGCGAAGATTCGTCGGCGGCGCTGCGGCGGGAGTAGCGGGCGCCTTGATCCTCAACGATGTCGAGGCGGCGGCGGCGGAGGTGGAAGGTCCGGTCGTGACGGCCGCGCCCGATCCACGCTTCAGCCGGATGTTCAACCTCCCCGCCTTCGCCAACCCCACCAGCTCATCCGTCAAGGCCGCCATGAACGACATCGGCAAGCTTGGCGGCGTCCTCGACGCCAAGGACCCCCTGCAGGAGGGTCCGATCCGGTTGATCACCAACCCGGAGCTAAGCCCCAACAACCTTGACAACCCGAACATGACCGCGGGCGTCACCTTCCTCGGCCAGTTCATCGACCACGACGTCACCTTCGATGCTTCCTCGCCGCTGGGCGTGGTGGCCGAGCCGACCGCGACGAGCAACACCCGTGACACGCGGCTCGATCTGGACTCGGTGTTCGGCGACGGTCCCTCGGTCAGCCCGAACCTCTACAGCTCCAGCGACCCCGCCAAGTTCCTGATCAGCAACGGCGGCCTCTTCGAGGACCTGCCGCGCGACAGCAGCCGAAGGGCGATCATCGCCGACCCGCGCAACGACGAGAACCTGATCATCTCCGGACTGCATGCGGCGTTCCTGTTGGCGCACAACAGAACCGTCGACTTCCGGCGGGCCAACAACCTACCCGGCGACACCTGGTTCTACTCGCGGCGTACCGTCATCCACCACTATCAGTGGATCGTGGTCCACGAGTTCCTGCCGACCGTCGTTGGGCAGGCGCTGGTCGACGACATCTTCCGCAACGGCCTGCGCTGGTACCGGTTCGGCAACCCCACGATGCCCGTGGAGTTCCAGACCGGCACCTTCCGCATGGGCCACTCCATGGTCCGCCCCTCTTACCGCGCCAACCTCCTCGGGGATCGCGACCCCGTCACCGGCGCGCCCGCACCGTTCTTCGGGTTCATCTTCGACCCGGCGGGTGAAGGCCAGTCCGACCCGGTGGACCTGCGCGGCCGGGCCCGCGCACGGCGCCGCTTCATCGGCTGGCAGACGTTCTTCGACTTCGGCGGGGCACAGACCCAGCATGTCCGGAACAACAAGCGCCTGGACACCAGCATCTCCACCCCCTTGTTCAAATTGCCACTGCAGGCCATCGCGAGCGGCGACCCGCCCATCTCGCTGGCTCAGCGCAACCTGCTGCGCCACCTGACGTGGTCACTGCCTTCCGGGCAGCGCATCGCGTCCGCGACGGGCTCGCCCGTGCTCAGCTCGAGCAACTTCACCGAATTGAGAGGCTATGGTCTCGGCCTGGATGTCAGCACGCCGCTTTGGTACTACATCCTGAAGGAGGCCAAGGTCCTCGGCAACAACGGCACGCGATTGGGGCCGGTCGGCGGCAGAATAGTCGCCGAGACTCTCCTGGGGCTGCTCGCCCGGGACGAGTTCTCGATCCTCAACACCGGCTTCAGCCCGTCCCTGCCGAGCACGACGCCGGGCGACTTCAAGATGGTTGACATGCTGCGTTGGGCCCGGGTCGACCCGACCAGCCGCGGCCAGTAAGCAAGCGAGGCGGGCCGCGCTGGTACGTGGCGTGGCCCGTCACGCACAATCCTGCCGCATGTGGGTAATGCTTGTGGCATGACGATGACGGAGGCTTTGATCGGGCTTCGGACGGCGCTCGCGTCCACCCGGTACCCCTTGAGCCTCCCGGGAAGCAAAGACGCCGCCCACCTCGCCGAAGCGACCGCACGCCAGCTCGACGACTACCTGATCCCCCGGTTGTCCAAGCTGGACGCCCCCCTGTTGGTGGTGGCGGGCGGATCGACCGGCGCGGGCAAGTCGACGCTCGTGAACAGCGTCGTGGGGCGGACGGTCAGCCTCGCGGGCGCGCGGAGACCCACCACCCGCGCGCCCGTCCTCGTGTGCCACCCGGACGACGCGGGCTGGTTCAACGAGGCGAACCTGCTGCCCAGGATCAGTCGTGGGGATGACTTCAGGGTCGAACCGGTGCCGGAACTCGTGCCGGGGTTGGCCTTGCTCGACGCGCCCGACATCGACTCGGTGGAGGAGAGCAACCGGGCGCTGGCCGAGCAGTTGCTCGCCGCCGCCGACCTATGGCTGTTCGTCACGACGGCGGTGCGCTACGCCGACGCCGTACCGTGGGAGCTCCTGGCGCAGGCGCGCGACCGCGGGACCACGGTGGCGATCGCGCTCAACCGCGTGCCGCCCGGCGCCGAGGATGAGGTGGCACCGCACCTGGTGGAGATGCTCGCCGAGCACGGCTTGAGCACCACCCGCATGTTCGTCATCCCTGAGCTCGCGGAGCCGTCGATGGGGCCGGAGAAGTTGTTGCCGCCCAACGTGATCGTCGGGATCAAGGACTGGCTGGAGGCGCTGGCCCGTTCGGCGTCGGCGCGGTCGGTGGTGGTGCGGCAGACCGTCGAGGGCGCGCTGACCGCGCTCGGCCCGACCACGGCCCGGCTGGCGGTGGAGGCCGACGCCCAGGCGGACACGTTGAAAACCCTTGCGGCGTCGGTGGATTCGGCCTATCGCGAGGCCTCGTCCGAGGTGGCTGTGGGGGTCGAGGACGGCGCGCTGTTCCGCGGCGAGGTGCTGGCGCGGTGGCAGGAGCTGGCCGGCACGGGCGAGTTCATGCGAGGGCTACAGAAACGGGTGGGGCGGCTGCGCGATCGGGTGGTCAGCGCGTTCACCGGCAAGCCGCTGCCGGACGAGGAGCTGAAGTCGGCTCTGGAGTCGGGGCTGGTGACGTTCGTGCACGGCACGGCGGCGGACGCGGCCGAGCGGGCCGGCAAGGCGTGGCGGGCGCATCCGGCGGGCGTGGCGCTGGTGACACCGGAGCTGACCCAGGCGTCGCCGGGCATCGAGGAGCGCATCGACCGGACCGTGCGCGACTGGCAGCGCGGGGTGCTGGAGCTGGTGCGCAGCGAGTCGACGCAGAAGCTGGCCGTGGCGAAGGCGAGCGCCTATGCGGTCAACGGCTTGGGGCTGTGCTTGATGGTGGTGGTGTTCACGGCGACCGCGTTCATCCCGACCGGAGCGGAGATCGCGGTGGGGGCCGGGACGACCATCGCGGCGCAGAAGGTGCTGGAGGCGATCTTCGGGGATGATGCGGTACGGCGGCTGGCCTCCTATGCGCGCAAGGACCTGCTGTCGCGTGTGGACAGTCTGCTCGAGGCCGAGGCGGCGAGGTTCCATAAGGTGCTGAAGGAGTCAGGGGTGGATCTGGGCGCGGGGCAGCGGTTGCGGGCGGCGGCGGCCGCGGTGCGGGCAAAAATGGGGGGCGGGTCAGATCGGCTAGGTGCGTCATGAGTCTTGTCGGCGTGGTGGATCGGGTCGAGGCGCTCCGGGAGTATGTGCAAGCGGCGCAAGGGTATCTGGGCGAGCGGGAGCTGGCGCCGGCCGAGGATCTCGTGGCCCGGGCGGGGGAGCGGCTCTCGCTCTCGCGCGGGCACACCGTCGTCGCCTTGGCGGGCTCCACGGGTACGGGCAAATCTTCGATTTTCAATTTATTGGCGGGAGTGCCGTTGTCATCAGTGGGGGTGCGGCGGCCGACGACCGGCGAAACCCACGCGTGCGTCTGGGGTGCGGATGACGCCGGACGCCTGCTTGACTGGCTGGGTGTCGGCAAGCGCCACCGCCGCGAGGCCGGATCGCTTGACGGGCTCGTGCTGCTGGACCTGCCCGACTTCGACTCGGTGCAGGTCTCGCATCGCGAGGAGGCGGATCGGCTGCTGGCCGTGGCCGACCTGATCGTGTGGGTGCTGCATCCGCAGAAGTACGCCGACAAGCTCGTCCATGGTGATTACCTGGCGAGGTTCCACCGGCATCGCGAGATCACCGTCGTGGTGCTCAACCAGGCGGACCTGCTGTCGCCGGAGGACTTGCGCGTGTGCGTCGATGACCTGCGGCGTCTGCTCGACGCTGACGGCTTGACCGGTGTACCGGTGCTGACCACGTCGACGGTGAAAGAGCCTGGGCTGCAAGCGCTTTCGGGGACCCTTGCGCGGGCCGTCGCGGCCCGGCAGGCGGCGCTGCGTCGCCTTCTCGCCGATCTGGAAGGCGTGGTGGCGGATCTGGAGGTCGGGCCGGCGGTGTCGCCGGTATCCCTTTTGGACGGTCGCCTGGTCGATGCGCTGGCCAAGGCGGCCGGGGTGCCAGTGGTCGCCGACGCGACCAGGAAGGCCTATGTCCACCGGGCCCGGAAGGTGACCGGCTGGCCGCCGCTGCGCTGGATACGCCGGATGCGGCCGGACCCGTTGGGGCGCTTGCACCTTGGGGAATCGGTCACGGCAGCGACGTCGATCGGGCCGGCCTCGCCCGCGGCGATGGCCGGGGTGTCGCTGGCGCTGCGGGACACGGCCGGCCAGCTGGGCGAGCCGCTGCCCACGCCGTGGCGGGAGCCGTTGCTGTCCGCGGTGAGGTCCAAAGTGGACGACCTGCCGGACGCGCTCGACCAGGCGGTGGCGCGCACGGATCTCGGCGTGGCCCGGACAAAGCGTTGGTGGCGCGCGGTGGGGGCGCTCCAGTGGCTGGCGGTCGCGGTCACCCTGGCCGGTTTGCTGTGGCTCGCGGTGCGGTATGTCATGTTCGCGCTCGCCCTGCCCGAGCCGCCGATGCCACACGCGGGCCGGGTGCCGCTGCCGACGGCGCTGCTCGCCGGCGGCCTGCTCGCCAGCCTGGTCATCGCGCTGCTGGTGCGGCCGGTCGTGAGCATCGCGGCCAGACGAGCGGGTCGCAAGGTGGGCAAGCGATTGCGGGCCGCGGTGGAGCGCGTGGCGCGGGACCTGATCGTCACGCCGGCGTCGGAGGTCATCCAAACGTACAGTCGTTGCCGGGAGGCTTTGCAACGCGCGCGCGGATGATTTGTGAAATCCGCTCGGGGCGGGGTATGCATGGCAATGTGCGCAGTCCACTCCTGCGATTGATCAGCGTCTTTGTCGCTGCGGTCCTGGCGCTCGCTTGTGCCGTCCGGCGCGACGGGCAACCGTCCGGCGATCCGCCGCGCCAGCCTTCGGAGTCGGCCGCCTCCTCGGCGCCCGGCAAGCAGGAGGACGGCACCATGACCATCGACGAGTTCGAGAGCGACGCCAACGCGGCCGTTGCCGTGGCCGAGCGTTACTGGTCCGCCCGCTTCGCCAACTCCGGCCAGCGGTTCGTCCCGGTCCGGCGGGTCATCACCTATGAGCGGTCCGGCGAGGTGGCCTGCGGCCGGGAACCGTTGCCCGCCAACAACGCCGCCTACTGCCCGGACGGAGACTTCATCGCCTTTGACGTGGACTGGGCGGTGGTGGTGTTCCGCCGGATCGGCGACGCGTTCCTGTTCTACCTGCTCGGCCACGAGTATGCGCACGCCATCCAGGTCCGGTTGGGGATCAACTATCGTTACACGATCCAGCAGGAGCTTCAGGCCGACTGCCTGGCCGGGGCCTACATCGGTGACTCGGTACGCGGCGGGGCGCTCACCCTCGACAACGGCGACCTCGAGGAGTTCCGCAGCGGCCTGCTCGCCGTCGGCGACGATCCCGACCAGCCGTGGTTCGCGCCGGGAGCGCACGGCACGGCCGAGCAGCGGACCGAGGCGTTCTTCGACGGCTACGAGCACTCCGTGGACGCCTGCCTGAGCTGAGACTCCACGGCGCCTGCCTGAGCTGAGACTCCACGGCGCCTGCCTGCGGCTCGGCCACCGCATTCATGATCAATGCGGTTCTCGCAGTGGAAAATCCGGCTTGGATCACTGTGAGAACCGCATTGATCATGGCGTGGCACGGTGACAACCTTCAGAACGGCGTGGCGGATGTGGGTGCGTCGTAGTCGCGCATCGCCGGTCACCTCCCCTCGCTGCTCTGCTTCTTACAGAGTCACCGCTCGGCGACGAAGCGACTAGATGACCGCGAATACCCTAGGGAGTTTTGCCCTTGGCGCTCAGGTGCCGCGGCGCTTGAATCCCCACACCGCGAGCGGGGCGAAGACCGCCACAAGCGCCACACTCCAGATCAGAGTGCCCATCACCGGGCGGGCCACCGGTCCGCCGACGAGCAGGCCGCGGGTGGCGTCGGAGAGGATGGTGACCGGGTTGACCTTGACCACCGCCTGAAGCCAGCCCGGCATCGTCTCCTCCGGCACGAACACGTTGCTGACGAACGTCACCGGGAACAGAGCGGTGAAACCGAACAGCTGCACCTTTTCCGGGTCCTTGGCGAGCACGCCCACGAGGACCGACACCCAGGAGAACGCCAGCGCAAAGAAAAGAAGCAATGCCACGGCGGCAATGACGGCGGCGACGTTGGTGCCGATGCGGAACCCAAGGATCATGCCGACGCCGAGCAACAGCACAATCGACCACAGCTGCTTGACGAGGTCGGCGATGATGCGGCCGGTCAGCGGCGCCCACCGGGCGATCGGCAGCGACCGCAGCCGGTCGAAGACTCCCTTGGTGAGGTCGGTGTTGAGTCCTAACCCGACATACATTGTGACGAAGACCAGGTTCATCACGATGATGCCGGGCAGGGCGAAGGTGAGATATTCGGCTGTCGATCCCGAGATGGCGCCGCCGAAGACGTACGTGAAAAGCAACAGGAACAGAATCGGCTGGAAGCTGAAATCGCCTAGCTCCCAAGGGTTGTGACGGATCTGGACAAGCGTGCGCCAGGCCAGAGTGGCGGTCTGGCGCAAGCCTTCGAGCATCCCGACCCGAGGGCTGTCCGTGGCGGAGATGGCGGTCATTGCTGGGCCTCCTCGTTGGTGGGCTCCTCCGCTGGGCGGCCGGTGAGCGCCAGGAACACCTCGTTGAGGCTCGAGCCGCGCAGCGCCAGCTCGTTGACGAGCACGCCGGCGTCGTCGAGCCGCCGCACCACCGCCGGGAGCATGGCCGGGTCGCTGATCTGGGCCGTGACCAGCTGGCCGGTGATGTCGGGCGTGACCCGGACGACCTCGGCGACGATGGCCGCGGCCGTGGCGAGCTCGCCGGGGTCGGTGGGCCGCACGGCCAGCGTCTGCGCGCCGGTCTTGGCCTTGAGCTCCTCCGGCGTGCCGGTGGCGATCACCCGGCCGTGGTCGATGACAACAATGTCATCCGCCAGCTGGTCGGCCTCGTCGAGATACTGCGTCGTCAGCAGGACCGTGACGCCGCCCGTGACCAGACCGCGCACCAGCTCCCACAGCTCGCTGCGGCCGCGCGGGTCGAGGCCGGTGGTCGGCTCGTCGAGATAGAGCAGGCTCGGCCGGCCGACCAGGCTGGCGGCCAGGTCGAGGCGGCGCCGCATGCCGCCGGAGTAGGTCTTGGCCGCGCGGTCGCCCGCCTCGGCCAGGCCGAAGTCGTCGAGCAGCCCGCGCGCCCGTGACTTGGCCTCGTCGCGCGGCAGGCCCAGCAGGCGGCCGATGAAAAGCAGGTTTTCCGCGCCCGTCAGGTTCTCGTCGACCGACGCGTATTGCCCGGTCAGGCCGATCAGCTTGCGCACCTGATGCGCCTGCCGGACCACGTCGAACCCGCCGACCGTGGCGCGGCCGGCGTCGGGCCGCAGCAGGGTGGCCAGGATGCGCACGGCCGTGGTCTTGCCGGCGCCGTTGGGCCCGAGCATGCCCAGCACCGTGCCGGCCCGCACGTTGAGATCGATGCCGGCCAGCGCCGTGGTCTGGCCGTAACGCTTGACAATCCCCTCGGCCGAGATCGCGTTGCTCACGCATCTACCTTGCCGGACGGGTACGACAATCCGCGGGATTTTCCTCTCAGACGCGTGCCGGGATGAAACCGTCGAAGACGATCTGCAGGTCGTCGCGCCAGGAATCCCACTGGGACGCCGGTGTGCTCCAGTAGATGGAGTAGGCCTGGTCCGGCGCGGTGATGAAGCCCCGGTTCAGGACGTGCAAGGGGTTGCCGCCGCGGGATCTGTAGGTGAACTCCCAATCCGCCGCTTTGTCCCAATAGGACACTTCCTCGATCCGGATACGTTGGTAATCACGGTATCCCGACTTGCGCGCGGCCTCGTTCTTGAGCCAATCCTGTACCGGGTCGGGTTGCGGATCGCGCCTCTGATCGATCAGCAGGAGCACACCGCTGCGCGGCTCGCGCCAGAACGGCCGGCCGTCGTCGTCGCGGCCGAACTCCCAGCCGTCGGGCACGGGGACCCGGAAGCCGCTGCCATCGGCCTGCATCTGCCATCCGGCCGGCAGCACGAAGCCGGTCGGCGAGGGGCTCGCCACCGAGCTCGGGCTGGCGGCGGGCGCCGCGGCGGAGGATGCCGGCGGCTTGCGTGCGGGCGAGGAGGCCGGCGGTTGGCTGTCCTCGGGCGCGGTGCGGTTGTCGAAGGCCAGCGCGGCGGCCAGCAATCCCGCCACGACAACGGTGAACAGCACAAGCGCCTTGCGACCGCCCCGGGACGGTTCTGGGCGGCGGGGGCGCGGCTTCGCCTGCGGTATTACCGGTGGCAACAGGCGCGTCGACGGTGGTCGCGGTGGGGCCGGTGCGGTCTGGCGCGATACCCGCCCCGGCTTGAAGGCCGGCACGGGCGCCGCCTGGCCGGCGGCGATCGGGCCAAGCAGGCGCTGAGCCTCGCCGGCGGACATGCGCGCGCCAGGATCCTTGTGTAGCAAGCCTTTCAGCACGGGTGCCAGGGGACCGGCGTGGCGGGGCTCGGGTACCGGCTCGGTGGCCAGAGCGGCCAAGGTCTCCATGGTGGTGGCCCGCGCGAACGGAGGCGAACCCTCCACGGCCGCATACAGTGTCGCGCCAAGGGACCAGAGGTCCGCCGCGGGCCCGACCTTGCCGCCGCCCCGAGCCCGTTCCGGTGCCAGGTAAGCCGGCGATCCCAGCAACAACCCGGTCCGGGTCACGAAGGGATCCCCGGGCACGGTGGCGATGCCGAAGTCGGTCAGCACGGCGCGACCGTCCTCCGCGATGAGCACGTTGGCGGGCTTGATATCCCTGTGCACGATGCCGACAGCGTGCGTCGCCTGCAAGGCACCCAGCAGATCCAGCCCGATGCGCGCGGCCCGCTGCACGGTCAGTGTCCCGCTCCGCGTGAGCAGGTCATGCAGAGACCCGCCGGAAAGGTACTCCATCACGATCCACGGGTCGCCGTCGTGGGTGCTGATCACGTCATGGATGTGCATGACTGAAGGGTGGTTGAGCCGGGCGACGGCCCGGGCCTCGCGCATCGCCCGCTCCCGCACCTCGGCTCGTTCGGCGGCGCTGAGCCCGGGCGGCGGTACCAGCTCTTTGATCGCCACGTCGCGGCCCAGGACCTCGTCGCGAGCCTTCCAGACGCGACCCATGCCGCCCTGCCCAAGCGGCTGGACCAGGCGGTATCTGTTGTCGACAAGCATCTGTGCGGTGGCGGACATTGATTAAGGCGTACCCATTCAGGCGCCAGATCACACCACGTGGCGATTCTGCTGCTGGAGCTTCCGCAGCCGCACTTTGGTGATCGCGCGCCCCGTCACCTCAAGCACCTCGGCCGTCAACCCGGGCAGGTTCACCGTCTCACCGGGCGCGTTCGGGATGTGGCCCAACCGGTCGAGCAGCAGGCCGGCCACTGTGGTGTAGTCGCCGCCAGCGATCTTGTCCACGTCGATGCCGAGGTCGGGCAGGTCGTGTACCGGAAAAGAGCCCACGACCACATAGACCCCTTCGCCCTCGCGGACCACGGCCTCGACGTCCCGGTCGGTCTCGTCGTAGATCTCGCCGACGATCTCCTCGACCAGATCCTCCATGGTGATGATGCCGTCGATCGCCCCGTGCTCGTCGACCACCAACGCGAACTGCTCCCGCTGATGGCGCAGCTGCCGCATCGCCTCGGCCACGGCCAGCGTCTCGGGCAGCAGCATGGGCCCGCGGGCGCGGTCGGCCGCGGTCGGGCCGCCCTGGGCCGGCAGCAGGTCGCGCAGGTGCACCACGCCGATGAGGTCGTCGAGCCCACCCGGGCCGACGATGGGTGCCCGAGCGTGACCCGATTCCGCAAGGGCCACAAGGGCTTCGGCGACCGGCCAGCGGCCGGGCACGGAGAAGACCTCGCCCCTGGGGATCAGGATGTCCCGCAAGGCGCGCTCGGTGATCTCGAACGCGCCGGCCATGATGTCGCGCTGCTGGGCGGTGAAGCCCCGCTGGGCGACGACCAGCTCCCGGATCTCCTCCGTAGTGATCTCCTCGCGGTTGGCGGCCGGGTCGGCACCGGCCAGGCGGACCACGAAGTCCGTCGACTTGGCCAGCAGCCACACGATCGGCCGCGACACCGTGGCCAGCACGTCCACAGGCTTGGCCGCCACCAGCGCCCACCCCTCGGCCCGCTGCATGGCGATGCGCTTGGGCGCCAGCTCGCCGATGACCAGGGTGATGAACGTCAGGATCAGCGTGACCAGGATGATGGCGACCGGCTCGGCCGCGCCGCCGAGGAAGGCCAGCGGCTCGAAAAGCGGCTGGGCCAAGGAGGTGGCGGCGAAAGCGGAGGCGAGGAAGCCGGCCAGGGTGATGCCGATCTGGATGGTGGCGAGAAACCGGTTGGGGTCGCGGGAGAGCCGCGCCAGCACCCGGCCACCCCGCGAGCTGCGCTCAAGCCGCTGGATCTGGGACTCCCGCAGCGAGATCAGCGCCATCTCGCTGCCGGAGAGCGACCCATTGATCAACATTAGGATGAGCACCAACAGAATCTGGGCGCCATAGCCGCTCACGAGGTCTCAAGATACACGGCGTCGCATGGCCTTGTGCTGGCCTCGCGCCCACCTCGCTGTCCACTTCCGACGGTCTGACTGGCTGAGCGACGCAACCCATGATCGTTTGATCTAGCATTATCCGGCATAATGCTGCCTCAAAGCGCTGGGAGGCAGCATTTTCTCGGATAATGCTAGATCACGGCCCGCCTCCGCGACGTGGGTGGCGGCCCGGCGGGATGATCACGGCCCGCCCGCCCCGCGACGTGGGCGGCGGCCCGGCGGGATGATCACGGCCCGCCCCGCGACGTGGGCGGCGGCCCCGGCGGGATGATCACGGCGCGCAGGCGTCAGCGGAGGGTTCCGCGGACGCCGGTGCACCGTAGGGTTGAGATGGCCTGGGCGGTTTCGGTGACAGCCAGCACCGCCAGGCAGTATGGCCGGGCCGGGTCGATCCGTTCCACCACAACGCTTGTCCGGCCCGCACCGACCTGGATCAACGGTACCGCTTCCGCGCCGGTGACCTCGACGACAGCGAACAAAGCCTTGCCGCCGCTGGCATCGGTCCAGGTTAGGACGAGCGAGGTCCCCCGGTCGGTCAGGTCGGTGATCTGCGGGGCGATCGAAGGATCGTTGACGCGGCCCGAGCCGGTGACGATCGAAGGCAGACCGCCGAGGGAGGGGACCGGGGCGGGGGCGGTGCTCAGGCCGCGTACCCAGGCGAGCCCCAGTGTTGGCAAACCGCCCAGCAGTATGGAGATTCCGGCCAGGGCGACCAGGCGGGGCCAGCTTGGACCGGAGCGCGCAGGTGTTGGGGCGGCAGGCGTTTCGGGGCGGATGGGGGCGGTGGGGGGAGCGAGGTGCGCCTCCGGTTGCGTGGCGAAGATGGCCGGGGCTTCGTAAGGGATGGCGAGAGCGGGAGGGTCGGGAGAGGGAGCGACGCGTGGCGCCGGGATCATCCACACGCCGGGGGAAGCGGATAGGGGCGCCCACACCTGGTCGGAGGTTTGCAGGGCCGACAGGGCGTCGCGAAGGCTTGCGGCGTCAGGGAAACGGTCCTGCGGGCGGTCAGACCGGCAGCGGGTGATGACGGCGGCGAGGGGCGCGGGAGCGTGGCGGAGGTCGGCCAGGGCCGACAGGGTGGATCCGAGCGCGTAAATGTCGCCGGTGGCGCCCGAAGACAAGCCGAAGCCGGCCACGACGTTGGAATCCTCCGGCGTGTGAGGAGGCGAGCCGAAGCCGGCTACGACGTTGGGATCCCCCGGCGTGTGAGGAGGCGAGCCGAAGCCGGCCACGACGTTGGGATCCCCCGGCGCGTGAGGAGGCGAGCCGAAGCCGGCCACGACGTTGGAATCCCCCGGCGCGTGAGGAGGCAAGCCGAAGCCGGCCAGGACGTAGGAATCCCCAAGCGCGAACACCTTCTGCGGCTTCACATCTCCGTGGGCCACGCCCTGCCCGTGCGCGTAGGCGAGCGCGTCGGCGATGGCGACCCCGATCGCGATCACCTCGGGGTGCGGCAGCGGGCCGCGGGTGCGCACCCGGTCGTACAGCGAGCCCTCCTCGTGGTGGTCCATGATGACGCAGGCCCGGCCGTCGGGCAGCAGCCTCGTGTCGTGAACGGCCATGATGTGGGGGTGGGAACGCCCGAGCCGCACGGCGAGCTCGAGTGAGTCCGGGGTGGCGGCGAGGACCTTTATCGCGACCGTACGGTCGCTGCCGATCTGGCGGGCGCGATAGACGGTGCTGTCCCGGCCGGAGGCGATGAGCTTTAGGTCGCGGTAGCCGTCGATGACCACATCCGGTAAGGCGGCTTGGGACATGCCCATCAATTTATACCGGGACGGATAGCCCATCCGAACGCCGGTCGGCTCCGAAGACTCCCATGCCAACGTAGTGAGCATGGGGAGGGGACAGTGATGACTGGCTATCTAGGTGGGCACAGGGCACGGGAGAGGCGGGCTCGTTTGCTGGCCTGGGCGGTGATACCGGTGATGCTCGTGGCCGGGGTGCTGCTCGGGATCCGCTTCGGGCCCGACCTTCTGTCCACTTCGGATGGTCTGACCTGGCTGAGCGACGCCGTGCGCGGGGAGGCCGTGCAGGTGAATCCGGACACCGGCCGGCAGGAGAACCGGCTGAAGGTGGCGCCCGCGGGCAACCAGATCGACCTCGCCCAGCGCGAGGGGCTGCTCGTGGTGACCGACAAGACCACCGGCACGCTCACCGTCATCGACCCGTCGGCGCTCGTCACCAGCGGGCGCTGGTTCGGTAGCGGCGGCGGGGCGGTCGAGGTGCTTTTAAACAAGGAGCTTTTGTACGTCGTCGACCGCCTCCGCGGCATGGTGCAGCGGCTCGACCCGCTCAACGCCCGGCCGCTCGGCCCGGCCTGGTCGGCGGGCGGCCTGATCGCCGATGCCGCCCTCGACGGCCGGAACACGGTGTGGGCGCTGCGCGGCGACGGCATGCTCTCGTCCTTGGCCTGGGCGCCGGAGACGAACGCGCTCACCGAGACGGCACCGCCCGTGCGGGTCAGGGCGGCCGGGCCGCGGTCGCTGGTCATCCCGCACGACCAGGGTGTCACCGTCGTCGCCTCGGAGGCGGGGGTGGTCAGCCGGGTCGGAACGGGCGATGACTCCGTCGTCGAGATTCCACCGGTACCAGGGAAAATAAATCCCGCACCGCAAGCGCCCTCGGACCTTGTCCCCGTCTCGGCCGCGGACTCCGGCAAAGTGCTGCTGTTCCACCGGGGGCGGGCCATCACCATCGACACGGGTGGCATGGGCTGCGCCCGCCCCGGCGAGCCGGTCGTCTTCCACGGCCGGGTCTATGTCGGGTGCGAGGGCGTGGGCAAGGTGCTGGTGCTGGGGCGCGACGGGGAACGCAGGTCCGACATCAAGGTCCCGGCGGGCGCGCCGAAGCTCACTGTCAACGACGACAAGCTGTTTATTCATGTGGACGGCGCCGACACCGGCGTGATCGTCGGTCGCGACGGCAAGATCTCCTCGACGGTGACGCGCGACGAGACCCAGCCGGTCAACGACCCGGACAGCCCGCCCCCGTCCAAGTCGCCAAGCAAGGGTTCCCGGCAGAACCCGAGCCCCGCCGCGGGCGGAGCGCCCGGCGCGACAAGTTCCCCGCCCGGGCCGAAGGTTCCGGCCGCGCCTGGCGGCGTGGGCATCGCCGCCCAATTCGAGTACGGGACCACGCTGCGGGTGGAGGCGAGCTGGGAGGCGCCGGCCGACAACGGCAGCGCCATCACCGGGTTCAGTCTCGTGCTGACGTCGGATCGTGGGTTCTCGAAGTCGTTGAGCCTCACGGCGTTGCGCAGTGGGGCGATTGAGATCCCTTGTAACACAAGGTGTCACGGCCTGCGGGTGCAGGCCGAGGTGTCGGCGGCGAACGCCAACGGGCCCGGGGCCGTGGGAAGGGGAAGCTACACCCACAACGCGCCGGCGGTGGCGCCGGGCGCCGGCGACACGGTCGTCACCTCGGCCGGCGCCGAGGAGGCCACCCGGACCACCTTCCGCGGCGAGGCGGCCTTCAACCCGCCGTTCGCCTGGCGGACCTTCGAGGGCAGTTGCACGCTCAACTACAGCGGACCGGCGACCGGCTCGCGCCCGGTCAGCTGCTGGGCGACCACGCTGAGCTTCACCTTCACCGGCGGCTCGGGCACCTACCGGTTCTGGATGCAGGCGGGTCCGGTGAAGTCCAACGAAGTACAGACGTTCGGGTATCACGAGCCGATCGAGCCCCCGCCCTGCTCGAGGTGTCAGATTCCGTGAGCGGCTGACGGCACGTTTGCGGGCGGGTTAGGTTCGAAAGGCGATCTTGTGTACACGGGGGCACAGCGGTTTCCCCCGATGCTCGATTGTTGGGGGGAAACGACCGTTATGGCCCGCATAATCACGGAACGCAGAAGCAGGGTTTACCGGAAACCCGCCGCCGCGCCGCATGCCGACCCCAAGCGCTGGCTCGCGCTCCTCGTCATCGCCATCGCCCAGCTCATGGTGGTGCTCGACGCGACGATCGTGAACATCGCGATGCCCGAGGCGACCGCCGCGCTGAACATCAATGAGGCCAACCGTCAGTGGATGCTGACCGCGTACACGCTCTCGTTCGGCTCCCTGCTGCTGCTCGGCGGCCGCATCGCCGACTACGTCGGGCGCAAGAAGATGTTCATCATCGGCCTGCTCGGTTTCGCCGGGGCATCCGCCCTCGGCGGTCTGGCGCAGAACGAGTCCACGTTGTTCGCCGCGCGGGCGCTGCAGGGCGGGTTCGGCGCGCTTCTGGCCCCGGCGGCCCTGTCGCTGATCACGGTGACGTTCACCGATATCCGGGACCGCGCCAAGGCGTTCGGCGTCTTCGGTGCCATCTCCGGCGCCGGGGCGGCGGTCGGCCTGATCGCCGGGGGCCTGCTCACCGAGTTCGCCACCTGGCGCTGGTGCCTGCTGGTGCTCACCCCGATCGCGATCATCGCGGCGGTGGCGGCCCGATCGATCGTGCGGGAGAGCAAGGCCGAGGGCAACACCAGGTACGACATCCCCGGCACGATCCTGGCCACCGGCGGGCTCTTCGCTCTGGTGTACGCGTTCGTCAAGGCGGCGCCCGACACGGTGACCGGCAACAGCGGCTGGGACAAACCCCTCACGATCGCCCTGTTCGTCGCGGCCGCGATCCTGCTGACCGCATTCGTCCTCGTGGAGCGCAAGACCTTGAACCCGATGCTGCCCTTGCGGGTGCTGCAGAACCGCAACCGCGGCGGCTCCTACTTCGTCTCCGTCATGCTGGGCGCGGGCCTGATGGGCATGTTCCTGTTCATGACCTACTTTTTCCAGGGCACCCTCGGGTGGTCACCGCTCAGGGCGGGCCTGGCCTACCTGCCGTTCTCGCTGGTGATCATCGTCACCGCGGCGGTCGGCAGCACCCTGCTGCCCAGGGTCGGCCCGCTGCCCATGATGGGCCTCGGCGGCGTGCTGAGCACGGCGGCGCTCATCTGGCTGAGCCGGATTGATGAATTTTCCTCGTACCCGAGGATGATCCTGCCGATCTTCCTCATCATGGCGGTCGGCATAGGCCTGACCTTCCTGCCGCTGGGCAACACCGCGCTGACCGGTGTCCCCCCGCACGACGCGGGCGTCGCCAGCGCCACGCTCAACGCCACGCAGCAGATCGGCGGATCGCTCGGGGTGGCGTTGCTCAACACGGTGTTCATCACCGCGGCGACCAACTTCGCCAAGGCCAACCCTCCGAGGGAGGCCCATCCGGGCGCCATCGGGCAGGCCAGGCTCCACGCGGCGATCCACGGGTACCAGATGGGGTTCGTGGCGACGGCGGTCCTGTTCGCCGCGATGACCGTGGCGATTCTGGTGTTCATTCGCAACACCAAGGACCAGTTGGAGCAGCAAACGTAAAAGTTTCGGTTAAGAACGGCGGGCTCGAGTGGCGGGCCCGCCGTTTTGCTGCTTGGATTTGCGCGTGCGAAATCGAGCGGTGTTTATGGCGGTCGTGCTAGCGGTTGTGTTGATTCCGGGGCGGGCGGAAGCGGCGGTGGATTGCGGGGCGCTGGTGCCGTCGAGTGTGGCGGCGCAGAACCTGCAGAACATCAACTCCTGTCTGTCCGGTGTGGACCAGCGGGCGGTGCTGACGCCGGGAACCTACAATGTGGACGGTTCGATCGTGGTGCCTTCCGGCGCCAGCCTGGTCGGGGACACCACCTATCCCACGATCCGGTTGAGCGCCAACCCCTCCGGGGCGGTGCGGCTGGTGCGGTTCACCGGATCGGGCGCCCGGGTCGGGTTCGTGCGCCTCGACGCCGCCAACCGGCTGGTGCTCGGCTGCTGCTCGGCGGTGGTGATGTTCGAGGGCAGCGGCAACAACAACCTGCTCGACGACGCCTTCGTGACCGGGGCGCCGGAGACGACGGGCGTCTATGTGCTGTGCCGGGCGTGCTCCGGCAACCAGATGCTGCGCGTGGAAATCCACAGCAACTTCTACGGCGTCATCTTCGGGCCGTACAACGACTCCGCCCACGCCAACACGATCGTGGACTCGCGCTTGCACGACAACCGGTGTGACGGTGTCACTTTCATGGGGACCGATCTTTCGGCCGGCCGCCCGGGCGGGTTCGGGGTGATCGAGGGCAGCTCGCTGTATCGCAACGGGCGTGACTGTGAGAACGGCATCCCGGGCGCGGCGGTCTACACGGCCGGGAACAAGGCGGGAGGCCGGATTCTCAACTCCCAGCTTTACGACAACTGCGGCAACAACCTGGACATGGTGGACAGCGAGCACTTTCACATCGAGGGAAATAACATTTATAACCCCGGTTTTCCGGTACCGGGCGCGGCCTACTACTGCACGGGGACGGCGTCCGGAGCGGTGGTGAACATCCGGGAAACCGCGTTCCTGCGCAACACCTTCCGCAACACAAACCCCCGGACCGTGGCCCGGCTGCACGGTGACCCCAACCGGTTCTTCAACGCCAACGGGGCGGCGTTGTATTCGGATCTGCCCGGCGGCGGCAATGGCCTGGTCGCCTTCGTGCTGGCGAGCTGGCGCACGGGTACCCCCTCAATGCACAACACCATCGAGGGCAACAGCTTCATCGGCAACTGCGCCGCGCCCTGCGTCGGCACGGGCTACTTCACCAGTCGTGGCACGGGTTTCGACGCCGCGCACAACTGGAGCGCCGCCACCACCAACTACTTCCGGGGCAACAACCCGTTCGGCTCCAACGTCGGCTCGCGGCGGGGCGGTGGGAACTGGTACGCGGCCGACTCGACGTGCACGTCGGCCTCGTCGCCATTTCCGTGCAATGTGGACGACTATCAGCATCCGACTAGCGTGAATTGGGCGCGAAATGATGGCTTCTATTTCTATTAGGAATTCTGTGAAGAGCTGGCTCGCCCACTCCGCGGGCCTGATGCTCGTCATCGTCGTGTCGGTCGTGACCGGGGCGTTGTCGGGTCCGGCGCGGGCCGTGGCGGCCTGCCCCAGCGGCCAGCCCACGTTCCTCGGTGGGACCCTGCACGGCTGGCCCGACGACCGCGCGCTCAACGCGCTGATCGGCGTCGACCAGAAGGACTCGGCGGGCCGCAAGGTGGACGCCATGGGCGTGCCGTGCGGGCAGGCCGGAAGTGCTTGCTGCGGCGGATACTCGTGGTGCGACACCACCAACCCCGACATCCCGCCCGAGGGCTCCGACGACCCGGCGCTCGACCGTTCCTGGGGCCGCTGCGTCGCCGCCAACGTGGTGCAGGCTTTCATCGAGGTGTACCCGAAGAACCAGGCCGGCGTAACGACGAAGACCCGGTACGGCGCCGCCGCCCACTACTACCAGCCGATAACCCCGCGGGCCACCCACAACATCGGGCTGCGCCTGCCGGTCACGTTCGAGGCCGGCGACGGCAACACCGGCGGAGTGCACGGATACCTGACCTACCTTGGGCACCGGATCCCGCCGGAGAACATCACCCGCGTGCGGGCCTTCACACACGGCCGGGGGCCGGAGTGCGGGGTGGAGGGCTTCTCGGCCGCCGCCGACGAGCTGGGCTACTCCGCCTCGCTCGACGCGACCTGGTATGAGGTCGGCTTCCTCGCCGCCGGGCGCTGCGGTGCGGCCACCCAGACCTACACCCTTTACTGGGATTGCGTTTGCGGCGGGGTGAAGCGCACCCAGAGCCGGGTCGTCGACGTCGCCAAGGGCGCCTACCCGAGGGTGGACATATCGTTCGGCTGACCCTCAAGATCCGGCAATTTGCCTGGCAATAGCCCGCTCAACGAGCCACGGGAGCGCGACTTGCCGGGCAAATTGCCGGATCTAGGAGCGCGGGATCTAGGAGCGCGGGAGCTTGAACTCGCGTTGGAGGGCACGGTGAAAGTCGCGGTAGTCGACCTCAAGCTCGCGGCTGAGGCGCTCCGCCATGTCGGGCCGGCGGGGCAGCCGCCCGGCGATCTGCCGCGCGGCGATACGGGCCTGGTGATCGGCGAGCCGCCAGACGCAGCCGATCGGTTGGAACAGGCCGATGAAGTACAGGCTGGGCAGCCATGGGTGCATCATCCTCAGGTACAGCGGTGTGGCCGTGATGTGCTTGGGCAGGAAGGGAAAGCCGGGGCGGAAGCCGGTCGCCATGATGACGGTGTCGTATCCCTCACGGGTGCCGTCGGTGAAGTGAACCGCGTCGGCGTCGAAGTGTGAGATGGCAGGGCGTACCCCGATCCGGCCGTGCCGCAGGGCCTCCAGGATCGCCGAGTTGACGGTCGGGGGTTTGACCAGCGGGGCTTGGGTCGGCCGGGGCAGGCCGTAACGGCTCCAGCCGCCGACGGCCAGCCGCAGCCAGAGCCGTAAAGCCAAGCGCAGCAATGGTTTCGGCAGCTTACCCGCCCAGAAGGCGAAGACGTCGTCGACCGGGCGGCCACCGGCCAGCTTCGGCACGAAGTAGGTGCCTTCGCGGACGCTGAGCGCGGTGTGGGAGGCGAACCGCGAGACGTCGACGGCGATGTCGGCCGCGGAGTTGCCCGAGCCGACGACGAGGACGCGGCGGTCTCGGAAGGGCTCGGGGCGCTTGTAGGTGGACGAGTGAAGCGTCTGACCGGCGAAGCTTCCCGGGTACCAAGGAAAAAATGGCAAACGGTGATGGCCGTTGCAGACGAGCAACCAATCGAAGGTTTCGGTGGTTTGGACAGTTTGGACGGTCCAGCGACCGTCGGCGTGCGGGGTGCACCGCACCACGCGCGAGCCCAGGCGGATGTGCGGCCAGAGGCGGAATGCGTTGGCATAGCTGGAGAAGTACGCGTGCATCTGCCGGTGCGAGGGAAAGTCGGGATAGCTGTTCGGCATGGGGAAGTCCTCGAACGAGGACAGGCGCCGCGACGAGATGGTGTGGGTGCACTCGTGCACGCTCGCCCGCAGCGGATCGTCGGTGAAAGCCCAGTTGCCGCCGATCCCGTCGCTCTCCTCGAAGCAGGTGACTTCGCTGACGCCCTCGGCGAGCAGGTTCTTCACCGCCGCGAGGCCGCACGGCCCGGCACCGATGACGCAAACCCTTGCCGCAGCCGTTGTCATAGGCGGCCGGCGATCAGCGTGGCGGCCAGCACAACCGTGGCCAGGGTCAGCAGCCGCAGCGCGGCCTCGGCGGCACCGGTGAGCCGCGCCGCGTCGAGCCGCTGCCGGCCGCCGCCGGGCAGCTCGAGCACCCCGTCGACCCCGACCACCTTGCGCCGCACGAACCGCACGTGGTTGGAGAGTGCGCGCTGGGCCAGCGAGAGCAGCACGGCGAAAGCGGCGGCGGGCAGCGTCACCGCGTCGATGGCCCCGGCGACGGCCGCGTAGCCGGTGATCACCGGAAAGCCGCCCCAGGCCAGGCCGAACCACAGGTCGGAGTGGAAGCGACCGCCGGCCAGCTCCAGGTTGTAGGCGATGACGAGGAAAAGTCCAAGGGGAATAAGCAGTGCCAGCCACGGCTGGAACACGATGGCGCCCGCGACGCCGATCCCGCAGGCGCCGGCGAGCGACCCCACGGCCAGCGCGACCAGGACGCCGTCGGGAATCCGGGTGCGCAAGGGACGTCCCTTGAGCTCGTCGAGGGCGTGGGCGGCGACCCCGACGGCGAGGGCGAACGCGAGGACGACCGCGGCGAGCCGGTCCCACGCCACCACGGGGGCGAGACACCCTCCAATCACGACATACGACAGATGCCATGCGGTGTAAGGAGGGTGCAGCAGGGTCACATAGTCGCGCCAGCCTCCGCGCTCAAGCGCATACCAGGCCGGCCGCTCAACCATGTCACTCACCTCTTCCGCCCCCAGATCACGACGGCGGCGCCGAAGCTGAGCCGTTTGACGGCAACGCTTTCCAGACCCGCCGTGCGCCACCACTCCAGCTGGCGCTCAAGCGGGTAACGGCGCCAGAAGTCACGGATGGACCCGCCGAGAAAATCACAGACCTCGCGCCAGCCGTGCCCGACCACCCGCCCCACGACCGGGAAAACGCCTGCCACGTAAAGGTTCCACAGCGTATTGGCGAGGCCGCGCGGCACGCCGAACTCCAGCGAGGCGACCACACCGCCCGGTTGCACGACTCTTGCCAGCTCGGCCAGGGTGGCGCCTGGGTCCTCCACGTAACGCATCAGGTAGGTGAAGGTGAGATGGTCGAAGGAACCGTTGACAAACGGGAGCGACTCGGCCGAGGCCTCAACGAGTTGAACGTTGTCGTTGAAGCGGCGTTGCGCGATCGCGAGCATCTCCGGGCTCTGATCCAGCGCGGTGACGGTGAACCCGCGCCGCAGCAGCTCGGCGGCGACCATCCCCGTGCCGGTCGCGACATCAAGGACGTGACCGTCCCCTTGGGGCAGCCGTGAGACCAGGAACTTGCGCCACAGTGGATCCTGCCCCAGCGAAAGCGCGGCGCCGACCCGGTCGTATGTCGGCCCGAGAGGCGCGAACAGCTCGCGGGCCCTCTGCTTGGTCATTCACCCAACGGTATGCCCCGACCGCAAGGCCGCCATCAATGAAATTCGTGATTTAGTTTCTAACGTGGCCAGACCCGCGCGCCGGCCGGGCAACCTCCCGGCCGAGGCGACAAGCTTCATCGGCCGCCGGCGTGAGCTGGCGGCATTGCGAGCCAAGCTGGCCGAGGGCCGCTTGGTGTGCCTGGTCGGGCCGGGTGGGGTCGGCAAGACCCGCCTGGCCCTGCGCGCCGCCGCCGACCTGGCCCGCGGGTTCCCTGGTGGGGTATGGCTCGTCGAGCTGGCCGAGGTCCGGGATCCGGCGCTCGTGGCCAATGCGGTCCTTGCCGCCCTTGACCTGCGGGACCAGACGGCGGCCGACCCGGCGAGCCTGCTGCGCTCCTACCTGAAGGACAAACGCCTGCTGCTGGTGGTGGACAACTGCGAGCACCTGCTTGTTGCCGCCGCCGGGCTGCTCGATAAGGTCCTGCGGTTCGCGCCCGGGGTGAAGGTGATCGCCACCAGCCGGCAACCCTTGTCGCTTCAAGGAGAGCATCTGGTACCGGTACCGCCGCTCGATCTCCCGAAGGATTCCGCCGACGAGCCGTTGAAACTGCTGCGCGGCAACGAAGCCGTAACCCTGTTCGAGCAGCGGGCCGCGGCCGCCACCGGCGACTTCGAGCTGACCGAGGCGAACCGTGCCGCCGTGGTCGACGTCTGCCGCCGGCTGGATGGCCTGCCGCTCGCGATCGAGTTGGCGGCGGTGCGGGCGCGGGTGCTCAGCGTGCAGCAGATCCGCGATCGCTTGACCGACCGGTTCGGCCTGCTCAGCGGCGGCGGGCCTTCGCGTCATCAGACGTTGGCCACCACCATCGACTGGAGTCACGACCTGCTGACCGGCGCGGAGCGGATGTTGTTGCGGCGGTTGTGCGTGTTCGCCGGCCGGTTCACCCTCGACGACGTGGAGCAGGTCTGCTCCGGCTCGCTGGACGTGCTCTCCTCGCTCGTGGACAAGTCGCTGGTGCTTCGCGTCGGGGAGGATGCCGGGCAGGTGGCGTGCTACCGGCTGCACGAGACGATGCGTGACTACGCCGGGGTCAAGGCGCACGAGGCCGGGGAGGTCAAGGAGATCGAGCAGCGCTGCGCGCTTTACTACCGGGACACGTGCCTGCGGACCGGCGCGCGGGCGCGCTACGGGCTCGTCGACTGGCTCGGCTGGATGGAGATCGAAATCGACAACATCCGCGGCGCGCTGCAGGGATGCTTGGCGCGCAAGGACTTTGAGCTCGGGCTGGATCTCGCGGCGGTGGTGGGCTGGTACTGGATCACCCGCGCGACCAGCGAGGGGGTCAGGTGGCTCGACGAGATGCTTGCCCCGGCGCGTTGTGACCGGCACCCCCTCGCCTGCTTCATGCGCGGTTTCCTCGCGGTGCTGCAGTCTGATCCGGAGGCGGCCGTGCCCTGGCTCGACCGCGCGGCGACCGCTTCCAGAAAGGTGGGTTATGTCAGCCTCGAGTCGCAGTCGTTGTCGCTGGCGTCGATCGCCGCGCACATGGGCGGCGATCGCGCCCACGCCGGGCAGCTGCTCGCGGCGGCCGAGGCGATCGCCGAGCCCCGCGAGGGCGACTTCCCCGCGACGATCGCCGTGCTCCAGGCCCACTCGCTCGGCGGCCTGCTCGACGGCGACCTCGAGCGGGTGACCCGGGCGGCGTCGCGCGGCACCGCCCTGGCCCGCTCGGTCGGCGACCTGTACACGCTGGCCACGATGCAGGCGAACCTGGGCCTGGCCGCCCTGAACCGGGGCGAACTGGACGCCTGCCAGCCCCTGTTCACCGAGGCGCTGCAGCTGGCCCGCCGGATCGACGACCGGGTGGCGCAGTACTTCCTGCTCGACGTGCTGGCCTGTCACGCCGCCGGCGACGGCCGCCCCCGCCTGGCGGCCCGGTTGCTGGGCGCGGCCCAGACCCTGCAAACCGGGGTCGGGGCAAGCGTCCTGCCCTACCTGCGGCCCGTGGTCGCCAAAGCGGAACGGGCGACGATCGCCGCCCTGGGCACGGCCGCCGCCTTCAAGACGGAGTTCGCGGCGGGGCAGAGCCTGGGCCGGGAGGAGGCGCTCGCGCTGGCGCTGGGCGAACCGTTGTTCACCTCACCCGCCGAGCCCTCCTTGCTTGGGGAGCGTCAGCTCCAGGTCGCGCGGCTGATCGCCGATGGCCTGAGCAACAAGCAGATCGCGGCGCGCCTGCTCATCTCCGAGCACACCGTCGACACCCACGTGCGCAACATCATGACCAAGCTCGGCTGCCGCTCCCGCGCCCAGATCGCGGCCTGGGTCGCGTCCGCGTAACCCTTGAGCCAAGATCCCTTCCTCGGTTTGCATCAAGATCCCTTCCTCGGCTTGGTACCAAGATCCCTTCCTCGGCTTGGCACCAAGATCCCGGAACTCGCAGGGCAACTTCCGGGATCTTGGGTTGGGCCGTCAGGCCGCGGTCAGGTCATGAAGCGGCGCAAGTGAATCCGCCTGCGGTCTGGGTGCTGCCGTTGGGCCGGCTGGCCTGGAACCCGAAGTTGGTGTTGGCGTTCGGGGCCAGGTTGCCGTTGTAGGGCGCGTTGGTCGCGGTGATGGTGCCGGTGGTGCCGGACAGGGTGGCGTTCCACGAGCCCACGATCGCGTGCCCGGCGGGCAGGGTGAACGTCACCGTCCACCTAGTGGTCGCCGAGGTACCGGTGTTGGTGACCGTCACCGGTTGCGTCACATAACCGTCGCCCCACTGGCTTTGCACGACCGGACTCACTGAGCAACCCCCGCCGCCGCCCGGGCCTGTGGTGGCGGTGACTGTGTTGGATGGGCCGGAGGTGCCGTTGGCGTTGGAGGCGGTGACGCGGTAGCAGTAGCTGGTGCTGGCGGTCAGGCCGCTGTTGGTGAAGGTGGTGGTGGTGCTGGTACCGACCTGGCTGAAGCTGCTGCTGGTGCTGCAGGCGCCGTTGGCCCGCTGGATCTGGTACTGGGTGGCGCCGGTGGAGGCGGTCCACGACAGTGATGCGGAGTTGGCGGTGGTGCCGGTGACCGTCAGGCCCGTCGGCGCCGCCGGTGGGTTGCCGCCCGGACCGCAACCGGTGAAGACGGTCGCGCAGCGGGCGGTCGCCCGCACCCCGTTCGTGCCGTTGAACACCCGCTGACCCCAGGTGGTCAGCTGGGCCGGGTTGAAGGCAGTGGCCTGGTCCAAGAGCCCGTCGCTGTTGCCACTGTACGACCACGCCAGCCAACCGATCCCGCGCGCCTGCGCCTCGGCCATGATGGTGTCCTCGTCCACGTTCTGGCCGTTGTGGCCGAAACCGAACTCGCCGACGATGAGGGGGAGGCCCATCTGGGCGAACGCGTCGAAGTAGGCGTTGATCGGTGCCGGGTCCGGGTACACCTCATACATATGTACCGAGAAGAGCGTGTTGCGCTGCGGGTCGGCGTTCCAGACGGCCATCGCGTTGGTCGGGTTGCGCATGGTGTTGGTCCAGTCCTGACCCCAGTTGGGCGCGTCCACGACCAGCGTGTGCTGGAAACCGAGGGTACGCATCCGCGAGACCGCGTTCGCCGTGGCGGTGGTCCACTGGGCCGGGTTGTTGTTGCCGATCGGCTCGTTCCCGATATTGATCAGGATGAAGTTCTCTTGGCCGATGAGGGCGCTGCGGATGCTGTCCCAGTACGTCACCGCCTGGTC
>Ga0075418_10000880_pt1 | contig 32823 bp, 27 predicted proteins | sample SoiMetdeltSBSDD2_FD_81776 | JGI IMG/M metagenome (GOLD analysis project Ga0075418, IMG submission 81776) | Bulk soil microbial communities from a Populus tree surrounding site in Tennessee, USA - Soil MetaG P. deltoides SBSDD2 | ecosystem: Environmental > Terrestrial > Soil > Tree plantation... | reverse complement strand
GCGCCAGGGGGTACAGGAATTCGTGCAGCCCGATCGGCTGGTTCTCCCGGTAGCGCCGCGCGAAGTCATCCCGCTCGAGGATGCGCGCCACGGTGTACTTCGCCGCGAGCTGGATGAATCCGGCGGCGCCGAGCTTGCCGAGCCAGTGACTGTTGAACTCGATGACCGTCTTCTTCGGATGGAGGATCTTGAACACCTGCTTCTTGTACGTCTCGGCGTTCCGCCCCACCTGCTCTCGCGTCAGGACAGGACGCGTTTTCGACTGCCCCGTCGGATCCCCGATCATCCCCGTGAAGTCGCCGATGACGAAGACCACGCGGTGTCCCAGGTCCTGGAAGTGCTTCATCTTCCGGATGACGACGGTGTGCCCGAGGTGCAGGTCGGGCGCGGAGGGATCGAAGCCGACCTTGACGACGAGCGGGCGGCCCGTGGTGCGGGAGCGCTCGAGTTTGGCGACCAGCTCCTCGGCCCGGATGATGTCGACGGCCCCTTTGCGGATCAGGTCGAGCTGTTCCTGCGCCGGCGCGAACCGCGCCTTCCCCGCTGGATCGCCTCGTCTGGCCATGCCGTCCCCGAGAAGGGGGGCTATGCTACATCAACCCTCTCTCCTTGAGGCTGACGTAGCCGCGCCGGCTGACGATGATGTGGTCGTAGAGGCTGATCCCCATCAGCTCGCCGGCGCGCGCCATGGTGCGCGTGAACTCGACGTCGTCGCGGCTCGGATCGAGGGATCCGGAAGGGTGGTTGTGCACCAGGATGAAGGCGAGGGCCGAATGGACGACCGCGGGCTGCAGGACCTCGCGGGGATGGGTGCGTGTCGTGTTGAGCGTCCCGATGGACACCGTCTCGCGCTGGAGCAGCCGGTTCTGGGCGTCGAGGTAGAGGGCGACCAGGTGCTCCTTGCGGGCCGTCTTCAGGTCGCGCACCAGCGCGTACGCCTCGGCCGGGGTGCCGACTCGCGGCTCCTCACCGGGAGGTGCCGTGAGCCGCCGCCCCAGCTCCAGGCAGGCCATCATCTGGCAGGCGCGGACCCGCCCGATCCCGGGGTTGGCCGCCCACTCCTGATGCGACAGCGCGGCCAGGCCCTGCACCCCGTAGCGCGCCACTAAATCCTCGGCGACGCGCAGGACGCTGCGCCCGCGGATGCCGCTTCCCAGCAGGATGGCGATCAGCTCCGCGTGGCTCAGGCCGCGCGCCCCGAAGCGCAGCAGTTTCTCGCGCGGGCGCAGGAGCCTTACGGAAGGCTCGGTCGCGCGCTCCTCGCGCGCCTCGGGCTCTCCGAGCGGCGGCGGATCGGACGGGTAGAGCATCGGGTCCATGGATCGATCGACAGGGCGAGCAAGGATTGTGCCCGGAAGGTCCCGGCTTGTCCTCGCGGCGTCAGGGGGAGGCGGCGCGCGCCGGCGTCCGCCGGCGGACGATGATCGTCCGGCCATCCCTCCGCCCGGGCAGGGGGCAGGACGCCGGCGCGCCCGTCAGGGCGCCGCGGGATCGCCGGCCCCCAGCACGCGCCGGCCGGAGATCCTCAGCCGGCCGGAGAAGACCATCGCGATGGCGCGGCTGTAGAGCTCGTGCTCCGCTTCCAGGATGCGCGCCGACAGCGTCTCGGCCGTGTCGTCGTCGCGGATCGTGACCGGAGTCTGGAGGAGGATCGGGCCGGAGTCGAGCCCCTCGTCGACGAAGTGCACGGTGCAGCCGCTCCACCGGACGCCGTGCTCGAGCGCCTGCCGCTGCGCATCGGTGCCGGGGAAGGCGGGCAGGAGCGACGGATGGATGTTCAGGATGCGGCCGGAGAAGCGGCGCACGAACCAGGGGGAGAGGAGCCGCATGTATCCGGCGAGACAGACGAGACTCACCCCCCGCTGCTCGAGGACCGTGGCCATGGCGCGGTCGTGAGCCTCGCGATCGGGAGACTGGCGATGGTCGATGACCACGACGTCGCACCCTCGCGAGCGGGCCGGGGCGATCCCGGGGGCGTCCGGCTCGTTGGAAATCACGAGGCCGACGCGGGCGTCGAGCCGGCCCGCCTCGATGCGATCCAGGATGGCGATCAGGTTCGAGCCGCGACCGGAGATCAGGACACCGATGACGTTCACATGAGTTTGCGGAAGAAGTAGAAGCCAGCGGCGACCACGCTCGCGAGCACCGTCAGGGCCAGGTAGGCCGCGGCGCGCCGGCCGTGGCGGCGCGCGAACTGCACCAGGCTGAGGCAGAAGAGCGCCGCCGCGCTTCCTACAAACAGGACGCTCATCCCGCCCAGGAACGTGGTGTAGACGTCCATCGGCGCTCTCTTGGCAGGTCCCCCGTTATCCCGTGATGGCCGTGGTCCAGTCCCCGGCCTCAGCACCATCCCGGGAAAAGAGCACCTTGCGGTTCCCGGGCACGATCTCCCCAATCCGCCAGTGGCGCTCGCGCACCGAGTCGAGGTGGCGCTCGACCTCCCCCTCCCGGTGCGCCGGGACCACCAGCACCATGCCGATCCCCATGTTGAACGTGCGCAGCATCTCCTCGTCCGCCACGCGCCCTTCCCGGCGAATGTACCGGAAGACGGGAGGGACCGGCCACGTTCCCAGATCGATCTGAGCCGACACGCCCTTCGGAAGGATGCGCGGGATGTTGTCGGTGAAGCCGCCTCCCGTGATGTGGGCGAGGCCGTACAGCGCCCCCTCCGCCAGGAGGGCCCGCAGCGCCGGCAGGTAGGAGCGATGCACGGCGAGCAGTTCCTCACCGACGCTGCGACCCAGCTCCTCGACGACGCTCGAAGGTTTGAGCCCCTTGCGCTCGAAGAACAGCTTGCGGGCCAGCGAGTAGCCGTTCGTGTGCAGACCCGAGGAGGGCAACCCGATCAACACGTCCCCGACGGCGATGCGCGAGCCGTCGACCACGCGGGCTTTCTCGACGACGCCGACGATGAATCCGGCGAGGTCGTACTCGCCAGTCCTATACAGGTCGGGCATCTCCGCCGTCTCCCCGCCGATCAGGGCGCATCCCGCCTCGCGGCACGCCTTCGCCAGGCCGCTGGCCACGTCGATCAGCACCTGGGAGTCGACCTTCCCCATCGCGATGTAGTCGAGGAAGAACAGCGGCGAGGCCCCCTGGACCAGGATGTCGTTGACGCAGTGGTTCACGAGGTCCTGGCCGATCGTCGTGTGGTCGCCGATCCGGATCGCGACCTTCAGCTTGCTGCCGACGCCGTCGGTGCTGCTGACCAGGACCGGCTGGCGGTAGCTCCCCGAGGCGGCGAGATCGAACAGCCCCCCGAAGGATCCGATCTCCCCCAGCACGCCGGCGCGGTGCGTGCCCTTGGCGATCCCCTTGAGCCGCTGGATGGCCCGCATCTTGGCGTCGATGTCGACGCCAGCGTCCTTGTACGTCAGGCCTGCGCCCTTCGGAGTCGTGGACGGAGCAGACGGTCGGGGCCGCGAGTTTTTCTTCGTTGTCCCGGTCTGAGATCCCATGCTCGGCAGCGACATCGACGAGCCACCTCCTCGCGGATCGCGCAAGTGATGGCAAAAATGGCGGTTAGAGGAGCGGGATTATAGACCGCCCAGGTATCCGCGTGTCAACCGAGCGCCTGACAGGCTCGGTCGGACGGAGCGCCGCAGGGGGAGGGCTCTCGATCGCGACGATCTCCCCGGTCTCCGGATGCCGGAACCGGAGTCGTTCGGCGTGGAGGAGGTAGCCGGCGTCACCCGGGCGGCCTCCGTCGGGCCGAGGCTGGCCGCCCGGAGCGTAGACCGGCTCCCCCACCAGCGGATGGCCGGCGGCCGCGAGATGGATCCGGATCTGGTGCGGCCGGCCGGTCAGGGGCCGGACCGCCACCAGGCTGCAGCCGGGGCGCCGCTCCAGGACGCGGACCACGCTGCGCGCCGGGCGCGCGCCCGGATCGCCCGCGGGCACCGTGGCTCTGAGAACGCCGTGCACAGGGTGCGGCACGCGGCCGATCGGCTCATCGATGTCGAGCTCGTCCTGCGGTGGCCCGCCCTCGACGAGGGCGCGATAGTCCTTGTCGATCCGTCCGCTCCGGAACGCCTCGCTCAGGCGGGCGCGAGATTCGGCCGTGCGCGCGAAGAGCACGACGCCCGAGGCGCCCCGATCGAGGCGGTGCACCGGAACAGCCTCCCGGAAGCGGCGGCGCACGAGAGCCAGGAGAGATCTCTCCAGGAACCCTCCGCCCGGCAGCGTCGGAAGCCCGGCCGGCTTGACGACTCCGAGCAGCGAGCGATCGCGGTGCACGAGCGCCCAGGAGAGGGGCGCCTCCGGCTCCACCCAGGGAGGGCGGCGCCAGACCAGGACCTGCCCCCGCCGCAGCCGCGCCACGGCCTCTGCGGGATTACCGTCGAGGAGCACCCGTCCCAGGCGCAGCCGATCGAGCCAGTCCGCTGCCGACGAGTGGCGATAGCGCCGGACGAGGTGATCGAGGACGGTGAGCCCGGCGGACGCGGCGTCGATCGTCTCGTGGTACTCGAACCCGGAGTTGGGCGATCCTGCGCTCACGCTCTCTTCCTTCAGGAGCCGCGATGATACCAGGATCGCGGATCGCGTCCCGCCCATTCGGTCTACACTGTGCCGGCCCGCGCCTGGAGCGGCGGGACCGTGGGGAGGTTGCGTGCCGACGAAGGCAGAACGGGAGCGGATGGAGCGCCTGATGAAATCCAAGGCCTACATCCGCGCCTACGAGGACGTCGGTTTCCTGGGGCGCGAAGATCTCCGGCCGGTCCGCCTGCAGCTGGAGCTGCTCAAGGCTGAGGTGATGCTGCAGGAGCAGAAGATCGACTCGACCATCGTGGTGTTCGGCAGCACGCGCACGGTCGAGCGCAAGGACATCGAGCCCGTGGTGCGCCGGCTCGAGGCGAAGCAGCGCACAGCGCCTCAGGATGCCCGGGTGGCGGAAGACCTGGCGGTGGCGCGGCGGCTCCTCGCGAAATCGCGCTACTACGACGAGGCGCGCGAGTTCGCGAGGCTCGTCTCCTCCACCTGCCAGCGGGACGGCCGCTGCGACTACGTCATCGTCACGGGCGGTGGCCCCGGCATCATGGAGGCCGCCAACCGGGGCGCCTACGATGTCGGCGCCAAGACCGTCGGGCTCAATATCACCTTGCCGCACGAGCAGTCCCCGAATTCGTACATCACCCCGGACCTCAGCTTCCAGTTCCATTACTTCGCCCTGCGCAAGATGCACTTCCTGATGCGCGCCAAGGCGATGGTGATCTTCCCGGGTGGCTACGGCACGCTGGACGAGCTGTTCGAGGCGTTGACGCTCGTCCAGACCGGCAAGGTGAAGGGGCTCCCGGTCATCCTTTTCGGGCGCGAGTGGTGGACGAAGCTGATCAACTGGACCTACCTGCGGGACGAGGGGGTGATCGCCAAAGAGGACCTCAACCTGTTCCGCTTCGCCGAGTCGGCCGCCGAGGCGTGGACCAAGATCCGCAACTACTACCGCAAGAAGGGCGGCGGGTTCGGCTCGCTGGACAGGCCCTCGCTGCTCGGCGGGAAATCCGAGGGATGAAGCGCGCGTCCGTGCCGGCCGCTGGCGCCGTGGCGTCCGGCGCCCCGTTCCTGGCCGCCTCCCTCCTGGGCGCTCTGCTCCTGGGAGCGCCGGCCCGGCGGGCGACGGCTGCCACGACTCCGCCGGACTGGCGCACCCGGGCCGAGGCCACCGCGTTCTCCGAGACGCCGCGCGAGGAGGAGACGCTCGCCTACCTGCACCGCCTGGAGAAGGCCTCCCCCTGGATCCGCGTGACCTCGTTCGGCACGAGTGGCGAGGGACGGGACCTGACGCTCGTCGTCGCCTCGAAGGATCGTGCCTTCGACCCGGCCTCGGCCGCGCGGACCGGCAAGGCGATCGTCCTCCTCCAGGCCGGCATCCACGCAGGCGAAATCGATGGCAAGGACGCCGGCATGATGCTCCTGCGGGACATGGCGGTGACGCGCGAGAGGGCGGCGCTCCTGGACCGCGCCATTCTGCTCTTCATGCCGATCTACAACGTCGACGGGCACGAGCGCTTCGGTCCCTCCAACCGGATCAACCAGAACGGCCCGAAGGAAATGGGCTGGCGCACCACGGCGCGCAACCTGAACCTCAACCGCGACTACATGAAAGCCGACGCCGTGGAGACACGGGCCTGGCTCCGGACGTTCACCTCCTGGCGGCCGGACCTGATGATCGACGCCCACGTGACCGACGGGGCCGACTACCGCTACGACCTCACCTACGTCATCGAGTCCGGCCCCAGCGTTCCGCGGCCGATCGCCGCCTGGGTCGACGCGTCGGTCCTGGGACGGGCGATGCCCGCGTTCGACGCCAAGGGCCACCTGTCCTCGCCGTACGTCTTCCTGAAGGACGACGGCGATCCGGCCAAGGGCCTCACCGGTGGCGTGGCGACGCCGCGCTTCTCCACGGGATACGCGAACCTCCAGAACCGCCCCGGGTTTCTCATCGAGACCCACATGCTCAAGGATTACCGGACGCGGGTCGTCGCCACGTACGACATGGTCGTCGCCCTCCTGGAGGAGATCCACCGCGACCCGGAAGCGTTGCGATCGGCTGTCCGCCAGGCCGACGCCGAGGCGGCGCGCCCGGGGCCGCTGCCGCTCCTGTTCGAGGCTACCGACAAGGCGCGCCGGATCGACTTCAAGGGTGTCGAGTACCGTCGCGAGCCTAGCGCCGTCTCCGGCGGGATGATGGTCGCCTACGGCTCGGCACCGCTCGATCTCGGCCTCGACCGGTTCGACGACTACAAGGTGACCCTGGCCGTGGAGAAGCCGCTCGCCTACCTCGTGCCGCCGCAGTGGACCGAGGCGATCGAGGTGCTGCGCCTGCACGGTGTTGTGACGCGCCGCCTGGCGAAGCCGCTGACGGCGACCTGCGACGGCTACCGCCTGTCGGAGCCGAAGTGGCAGGAGCAGCCGTTCGAGGGGCGCCACCCGCTGACCTTCAAGACCGAGCGGCTGCGCGGCCTGTCCCGCGCCTTCCCCGCGGGATCGGTCGTGGTCTCGCTCGATCAGCGGGCCTCGGCGGTCGCCGTCCACTTGCTCGAGCCGCAGGGCCCCGATTCGTTCGCCGCCTGGGGCTTCTTCGACGCGATCTTCGAGCAGAAAGAGTTCGCCGAGGCCTACGTCATGGAGCGGGTGGCCCGCGAGATGATGGACAGGGATCCGACCCTGCGCGCGGAGTTCGAGAAGGCGCTCGCCGATCCCGCCTTCGCGGCCGACCCGAAGCGGCGCCTCGACTTTTTCTTCAGGCGCTCTCCCTGGTGGGACGACCGGATCGGGCTCTACCCGGTGGGGCTGGTCACCTCGCCCGACGTCCTGCGGAGCCTGAACTCCGACTGAAGCTTTTGAGGAGCGTGCCATGGAACTGCCCATCTACCAGGTCGACGCCTTCACCGGCCGGCTGTTCGGCGGCAACCCCGCGGCGGTGGTGCTCCTGAAGGAGTGGCTGCCGGACGAGACGATGCAGGCGATCGCAGGCGAGAACAACCTCGCCGAGACGGCGTTCGTCCTGACAGGAGGAAGCGACTTCGGCCTGCGGTGGTTCTCGCCGTCCATCGAGGTCGATCTCTGCGGGCACGCGACGCTCGCGAGCGCGCACGTCCTGTACCACCACGGCCTGGCGCGCACCTCACCGATCGTCTTCCGATACAAGGCCGGCACACTCTCCGTGGCGCGCGACGGGGACCTCCTGGCGATGGATTTCCCGGCCCGCCCACCCGAGCCCGCGGCGGCCGACCCCGCCCTGGCGGTGGCGCTGGGCTCGAAGCCCAGGGAGGTCCAGCGGAGCCGGGACCTCGTGGCGGTGTTCGACACCCAGGAGGCGGTCGAGGCCCTGCAGCCCGACTTCGCGGCGCTCAAGCGGCTCGACACCTTCGCGGTCGCCGTCACTGCCCCAGGCCGGGAGTGCGACTTCGTGTCGCGCTTCTTCGCGCCCCGCGCCGGCGTGCCGGAGGATCCGGCGACCGGCTCCTCGCACTGCACCCTCGTTCCCTACTGGAGCCGGCGGCTCGGCAAGAAGCGTCTGCATGCCGTCCAAGTCTCCCGCCGGCGCGGCGAATTCTTCTGCGAGGACAAGGGCGAGCGCGTCACCATCGCGGGGCGCGCCGTCGAGTACCTGCGGGGTCAGATCACGGTCTGAAGGGATAAGGAAACACGATGAGGCCGACACAAGCGGGTCCGCGCGGGTGGAGGATGGCAGGGGTGATGGCGGCGGCCGTGGCGCTGATGGCGGGGCTTGCGGCCGGACCGGCCCGGGCCGAGGTGGCTTCGGCGGCGGCGCTCGACTCCTCCAGGAAGGCGGCCGACCTGCAGAAGAAGGCTGACGAGGCGAAGAAATCGATCGAGAATACCAGGACCGAGCTGAACGAGGCGCTCGGCCTCTACAACCTCATCGTCCAGGGACAGGAGAAAGACCCCCGGAGCGCCCACAAGAAGCTGGCGAAGATCCTGGACGGCATCCAGAAGGAGCGCTCCTCGCGGGCCGCCCTCTGGGACCAGATGCAGGCGAAGTCGGCCGACTTCTTCAAGGGGTGGGAGGCGGAGATCGGGACCTACACCAGCGACAGCATCCGCCAGGTCAGCCAGCAGCGTCTCGACGCCGCCAAGGCGCGCTACGAGAAGATGTCGGAGGCCCTCACGGGGGCGCGGGAACTGTACTCCCAATTCCTCACCAACTTCCAGGACCAGGTGACGCTCATGGGGCGCGATCTGGGCCCGGAGACGATCGCGGCGCTGCAGGCACCGGCGCAGGATCTGAACGCCCAGGCCGAGGCCCTCAAGGCGAGGGCGGCGAAGATGATAACCGTCGCCCAGGAGAACCGGGTCGCCCTGACCGGTCAGGGGGCCAAGAAGTAACCCGGGCGCGCCGGCCGGCGGTCGAAGACGGCGTTCGCTTGTGCCGGACCGGCCGAGTGTGCTGAAATCCAGGTCTCTTAACGGCCCCGGCAGATGAGCGACACTCCGCCCGCGCGCCAACGGCTCCTCTCCGCCTTGGGACCCTGGACACGCAGGGCGCTCATCGGCGCGTGCCTGCTACTGCTTTACGCCCTCGCCGGGTTCCTGCTTCTGCCGGCGATCGCCCGCCCGCGGATCGAGACGATCGCGGGCGGCTGGCTGGGGCGGCGCGTGACGCTGGCCCGCCTGCGCGTGAACCCGTTCGCCTTCTCGACCTCGATCGAAGGCCTGGCGATCACGGACCCCGACGGCGCGCCGCTCGTGCGCTGGGATCGACTGGGAGTCAACTTCGATCCCGTGCTGTCGATCCTGAAGCGCGAATGGGTGTTCAAGGACGTGCGCCTGATCGGGGCCGCGGCCCGGCTCGCCATGGGACAGGACGGGACCCTCAACATCGACGACATCGTCCGCAAGCTCGGCGCACAGCCGGAAGGCGGGGGGCCGGCCGGCTCCCCGCCGGTCGTCCGCATCCGGCGCCTGCGCATCGAGGACGCCAGCGTGTCGTTCGTCGATCGATCCACGGGCAGCGCCTTCACCAGCACCTTCGGGCCGCTGCGCCTCGACCTCAGCGACTTCACCACGCGGAGCGACGAGAACAGCACCTACGCCTTCCGCGGCAGCACGGAGTCGGGGGAGACGTTCTCCTGGCGCGGGCTGATCGCCCTCGGCCCCCTGCGCTCCGAAGGGGAGTTCGCGCTGGAGAGGATCGCGCTCACCAAGTACCAGCCCTACTACGGGGGCACGGTGCCCTTCGACATCCGCGGCGGCACAGTCGATCTCTCGTCCCGCTACCGCTTCGCATGGGGCCCCAAGGAGCACATCCTGCGGCTCGTCGGCGCCTCCGCCGTCCTCCACGACATCCGCCTGTCGGAGCATCAGAAGGAGGAGATCGCCGCGGAGTCCCCCATCATGGAGATCGAAGGAGCGGACCTGGATCTCCTCACGACTTCCCTCTCCGTGCGCCGGATCGCAACCCGCGGCGGCCGCATCCTGCTGCGGCAGACGGCGGATGGTCGGGTCAATCTGCTGGAGATGCTGCTGCCCTTCTATGTCAAGTCCCCCGCCGGGGAAGCCGGTGCTCCGGTCCCGGCCGCGCCCCAGGCAGCCCCCGCGTCGGCGGCTCCGACCGTCACCATCGCGGAGATCGGTTTCGGCGACTACACCGTGGACGCCGAAGATCTGGCACCGCCACGACCGGCCCGCGTCCACCTGGACCAAGTTAACCTGAAAATCTACGGCGCCGACAACGTCCTCGGAACGACCGCCAAAGGGATCCTCGACCTGCGCTGGAACCAGGCGGGCACGATCCACGTCGATGGCGACGTGTCGCTCGTCGGCCTGAACGGGGACTTTGCGGTCAAGCTCGAAGGTCTGGACGTCGTGCCGGTCGATCCCTACGTCGAGCCGGCGCTCGACCTACGGGTCCGATCCGGCACGTTCTTCGCTTCCGGGAGGACGAAGGCCAACCTGATCGATCCCAAAAAGCTGCAATTCTCGTTCACCGGCGACGTCCGCCTGGACAACTTCGCGGCCGTGGACGGACCGCGCGGCAAGGAGGTCCTGCGCTGGAGGAGTGTCGCCATGGCGGGGATCGACTACTCGCTGCTGGAGAATCGCATGCGGCTGGCCGATCTGACGCTGGTCTCACCGTCGCTGACGCTGATCCAGGCCCCGAATGGAGCGATCAACGTCTATTCGGTGCTCCGCTGGCCCCAGGAGCCGGCGGCTTCCGGCGAGGCGGCGAGCGATGCCGCGGGAGGTTCCGACGCTGCCGCCGGCGCGCCGGCGACCGAGGAGGCCGCCCCCTCTCCCGCGTCGGCGCCGCCGCCCGCTCCCGAACACGCCACGCCACAGGCTCAGGCGACGCCGGCCGAGACCGGCGACACGCGGATCGCGCGGGCGCGTATCCGCGGCGGTCAGATTCGCGTCGTGGACGAGGGCATGGATCCGCCGGTGAGCATGGCGCTGACGCACATCGAGGGGAGCCTGGCGGGGCTCTCCTCGCGACCCGGGGCCCGCGCCGAGGTGCACCTGGCGGCGCGCCTCAACGACACGGCCCCTGTCACACTCGAAGGCCAGATCGATCCGCTGGGCGCCGACGTGTTCACCGACCTGGCGCTCGTGTCGCAGGGGATCGACCTGAAGCCGATCGGGCCGTATTCAGCCCGCTACCTGGGCTACGAATTCCAGCGCGGCCGGCTCGATCTCGACATGCGCTACCGGCTGGAGGAGCGGACCCTCAAGGGCACCAACGTCTTCAAAGCCGATCCCTTCCTGCTCGGCGAGAAGACTCAGAGCCCGGACGCCACCCACTTGCCGGTCCGCCTCGGCCTCGCGCTGCTCCGGGATCGGCACGGCGTGATCGAGCTCGACGTGCCGGTCGAGGGGAGCCTGGACGACCCGAAGTTCCGGCTCGGGCGCCTCATCATGCGGGCCATCCTCAACGTGTTCACGAAGCTGGTCGCGTCCCCGTTCACCCTTCTGGCGCGTGCCTTCGCCGGCAAGGAGAACCTCGACCTGAGCGTCGTCGACTTCGCCCCCGGCGGCGCCGACCTCTCGGACGAGAGCCTCGCCAACCTCGAGGCGCTCGCGAAGGGACTCGTCGAGCGGCCGGGGCTGGCGCTCCTCATCGCGGGCGGCGCCGACGGGACCGCCGATCCCGACGCCCTGCGGCAGGCCCGGCTCGAGGCGCTCATCCGGGAGGAGAAGTGGCGCACTCTGGGACGGCGGGAGCGCGAGGCCACGCCGGAGGAGAAGGTGGCGCTCGATCCCGACGAGTACAACAAGTTCCTGAAGCGCGCCTTCAAGACCTTCCTTTCGACCCATCCGCGGGGGAAGGATGAAGCGGCCCTGGAGACGCCGGCCCAGTTGGAAGCCTGGATGCTGGAACGGATCGAGATCGTCCCGGGCGATCTGGCGGCCCTGGCCGCGGCGCGCGCCGCTTCGGTCCGCGATCGCCTCGCCGCCTCAGGGATCGCCGGCGAGCGCCTGGCCTTGCGCCAGGACGCGGTCGGCGACGCCGCCCGCGTGACCCTCGAATTGCAGTGACCTAGCCCGGATGTCTCACCGAGCTAGTCGCGCAGGAAGTGGCAGGTGTAGCCGCCGGGGTGCTTCTCCAGGTAGTCCTGGTGGTACTCCTCCGCGGGCCAGAACTCGGTGGCCGGGACGATCTGCGTGACGATCGGACGCTTCCACTTGCCCGACGCCTCGACCCGGGCCTTCACCCCCTCGGCGGTCTTCCGCTGCTCCTCGTTCTCGTAGAAGATGGCCGACCGGTACTGCGTCCCGATGTCGTTCCCCTGCTGGTTCGCCGTCGTCGGATCGTGCATGCGGAAGAAGTAGCCGAGCAGTCCTTCGTACGACAGGACCGAGGGATCGAAGACCACGCGGATCGACTCGGCGTGGCCGGTCCGCCCGGTCTTCACCTGCTCGTAGGTCGCGTCGGGGGTGGTCCCGCCGGTGTAGCCGACCACCGTTTCGAGGACGCCCGGGATCTCGCGGATGATCTCCTCCATCCCCCAGAAGCAGCCGCCCGCCAGCAACGCCGTCTCACGCAGCGGCTGGGCCCTCTTCGCCGCCGCGGGCGCACCGCCGCCTGGCAGCACGCCCTCCTTCTGGAACATCGGGATGAAGGCCTCGTAGCCCTCGACTGCCAGCTTTTCGACCGGCACGAAGCGGAGCGCCGCGGAGTTCATGCAGTACCGCTGCCCCGTCGGCGGGGGGCCGTCGGGGAAGACGTGACCCAGGTGCGAGTCGGCGTGCTTCGAGCGCACCTCGGTGCGGACCGAAAAGAAACTGCTGTCGAGACGCGTCGTCAGGTTCTCCGGCGCGAGCGGGCGCGTGAAGCTTGGCCATCCCGTGCCCGAGTCGAACTTGTCGAGGGAGGAGAACAGCGGCTCCCCCGAAACGACGTCCGCGTAGATGCCGTGGGCTTTGTTGTTCCATAACTCGTTGGCGAAGGCCGGCTCGGTGCCTTCGTGCTGCGTGACTCTGTACTGGATCGGCGTCAGCCGCTTTTTCAGATCCTCGTCCTTCGGCTTCACGTACGTCGCCATCGCTCCTCCGTCCCACTTCGGCGCGACCTCGGGCGCCGGGCCCGCCTCGCCCCGCGCGCCGCTCCCGCACGCCATGCCCGCGGCAAAGACCACCGGCAGGACGGCGACCAGAAGCGCGAGACGCGCCGGCGCCCGTTCGAGACCTGGTCGTGCACGCTTCATTGTCAGGAACCCACTCCATTCTAACCGCGGATAGCCGATCTCCGGCATAGACTAGCCAGCCGTGTCGACCCGCGACGGGGCCCCCGAGCTCCCCAAGGTGCTGCGCCTCCGGCACGTGACCCTCTTCCTCGTCACCGCCGGAGTGAACCTGCAGTGGATCGCCACGGCGGCGGCGGCCGGACCGGGGTCTCTCGCGGTCTGGCTGCTGGGGTGCGCCACCATGTCCCTGCCCCTCGCCTGCGTGATCATCGACCTGGCCTCGCGCTTCCCGCAGGAGGGCGGGCTCTACCTCTGGAGCAAGCGGGCGTTCGGCGACCGCGTGGCCTTCCTGGCTGGCTGGACGTACTGGATGAGCAACCTCCCCTACCTTCCGGGCGTCCTCTACTTCGCGGCCGGGAACGCCCTCTACGTCGGAGGGGAGCGCTGGCGCCATCTCTCCTCCTCTCCGGCGTACTTCATCCTCTTCTCCCTCGCCGGCCTGGCCCTGGCGACGCACATGAACCTGGTGGGAATGCGCGTGGGACGCTGGCTGTCCGACCTGGGGGCGCACGCGCGCTGGGTCTCCGCCGGTATCCTGATAGGCGCTGGCTTCCTGGCCTGGGCGGCGCACGGGTCGGCGACGGAGCTGTCGGCCACGTCGCTCGTCCCCGACCTGCGCCTCCGGAACCTCGTCTTCTGGTCGACCATCGCCTTCGCGCTGACAGGCCTCGAGGCGGCCTCCTTCATGGGCGACGAGATCGACGACTCGCGGCGCACCATCCCGCGGGCGATCCTCCTCGCCGTCCCGGTCATCGTGGTCATCTATATCCTGGGGACTCTGGCGCTGCTCGTGGCGCTGCCCGTGGGCGAGGTGAGCGGCCTGCAGGGGATCGTCGAGGCGGCGGCGGTCATGGAGAAACGTCTGGCCCTGGGCGGCCTGACGGCGGTCCTAGCCGTCTGCCTCGTCGTCCACAGCCTCGGGAGCGTCGGCGTGTGGCTGGGCGCCGTAGCGCGCCTGCCCTTCGTCGCCGGTATCGACCACTACCTCCCGAAGGCCTTCGGCCGCCTGCACCGCACCTGGGGCACGCCGCACATCGCCCTCCTGACGCAATCGGCCGTCACCGTCCTGTTCATCGTCCTGGGCCAGGCCGGCACCACGGTGAAGGGGGCCTACGAGGTGCTGGTCAGCATGATGGTCGTCATCTATTTGATCCCCTTCCTGTTCCTGTTCGCCGCCGGCATGAAGCTGCAGTTCCAGGGGGAGCCGGGCCTCATCCGCTTTCCGGGCTCCCGGCGGGTCCTCGTCCTCGTGGGCGCCATCGGCTTCCTGACGACGGCGGTGTCGATCGTCCTGGCTCTCTTCCCCGCCCCCGAGGAGCCGAACAAAATGCTGGCGGTCTTCAAGGTCGTCGGGATGACGGTGCTGATGGTGGGGAGCGGGGTCGTCGTCTTCCGGGCGCGAACGCGCGGCCGGCGCCCGTTGTGACGCCGCCTGCGGCCGGCTACTGGTCCGCCTCGATCGCGCGCTTCCTACGGGCCATGAACTCCTGGAGAGCCGCGTCGATGCCCGGATCGAGCGTCGGCTCCTGGTACGACGCCAGGAGCTTCTTCCAGCGCTCCGTGGCGCGGGCGTAGGCATCCTTCGCCCCCTTCTTGACCCAGGCGTCGTAGGCCTCGGTGTCCGCCAGGGTCGGATAGTAGAACTCGCTCCGGAAGTGGCGGCGCGTGTGCTCCTCCCCCAGGAAGTGACCGCCCGCGCCGACGTGGCCGATCACCTCGAGCGCCAGCCGCTCGTCGTCGACCGGCACCCCCTCGAAGAGACGAGCCGTCATCTCCAGCATCTCGGCGTCGATGACCATCTGCTCGAACGACGCCGTCAGACCGCCGTCCGACCATCCGGCGGCGTGCAGGACGTAGTGCACGCCGCCCAGGATGAGGGGCCACAGCATGTTCATCTTCTCCTGGCCGGCCTGGTGGTCCGGGATCTTGGAGTTGGTCAGCACGCCCCCGCCGCGGCACGGCAGCCGGTACCGGCGCGCCATCTGCGCGGACGTCAGGACGCCGAGGGCCGCCTCCGGCCGACCGAAGGCCGGCGCCCCGGTGCGCATCTCGAGGCCGGTCAGGAACGATCCGTACAGGACGGGCGCGCCCGGGCGCACCACCTGCGCCAGCACCACGGCCGCCAGGGCCTCGGCGTTCTGCTGCGCCACCGCCGCCGCCAGGGTCACCGGGCTCGTCGCCCCCGCCATGATGAACGGCGTGATGATGTTGACCTGGCCCGCCTCCGCGTACTCGATCAGCCCCTCCGCCATCGGCCGGTCGTAGCGCAGCGGCGAGTTGGAGTTGATGATGCCGACGAGCACCGCACGCCCCCGGAGGGCGTCCCGCGGAGCCTGTCCGGGCGCGGACGTCGCGGAATGCCCCTCGAGGCCTGCGAACAGGATCGCCATCATGTCGATGTGGTCCTTGGCCCGCAGGGTGCTCCAGGCGTCGCCGATCATGCCTTTCGAACTCAGCCGGATCTGGTGGTAGAGGATGTCGAGATGGCGCGTCTCGACCGGCAGGTCCTTGACCGCGACTTCAGGACAACCGTGGTGCATCACGGCGAGGACTTCCGACAGCCGTACCAGGTCGTTCTGGTCCTTCAGCGTCCCGTCGCGCCGGCCGCCCTCGCGATCGGCCACGAACGGCGGCCCGCTCACAGGCGCGAAGACGATGGCGTCGCCGCCGATCGCCACGTCGTTGTCGGGATTCCGGGCGTGCACGGTGAAGCCGGACGGGGCCAGGCGGACCATCTCGGCCACGAAGCCGGGCTCGAAGCGGACCCGCTGCTCGTCCTCGTTCACCCGTTGTCCCGCGCGGCGCAGGAGATCGAGCGCCCTCGGGTCCTCGAACACGACGCCCTGCTCGTGCAGCATCCGCATCGAGGCGAGGTGCACCTTCTCCTCCGCTTCAGGGGAGAGGATGTCGAGATGCTTGAGGGTGTTCCTGAATCCGCGCATGGCAGGGTCCCGGAGGAAGCGAGGCGAAGCGTAACAGAGCGTCGGGCCCGTCACAAGCGCCCCTCACGCGCTTGACCCTCGCTTCGCCGCGGGGTTAACCTCGCCGGTCAGGCCGGAGTCCGCCTCCCGATGCTCGGGCTGTTGCTCTTCATGCTCTCTCTCGCCGCCAATGCACCCGGCGCGCCGCCTGTCGACTCCGATCCCATCCCGCCGGCCCGGCTGGCGGCCGCGGCCCGCGCCATCCAGAACGCCTGCTTCGCGGAGTATCCGCCCGACCTGTTGGCCCGCATGACCGGGCGGTCGGGGCCCGTCCCGGAGGCGGTCCGATCCGACCCCCGGCTGCAGATCCAGTACCTGAGGACCGAGGACGTCACCGGGAGGGGGCTCTTCTATCCCTCGCTGCTCGACGATCTGATCCCTGCTTTCCGGGCCGAGGTCCTGCCCGGGAGGCGGTTCCTCGATCTGGGAAGTGGTGACGGGCGGGTCGTGTTTCTCGCGGCGTTCCTGGGTGCTGAGGCCACCGGCATCGAGTACGAACGGGAGATGGACCGGCTCGCGCGGCGCGCCCGCAAGCGGCTCGGCGGCCTCGTTCCGTCCGGTCGGGCGCGGCTCCGGCGGGGCGACTTCTTCCGGGAGGATCTCTCTCGTTACGACGTGCTCTTCTACTACGGCCAGGGATCCTATGTCGAGGATCGGCTTCTGGAGAAGATCGCCCGTGAGATGCGCCCGGCGGCGGTCGCGCTGTTCTCCTTCATGAAGCGGAGCCCGCCGGGGCTGGAGCTCGTCGCCACGCATGGAAACGTCGGCGTCTACCGCCGGGCGCCTGGGAACTAGGAGGCTGTCGTTGTCGCCGGACCGCTATCCCAGGATGCCGCCGATGGCCGCAGGTATGAACGTGCGGCAGCTCGGGCAGACGACCGCGTAGCCCCGGCGCGGCAGCGAAGAGGTGAAATTCACTCGCGTGCGCAGGAGGCGGACGACCTGCACGCTCGCGACCTTGGTCTTGCAGGAGGGACAGGTCGCGGGGGCCTCCAGAGCGTACTCGGCCTCAATCTCGTCGGACTCGTCTTTGGCAGTCTCCTGGGCGTTCGGACTCACGATGCCGTAATCTAAGGTGCCTGGCGAGAAACAGCAAGGCACCGGAGAAAGAACGACGGCTCAACAAGTTAGAGCGACCAGGGGGGCATCGCGTGCGCCGTCGTCCTCTCGCCGTAACGGCCCGCTCTATTTGACTTCCGGCGCGACGAGGGTGCTAGGATACGACTCCCCTTGAACGAAAGGAGGAAGGTATGGCCACTTCGGTGCGCAGGACTCTCCGCCGGGCCGTTCTCCTCGTCGCCCTGGCCGCATCCGCCGCGATTCAGGCCACCGCCGACGATCTGACCGGAATCAATCGCATCCTCTGCACCTCGGTGCAGGTGACGGTCTGCAACGAGTCGGGCGATTGCGTGATCGATCTGCCGTGGAATGTCAACGTTCCCCAGTTCATCGAGATTGACCTCGCGTCGAAGCGGATGAGCACAACCAAGGCGAGCGGCGAGAACCGCTCCACGCCGATCGAGCATCTCCGCCGGGAGGGCGGAACGATCGTCCTGCAGGGATTCGAGCGGGGACGCGCCTTCAGCTTCGTGATCACGGAGGCCACGGGCGCGCTCTCAGTGGCGGTGGCGGCCGAGGACAAGGCGGTGGCGGTGTTCGGCGCCTGCACGCCGCTGTCCTCGGCGCGGTAGCGGGCGGCAGGACGAGACGGGGGACGCGGTGACGGAGCGCGGCAACCGAACGAACCGAGGAGGTGCGGCGATGAAGAGATGGGGTGTGTACGCCATGATCGTGACGATCGCCGGGACCTCGGTCCCGCTGGCCCAGACCGTCGCGCCCGCGCCGGCCGCCGCGGTGCCGCCGGCCCAGGCCGCGCCCGCGAAGACGCTGGCCGCGACCATGGACGTGTACGTCTTCCCGACCACGGGCCAGGACGCGAGCCAGCAGTCGAAGGACGAGTCCGAATGCTACAACTGGGGCGTGCAGAACACGGGAACGGACCCGTTCCAGCTCCAGAAGCAGGCGCAGCAACAGCAGCAGCAGACCGAGCAGCAGAAGGAGCAGGCCAAGAAGGCGGGAACCGGCGCTGGAGCTTCCGGGGCTGTGAAAGGGGCCGCCGCGGGCGCGCTTATCGGCGAGATCGCCAGCGACGATGCCGGCGAGGGCGCGGCCATCGGCGCGGCGGCAGGCGTGGTCGCGGGTCGCCGGAAGGCGAAGAAGGCGAAGGCGCAGGCCACTCAGCAGGCCGAGAAGCAGGGCCAGCAGGCCCAGCAGGCGACCGCCGAGCAGATGACCAACTTCAAGAAGGCGTTCAGCGTCTGCCTCGAGGCCAAGAAGTACATGGTGAAGTACTGACGCATAGCGCCCGGGCTCAACCCCCTGCGGCCAGCTTCTTCCTGAGCTGCTCGACGAGACGAGCCGGCTGCTGCGAGGTCGGCAGCCCTTCCGCGAAGCGAAGGCCCTCCTCGAGGGTGCGCCTGGCCGACGCGGCGTCGCCCATCTTGACGTAGATCTGCGACTTGGTGTCGTAGATGCGCAGCTTCCGCGGTCCGTAGGCACGAGCCAGGGCGCGATCCGCGGCCTCGATGGCCTCGTCATACCGGCCCAGCTCCCGGTACAGGACCGCCAGGCGGGCTGGAGGATTGTAATCGTCCGGAAGGTCGCGCTCCGAGGCGAGGAGCGCCGGGACGGCCCGCGCCGGGTCGCCGAGCGCCAGCGCCGCCGCGACGCGGTGCGAATCGAAGGCCGCGCGCGTCTCGAGATCGGGGGCCTTGCCCGACTCCGTTTCGAGGAATCCCAGCCAGGCCGCGGCCATCTCGCGGGCGCCGGCCTCGTCGCCACCTTGCTGGCGTGCGTCCCGGAGCATCTCGTAGGCGCTCGACCGATCGTCGGCCAGCACCGTGTCGAGAGTCAGGCTCTCCTTGACCAGCGGCTCCAGAACAGCCAGGGACCCGGCGCGCCACGGCGCTTCCTTGGGCGCGTCGAGAGCGCAGGAGAGGCCGGTTGTCGCCGCGTTGGCGAAGGAGGGCCCACGCTCGAGGCCGGGCGATTCCTTCTGCGCCGTCGCGGCGCAGGCCTCGAGTTCGCCCGCTATCCTGAGCGCGAAGATCAGGGACTCGACCGCTCTCCCGCGCCTCGCCCAGCCGGAGGGCGCCAGGCGGATCGCCTCCTCGTACTGCTTCGACGCAAGGGCGGCCTTGCGCTCGGCCTGCAGCCGGTCGGCGCGCGCCAGGGCCATCTCGGCCGGCTCCCCGCCGCCGGCGGCGACCGCCCGGTCGCCGTCGTCCAGGAGCCGCTCGAACTGCGTCCCGGTCAGGCTCCCGTACCAGCGGAGCGCGACCTGTTCGGTCGCGGCGTCGATCACCAGGAAGGTCGGAAAGCCGTCGAGCGGAACCTTTTCGATGAAGGCCGCGTTACGCGCGTCCTCGGAGTTGATCGAGAGCCAGGCGAACCGCCCGGCGTGCTTCGCGAGCGCGGGGTCATTGAGGACCTGCGCGCGCACGAAGCGGCAGGTGTGTCACCAGGGGGCCCAGGCTTCGACGAAGACCGGCACCTTCCCCGTCTTCGCCTGGGCCAGGGCGCGCGGCCAGTCGTCCTGAATGAACTCGAGCGCGTGCGGGACCGCGGGAGCCAAAGGAGGCGCGCCTCCGCCACAGGCCACGAGGGCCGGCAGGATCAGGAAGATCGACGCCAGGATTGCGTTCGGGGTCGCCCGCTGTCGCACGGCGAAAGGTTACGCGCCCATGATGCTTCGGTCAAGCGCAGGTCGCTTCAACCCGCGAGATCGAGCACCGTCTCGAGGAGGACGTTGGCGCCGTTGGCGCAATCCTCCCAGCGGGTCATTTCCCGCGGCGAGTGGCTGATCCCAAGGACGCTCGGCACGAAGATCATGCCCATCGGCCCGAGGAGTGCCATCATCTGTGCGTCGTGTCCGGCGCCGCTCGGCAGGCGCTTCGTCGCCAGGCGCAGGCGCGCGGCGGCCTTCTCGATGGCCTCCTGTACCCAACCGGTCGCCAGCGCGGCCTTGTGATGGCTCGTAGGCGCGATGTCGATCTCGGTCCCCGTCTCGGCGGCGATCTGCCGGGCGCGGGCGCGGATCGCGTCCGCCAGGCGGGCGATCTTGTCTTCCGAGAGATCGCGCAGCTCGATCGTGTGCCGGACGACCCCCGGGATGACGTTCGGGGCGCCGGGCGTCACTGAGAGCTGGCCGACGGTCCCCACCTGTCTCCCCGGCTCCGACGTGACGATCTGCCGGACGGCGAGGACGAGCTGCGCCGCCGCGACCAGGGCGTCCTTGCGGTCGGGCATCGGCGTCGTGCCGGCGTGGTTGGCGAAGCCCCGGATCGTCGCCTCGTAGCGGTCGATCGCCACGATCCCTTCGACGACGCCGATGGGGACGCGGTCCCTGTCGAGCGTCCCGCCCTGCTCGATGTGCAGCTCGAGGTAGACGTGGAACGATCCCAGAGGCCGCCGGGCCTGCTCGATCCGGTCCGGATCGCCCCCGATCGCCCGGACGGCGTCGGCCTTCACGACGCCGTTCCAGGCCTGCCCCATCTCCTGGGGGAGCAGCCGTCCGGCGGCGGCGCGGCTGCCGCACAGTCCGTTCCCATAGGCGACCCCCTCCTCGTTGGTCCAGATCACGACCTCCAGGGGCCGGCGCGTGACGGTCCCATGATCCCGGAGCGTCTCGACGACTTCGATGGCCGCCATGCTCCCCACGTCCCCATCGAAGTTTCCGCCCTCGGGCACCGAGTCGATGTGGGAGCCGAACAACACCGGAGGGAGCGAGTCCTCGCGGCCCGGCCTCCGGCCGAGGATGTTGCCCGCCGCGTCCACCCGCGGGTCCAGTCCGGCCGCCCGCATGAGGTCCATCGTGAAACGGCGGCCCGCCACGTCGGCGTCGGAATAGCCGACCCGCGTGACGCCGTCGCCGAAGGAGCCCCCGGCAGGCCGACCGAACTGGCTCAACCCCTCCAGCCTGCGCCGCAGACGGAGCGCGTCGACCCGGGGGCGGCCGCTCCCGCGCACGGCGGGAGCCGCCAGGACCATCCCTCCGGCCAGAGCAGCCAGGCTCCCCAGGAAACGACGGCGGGTGCGGGTCGTCATGGGGCGAACGCTACTCCTGAGGCGGCGCGCCGGCAAGACGCTCGAGATTCCGGCGCGCCTGCTCGTTCTCCGGCCGCAGGGACGTCGCCCTTTCCCAGGCGCGCCGCGCCGCCTCGCGATCCCCCATCCCCGCGAGCGCCACACCGAGGCGATTCCAGGCCTCGTCGTCTCCGGGGTCGATCTCCGTAGCGCGCCGAGCCCGGGACAGCGCCTCCTCCGACTCGCCGCGGCGGGAGGCGATCCACGAAAGGTAGTACTCGACCCGGGCCAGGTTGGGGTCGAGCTCCGAGGCCTCGAGCAGCGCCTCCCGCGCACCGTCCAGATCGTCCTGGCCCAGCCGCGCCGCGCCGAGGTTCATGAAGGCCTCCGCCGATCGCGGATCGAACTCCAGGAGCCGCCGAGCCTCGCGTTCCTGCCCCGCGAAGTCCCCCAGCTCGCCGCGCGCCGTCCCGAGGTTGACGTGCGCCGCGCGGTTGAACTGGTCGAGCGCTATGGCCCGCTCCGCGGCCTCGATGGCCTCCTGAGGGCGGCCCGCACGCACCAGCGCAGCCGACAGCCCGACCCACAGGTGGGCGCGGTACGGATCGGCGGCGAGAGCCTCCCGGTAGATGGCGATCGGGTCGCCGCCGCCCGCTTCCGCCGCCGTTCGGGCCCTGAGCCCCGCGACCGCCGCCGTCGCCCGGCGGTCCTCGGGGGCCAGGCGCGCCGCCTCGAGCGCCACCTTCAAGGCCTCGTCGGTCGAGCCGGCGTGGTCGAGCGCGCTGATCAGCTCCAGCCGCATGGTGATGGAGCGCGGCTCGAGGGAGATCCCGGTCCGGCCCAGCGTGGCGCTGTCGCGCCAGATGTCGGCCACGACCGCCGTGCGCCCCGCTGCCAGCAGCAGGAGACAGGAGCAGCCCGCGGCAACGACGGCCTGCGCCGCGGGCGCCCGCGCCCGCCGAAACAGGCCGCCCGCCGCTTCGGCGAGCAGGAGGCAGGCGCCGAGCGACGGAATGTAGAGGTAGCGGTCGGCCTGCAGAATGCCGGTGAAGTACCGTACCTGGAGCGCCGGGAGGAGAGGGACGATCAGGAATGTCACGCCGAGGGCCGCCGGCGGCGAGTGGCGCCGGAGCCAGAGCCAGGCGGCGACAAGACCAGCCGCCACCGCGGCCCCGCACAGGGCCTCCGGCGCGAGCGGGCTCCCGGCGGGTGTCACGACGCGGTCCGGAACGACGCGCCACGGCAGAAACGCCAGCGCCATGTAGCGCGGCAGGAGCATGAGCGCGGTGCCCCAACCCTCGGCGCCCGACAGCGCCGCCCGCGCCGTGGCCGGCCACAGGCCGCCGACGGCCCGGACGCGCAGGACGAGATACGCGGCGAGCGGCAGGGCGAAGACGAAGCCGAAGGCCAGGACGGCGCGCGCACGGCCGCCTGCCGGCGGAGGGGGCGACGGATCGGGATTCCCCGGTCGCTGTGGGTCCTTTAGCGCGAGTGCTATGAGCGGCGCCGCGAGCGCCGTTTCCTTGGAGAGCAGCGCCAGGAAGAAGGCCGTGCCCGCCAGTGACAACAGCAGCCAAGGGCTCCTTTCGGGAAAGGCACCGGATCGGACGGCGCAGCATAGCCAGAAGCACAGGAAGAGGAACAGCGCCGCGTTGACGTCGGGCCCGGCCGAGACCCAGGCGACCGGCTCGGCGTGAATCGGCCAGGCCGCGAACAGGCTGGCGGCGAGAAGGGCGCGCAGGGGGCCGGTGATGCGACGGAGGAAAAGCAGCGCAGCCGCCGACGCCAGCGCGTGCATCGTCACCGAGAGCAGGTGGAAGCCGAACGGGCCCCGGCCGAACAGCATGGCGGCGCAGAAATGGACCAGCGTCTGCACCGGCCGATAGAAATTGGACGGGCCGCCGTCGACGAAAGCCCAGACCGGCTTGAAGAGGAGGTCCGGGAGGTACCGCGGGCTCCAGATCCAGGGGTTTTCGAGCACCTGGCGGCCGTCGTCGTAGACGAAACCGTGCCCGAGCGTCCGGACGAAGACCAGGAATCCGAGGCCGCCGACGAGGACCGGAGCCAGGCGGCCTTCGGCCAGCCTCGCTGCCCTGTCGAGCCAGCGCGTCATCGCGGCAGGACGGGTGACAGGAGCATCATCCCGCCCCAGATCACCACGAGCGCGGTGAGATCGAGGAGCAGCCCGGCCGGAATCATCCGCCGCAGCGGCAGGAGACCCGTGCCGTACACGATGGCGTTGGGCGGTGTCGAGACCGGGAAGATGAAGCCGCAGGTGGCCGCCAGTCCGACGCCGAGGGCGGGGCGGACCGGATCGAAGCCGGCCGTCTGCGCGGCGGCGATGACGACCGGGACGAGCAGGGTCGCCGCGGCGGTGTTGGAGGCGAACTCGCTGACGACGATCGTCAGGGCAATGGCGCAGAACAGCAGGCCCGATTCGCTGCGCGCCAGTCCCAGCCCGCCCAGGCCCTCACCGACCCAGCGCGCGAGACCGGTCGATTCGGCGAGGGTTCCGAGCGACAGGCCGCCCCCGAAGAGCAGGATGATCCCCCAGTTGACGCGCCGCCCCTCGCGCCACGAGAGCGCGAAGCGGCGGCGGCGCCAGTCCACGGGGGCCACGAACAGGAGCGCGGCGCAGAACAGGGCCACGGCCGACTCCGGGAGGAGTGCCGCGAGCCGTTGCGCGACCGGCGAGGACGCTCCCAGGATCGCCGCCGCCGCCGACGGGAGCATCCACAGGATGCCCGCCAGCAGGAAGGCGGCGATCGTCAGCCTGGCTCCTTTCGCCGTCTCGCGGTCGGATGGCGGCAGCGAGGCCGCCTGCGGACCACGGATCCAGGACGCCGAGCCATCATCCTCGCCGCGCAGCAGGAACAGCCGCACCCACAGGAGCGAGGCCGCGAACAGCACCAGGGCGATCGGAAGGGCGAACAGGAGCCACGCCGCGAAGCCCACCTTCACGCCGCACAGCCGCTCCAGGAACCCGGCGACGAGCAGGTTCGGCGGCGTGCCGACGAGCGTCGCCATGCCGCCGATCGAAGCGCCGTAGGCGACCATGAGAAGGAGGGCGCTGACCCAGCGGGAAGGGTCGCCAGCGCCTTTTCGGGACGGTCCATCCTCCGGAGGTCGATCCGATGCACCCGCCAGTCCCACGGCCATCGGCGTCATGAGGGCCGCCGTCGCGGTGTTCGACAGCCAGCACGACACGAAGGCGGTGGCGCCCCCCAGGCCGAAGACGGTGGCCATGGGGCCGCGGGCCTTGTCCTCGCGCCCCAGGGCGCGCGCCGCCACCCTGCGATCGAGCCCGTAGCGGCCGAATGCCTCGGCGAGGAGGAAGCTGCCGATGAACAGGAAGATCACCGGATCGGCGTACGGCTCGAAGACGGCGCGGGCCGGAGCGACCCCGCACAGGATAGCCAGCGCCGACGACAGGAGCGCCGTCGCCGGGAGCGGGATCGCCTCGGTGATCCAGAAGCAGACGGTGAGGGCCAGGATGGCCAGGAGCGTGCGCGCCGCGGGCGGATGTCCGCCGGGATTCACCAGGTAGACGAGCAGGGCCGACGTCGGTCCGAGGAGCAGGCCTGCGGTCCTGAGGCGGGTCTCGAAGCGTCCGGCGGAGGTCGCGTCCTCGCTGGCCTCTGCTGTGATGGCCATGCGCTGGAGCGGCTCCTCGGCTAGGCGAGAGAGCGCAGGATGGTCTCGGCGACGCGCGGCCCCGTCAGGCCGAACTTCTCCTGCATCACCTGCCACGGCGCCGAGGCCCCGAAACGCTCGACGCCAATCAGGAGCGCGCCGTTCCCCGCCACCCTCTCCCAGCCGATGGTCACCGCCGCCTCGATCACGACGGTGCGCGAGCCTTTCGGCACGACCGCGTTCCGGTACTCCTCCGGCTCCGCCAGGAACGCCTCACGGCAGGGCATCGACACCACACGGCTGCCGATCCCCTGTCCGTGGAGGAGCGATTGCGCCTCGAGGGCCGAACCCACCTCCGAGCCGGTGGCGATCAGGACGAGCGGCGATGCGCCCGCGGTCTCGGACAGCACGTAACCGCCGCGCCGCAGGAGCGCCGGGTCGAATCCGGCGGGCCGCGTCACGACCGGCAGCGGCTGGCGCGTCAGGACGATCGCCGTCGGCCCGCCGCGCCGCTCGAGGGCCGTGGCCCACGCCGCCGCCGTCTCCCAGCCGTCGGCCGGTCGCACCACGAGGAGGTTCGGCACGGCGCGCAGGGTCGCGAGCTGCTCGACCGGCTGATGGGTCGGTCCGTCCTCCCCCAGCAGGATGCTGTCGTGCGTGAAGACGTAGATGACCTGAATGCCCATCAGGGCCGCCAGACGGATCGGCGGGCGCATGTAGTCGGAGAAGATCAGGAAGGTGGCGCCGTACGGGACGGCGCCCCCGTGCAGCGCCAGGCCGTTGAGGATCCCCCCCATGCCGTGCTCGCGCACGCCGAAGTGGAAGTTGCGCCCCGAGAAGGAGCCCCGGCGCACGTCCTCGACGCCTTTGATCGAGGTCTTGGTCGATGGCTCCAGGTCGGCGCTCCCGCCGCACAGGGACGGCACGAGCGCCGCGGCCTTCTGGAGCACGATGCCCGAGAGGTTGCGCGTCGCGTCCGCCTTGGCCGGCTGCGGCAGAGCGGCCAGGAGCTGCGCCTGGAGATCGCCCGGCACGCGGCGCTCCATCACGGCGTCCCAGAGCGCGCGCCGATCCGGGTGCGCCTTCGACCAGGCGGCGAAGCGCGCCTCCCAGTCCAGGCGCGCGGCGCCGCCCGCCTCGGCCCGGTCGAGGAACGGCTTCCTGGCCTCCTCCGGAACCAGGAACGTCGGCTCCAGCGGCCAGCCGATCGCCTGCTTGGTCGCCCGCGCCTCGTCGGCGCCCAGAGGCTCCCCGTGCGCCTTGGCGCTGTCGTGCTTCCCCGGACTGCCGTGCGCGATGTGGGTGCGGGCCACGATGAGGCCGGGCTTCGCCGTCTCGCGCGCCGACGTTTCGAGCGCCGCGAGAATCTGGGCGTGATCGTGGCCGTCGATGCGCTGCACGGCGAAGCCGTAGGCCTCGAAGCGCCGCCCCACCTCCTCGCTGAAGGCGAGCGCCGTGTCTCCCTCGATGGTGATGTGGTTGTCGTCGTAGATCAGGGTCAGGTTCGAGAGCCCGAGATGTCCGGCGATCGACGCCGCCTCCGACGCGACGCCCTCCATCATGTCGCCGTCGCTGACGATGGCCCAGATCCGGTGGTTGACGATCCGCTGGTCGGGCGTGTTGAAACGGTCCGCCATCATCCGGGCGGCGATGGCCATGCCGACGCTGTTCGCGACCCCCTGGCCGAGAGGGCCGGTCGTCGTCTCGACGCCCGGCGCGCAGCCCCGCTCCGGGTGGCCCGGTGTTTTGCTCTCCCACTGCCGGAAGCGGCGCAGCTCGTCGAGCGGCAGGTCGTATCCCGACAGGTGCAGCAGGGCGTACAGGAGCATCGAGCCGTGCCCGGCCGAGAGCACGAACCGATCCCGATCGGGCCAGTCGGGACGCCGCGGATCGAATCGCAGGTGCCGCGTCCACAGGAGGTAGGCGTAGTCGGCGGCTCCCATCGGCATCCCGGGGTGGCCCGACTTCGCCTGCTCCACGGCGTCGATGGCGAGCGCCTTGATGGTGTTGATGGCGAGATGATCCAGGGCCGCGCCGGCGGGCGGGGTCGGCATGCTGGTCTACCTCCCGATCACGAAGAGCGTCGGTGGGTCGCGATCCGGACGGGTCTCTCGTCCGGCACCGCCACGGGATAGTCGTTGGTGTAGCAGGCGGCGCAGAACGAGCCGCCCTCCCCCACCGCGCGGTACAGGCCCTCGAGCGAGAGGTACCCGAGCGTGTCGGCGCCGATGAAGTGCCGGATCTCGTCGACCGTGTGCGAGGAAGCGATCAGCTCCGAGCGGCGCGGCGTGTCGACGCCGTAATGGCAGGGCCCCACCGTCGGCGGGCAGGAGATGCGCAAGTGGACCTCGCGCGCGCCGGCGGCGCGCACCATGGCCACGATCTTGCGGCTGGTCGTGCCGCGCACGATGGAATCGTCGATCAACACCACGCGCCGCCCCTGCAGGAGGGTCTTGACGGGATTGAGCTTCAACTTGACGCCGAAGTGGCGGATCGACTGCCGGGGCTCGATGAAGGTGCGGCCGATGTAATGGGTGCGCACCAGCCCGAACTCGAACGGCAGGCCGGACACCTCGCAGAACCCGAGGGCGTGATACACGCCCGAGTCGGGGATCGGCACCACGACGTCGGCGTCCACCGGCTGCTCGCGCGCCAGCTCCTGTCCCAGCCGCTTGCGGACTTCGTGCACGCTGCGCCCGTACATCAGCGAGTCCGGCCGGGCGAAGTAGACGTACTCGAAGATGCACTGCGCCGGGGTCACCTTGGGGAACGGATGGTACGAGCGCACGCCGCCCGATCCGAGCACGATCATCTCCCCCGGCTCCACCTCGCGCAGCAGCGTCCCGTCGATGAGATCCAGGGCGCACGACTCGCTCGTCAGGATGTGGGCGTCGCCCAGCCGGCCCAGGGCCAGCGGCCGGAACCCGTGCGGATCGCGCACGCCGATGATCCGGTCGGGGGTGATGAACACCAGGGAGTAGGCCCCCTGGACCTGTTTCAGGGCGTGGACAATCGCCGCCTCCAGGTCCTTCTGCGGCGCCTTGGCGATCAGGTGCAGGATCACCTCGGTGTCGGAGGAGGAGCGGAAGATCGAGCCCGCGGCCTCCAGTTCGCTCCGGAGCTGCGCCGCGTTGACCAGGTTACCGTTATGGCCGATGGCGATCTCCCCCTTGCAGGAGTCGATTCGGAACGGCTGTGCGTTCACCAGGTTGCTCTTGCCGGCGGTGGAGTAGCGCACGTGGCCGATGGCGAGGTTCCCCTTCAGGCGCTGCAGCTGCTTGCGCTTGAAGATGCGCCCCACCTGCCCCATCCCCTTCTCCTCGATGAGGCGCCCGGCGTTCGAGGAGACGATGCCGGCCGATTCCTGCCCGCGGTGCTGCAGGGCGTGCAGCCCCAGGTAGGTCAGGTTCGCGGCCTCCGGGTGGTCGTAGATCCCGAACACGCCGCACTCGTCGTGGAACCGGTCGTCGTCGCGCGGGGCGCTCGGGCCATTCTGGAGAGGCTGGGTCATCCGCTGGGACCTCCGACGATCAGGACGCATGCAGGAGCCGACATTATACTCCGCCGCGTCCGCGGACCTCTCACTTCCAGTCGTCGAGGAGCCAGCGGGAGCCTCGCTTGACGAGTCCGATGCTCTTCGGGGACCCCTCGAGGCTCGAAGGGCGGCCGGGAACCATCTCGACGAGCCGCACCCGGGCGACGGCCGCCGAGCCACCGCGCGGAGTCAGCTCCAGGATCCGGAAAGCGGCGCGCCGGAGCGACGGATCGCCGGAGAAGACCGCCGCGAGCCCTTCGTCCCGGCCCGCGAAACGCTTCTTGAACGCGTCGCTCATGAAGGACTTGGCGCCCTCCAGGTCGCGGCGCTGCCAGGCGCGGAGGATCGTCCGTAGCGCCGTGACGCCGGCCACGGTCTCCTTGTAGCGCAGCGGCTCTACGGTGCCTTTCTGAAGCTTCCCCACGCGCCACTGCCCGCTCTCGTCGCGCTCCAGGCCCGCGGTCTCGCTGCGCTGCTCGACCGCCTCCCCCTGGTCCTCCCACAGGCTCTTGACCGTGACGGTGAGCGCCTTCGCATTGGGGTTCGGGGACGGCTCCCGGAAGTCGAATGCCGCCAGGCGGACGCCCTGCTTGCCGTTGAAGGGCACGGAGTCGCGGTCGTAGGCCGCCTTCAACGCCGCGGTCATGACCGACTTCAGCTCCCGGATGGTGCGGTAGTCGCGCGCCGCCATGAAGTAGGCGAGCGCTCCGCCGGGAGTGCCGAGGCGTTCGTCCACGGCCGGCTGCGGGGCCTGCGCTGCGGCCGGCTCGCCGGCGGGCTCCGAACTCTCCGGCGGAGAGGCGCCGGAATTCGGCGGAGGCGGCGGCTCCTGGCCCGTCCCGTGTGCCGCGCCTGCCAGGAGGCAGACGGCTGCCCAGGCGGACAGCACCTTGAGGACAGCGCGCACCGGACTAGAGCCGCTCATGCGTGATGAAAGGCCTCAGCCTCCGCTCGACCGTCCGCCGCATCTCGGCCGGGAAGCAGAGCCGGTGGATCTTCCTCGGCTCGTTCCGGATCGAATCGATCAAAGGCGACACGGTCCTCTCCGACAGGTAACCGGCGATGCCACCGTCGCGCGCCAGACCGATGTCCTCCGGGGCCTGCCCCATCCGATCGGCGTAGGCGACGTCCCGGTAGGGCAGATCGCTGGCGTCGTCCTCCAGCAGATAGTACTGCGGATCGAAGCCGCGCTTGCCGAACTCCCGCTGCAGCTCCTGAAGTCCCTGCGTGTAGGCGCGCTGGCGCGTGTCGGAGGTGATCCGGACGGTCTTGAACAGCCGCCGCAGGGAGATCCGGCCACACAGGTCGCGCAGGATGGGGTCGACGCGTCCCTTGGGAGCGGCCGCCCATTCCTGGAACGCCGACAGGAACAGCCAGTCGTCCAGGGGAAGGTAGTCCTCCACGGTCAGGTGGCCGCGCGTCTCGATCAGGCGGCGGATGGGCCGCGGGCACGGATCGGGGAACGCCCCCGTCTCCTGGTGCGCGTCCCCCAGCCGCTGCAGGGCCGTGCGGATCATCTGCTCGGCGGCCCGCGCCGTCTTGTGGTAGTACACCTGCTGGTACATGAGGTAGCGCGCGATGATGAACTGCTCGGCGGCGTGGTAGCCCTTGGCGGCGCTGAGACACAGCCTCAGGTCCCCGTCCCGCCCGCGACGGGCCAGGCGCAGGCTGGTCAAGATCCAGTCCAGGTCGTACTGGCCGTAGGCCACGCCGGTCATGAGGGCGTCGCGCAGCAGGTAGTCGAGCCGGTCGGCGTCGAGCTGCGAGGAGACGATGTCGCTGACGAAGACCGGCCGGTAGGTGCGGCCGTACACAGCCAGGACCTCGTCCGCGATCCCGGCGCGGCGCAGGAGCCGCCCGACCTCGCCGCGGCTGTGGCTGACGATGAGGCGCGTCCACTCCTCGTGCCGCCTCTCGATGAAGACCTTCTCGTACAGGTGCGAGAACGGGCCGTGGCCGACGTCGTGCAGGAGCGCCGCCGCGATGGCGACCAGCCTCGCCCGCTCGCGCGCCTTCGGCCGCAAGGGGATCTGTCCGGCAGCGTCGAGGGCGTCGAACACCCGCTTCGCCATCCAGGCGACGCCCACCGAATGCGCGAACCGCGTGTGCTCCGCCCCGTGGAAGGTCAGGAACAGGGCCCCGAGCTGCCGGATGCGCCGCAGCCTCTGGAGCTCGCGCGTGTTGACCAGGTCGATGATCAGCTTCTCGCGCACCTTGTCGAAGCCGATCGAACCGTGCACCGGGTCCCGCAGGTATTTCTCCGACATCGGCCGCACAGTATAGAGGAAGGAACTCCTTCACGCAGACGGCGCGCGGGCCGCGCCCGCCTTCGCCCCGCTTCACCTCGGCCTGGGGATGATCGGCAGGACGAGGCGCGAGGGGCGCGCCGCGTCGAGGAAGACGGTCTGGTGCGCCGTCTCCATGCGGGCGCTCGTCCCGAACGGCTCGCCGGTGTTGGGGTTGCGGTCGAACACCGGGAAGCGGCTCGAGGTGACGTGCAGCCGGATGCGGTGCCCCTTGAGGAACAGGTTGCTCGTCACCATGCCGCCGATGGTGAACTCCACCGGATCCCCCGGCGGCATCATCTTCGGCGTCCTCTCGGAGTCGCGATAGCGGGCACGGATCGCTCCGGCCTCGAGGGGCATCAGATTGTAGGCCCGGCCGTCCGGATGGACGTCGAGGAGCATGACGATGAAGTCGGTGTCGGGAGCGCTCGTGGAGGCGAACAGGTGCACGGTCACGGGGCCGGTCACCTCCAGGTCCTCCTCGAGAGGAGCGGTCGTGAACGAGAGGACGTCACGCCGCGATTCCAGCCCCGATCGGTCGTAGGGGCCCGCCAGCTCGAAGTTCTCGATCACGACCGGGTCGCGCGGGTCGTAGTCGTAACGCTCGGCCGGCTCCCCTTCCCCCGGCGGCGCGGACGACAGCCGGCCGCCGCGAGCGGCGCCGGAGCCGCGCAGGTAGTACGGCACGTACTGCGTCCGGGCGAGCGGCCATTCCCGCTCGTCGCGCCAGACGTTCTCCCCCATGACGAAAAGGCGCACGGGCGGTCCCTCGTCGATCCCGTTGCCGATTCCTTTCAGGAATCGATCGTGCCAGCGGAGGATGAGCCCGTAGTAGTCGATCGTCATGTTCGGCCCGAAGGACAGATCCCCCACCTTCGTCTCCGACACGCTCGGGTCCCCGTGATCCCAGGGGCCCAGGATGAGCCGCTGGCCGCGCCGGGCCGCTTCGGTCGCTCCTGCCGCGCGCACGCCGTTGAAGTTGGCGATGGCGCCGTTCGGGCCGTAGTTGCTGTCGTACCAGGACGAGAAGTTCATCGCCGGCACGGCAATCCGCCGATGGGCCGCGACCACGTCCGCGAAGGCCCAGTAGTCCGAATCGTCCGGATGCCGCAGCCATTCGAAGTACCAGGGGGCGACGTCCTGAAGCTCGGGGAACGCGAGAAGCGGCACGAACTTCTCCCACTCCCACTTGCGCTGCGCCCAGACGGCCTCGGCTTCCTTCTCGGTCCGCGGTCCCTGGAGGCCGCGCCGCCGTCTCTCCTCCGGGGCGATGTAGAGCGCTATCCAGCGCATCCAGTCGTGGTTGAAGGCGCCGCCGAAATAGAAGAACTGCCGGCCGGTGGCGAAGGTCATTGCGGGAAAGATGGAGACCAGGTGCGGCGGCGTCTCCATGGCCAGGAGCCATTGTGCGGCACCCGGATACGACAGGCCGAAGGTGCCGACCCGGCCGTTGCTCCAGGGCTGCACCGCCGCCCATTCGACCGTGTCATGGCCATCGGCGCCCTCCTGGTGGTAAGGACGGAACGTGCCGTCCGAGTTGAAGCGGCCGCGCACGTCCTGGACCACGACGGCGTAGCCCTCGCGCGGGGCGCGCACGATCGTCGGCTCCGATCCCTCCTCGACGGCCCCGTCCTTGCCGTACGGAGTGCGCATCACGAGCACCGGATAGCGGCCCGGGCCTGCGGGACGGTACACGTCGGCCCGGAGGAGAACCCCGTCGCGCATGCGCACCGGCACATTGCGCTCGACGACGAGATTCGGGTGGTCGGAGCGCGCCGCGACGGCCGGAGAGGCCTCCTGCGCCGACCCCGCGGGCGAGCCCGGTCGCTGCGCCACGCAGCCGGAGCCCAGGAGGAGCGCCATGCAGAGCGGTGCCGCCATGAGCCCCGCCCGCCTCGAGGGACGCGACATGAGGCGGGATTATAAGGCGAGCCTCCATGGCTGGGTGCGGCTCCGGATCGGCACCCGGGGGTCTGGACTCTTGCGGCGGTGTCATTCATATTACCCCGCGATGCTCAAGGCGCTTTGCGGCGAGAGTCCGAGGGCTCTTCTCCCGGTCACGGCCTGCCTGCTCTTCGCCGGCTGCGGCGGCCGCGCGG